>SAMEA3663015__coassemble_2703_pt1 | contig 5109 bp, 4 predicted proteins | sample SAMEA3663015__metabat2_low_PE_032 | metagenome-assembled genome bin SAMEA3663015 (sample SAMEA3663015) | pig gut metagenome | biome: pig gut; feature: pig-associated habitat; material: faeces | place: France | collected 2012 | reverse complement strand
CTTCATCGTTTGCAACCCCTTTTTTTTTGAATAGTATGGTATCGTGGCATGTTTATTGTATGCCATTTCCGTAGTCGCTTATCACACAATTTATTTTTTATGTATAACATTTTGCAATTAGAGGAAAAATCGCAAGAGGAACTCTTGGCGATAGCCAAAGAATTGGCCATAAAGAAGGCTGACGCACTTGATGCACAGCAACTGAAATATGCCATTTTAGACCAGCAAGCCATATCGAAAGCCGAGCAAGCCGCACAAAATCAGCAGCCACGCAAACGGCAGCGTATAGGAGCGCAGCGTAAGGCTGTGGCGGCAGCAAGTGCCGTGGTCGAAACCGCCGGCGACAATGCACAAGAAGTGAAGGTAGTGCTGAACAATCCGAACAAACAACAGCCGCAAAAGAAAAAAAACAATAAAAATAACAACAAAACGCCGGCCATCGAACCCGTTGCTGATCCGACGGCTCCGAAAATCGAAGTGCCTGTGGCAGATAAACCGTCGAAGAAGGCGCAACCGAAGAAACCTGCCACGAAGCCCGAAATAGTGTCGGCGCCCACCGAGGCAACGGTCGCTGTCGCTCCCGCACCGACGACACCACAGCCGGCGATGCCCGAAACTGTGTCGAACGACACACCGACCGACGAAACCGAAAAACCACAGACGCCTCAGAATAATCGCCCCAAAAACAATCCGAATGGTCGCAACAGCGCCCTCGATAGTAACGAAAAACCATACGAGTTCGACGATATACTCATTGGCACGGGCGTGTTGGAAATCATGCCCGACGGCTATGGATTTTTGCGCTCGGCCGATTATGATTATCTGTCGTCGCCCGACGATATTTATGTGTCGCAATCGCAGATAAAACTCTTTGGCCTGAAAACCGGCGATACGGTCGAAGGCCCGATTCGTCCACCCAAAGAGGGCGAAAAGTATTTCCCGTTGGTGCGGGTTACAAAAATCAATGGTTTTGCGCCCGAACTTGTGCGCGATCGTGTGCCGTTTGAGCATCTGACGCCGTTGTTCCCCGACGAAAAATTTAAGTTGACAACCGGCAAAAATGATTCCATATCGGTGCGCATCGTCGATATGTTTGCACCCATCGGCAAGGGACAACGCGGACTGATTGTGGCACAGCCAAAAACCGGTAAAACAGTGTTGCTCAAAGAGTTGGCTAACGCTATTTTGGCCAACAATCCGGAAGTGTACATGATAATTTTGTTGATTGACGAACGTCCCGAAGAGGTAACGGATATGGCGCGCAGTGTCAATGCCGAAGTGATTGCTTCGACGTTCGACGAGTCGGCCGACCATCATGTGAAAGTGGCGAGCATGGTACACGAAAAAGCCAAACGTTTGGCCGAATGCGGCCACGATGTGGTGATATTGTTGGATTCGATAACACGCTTGGCGCGCGCTTACAACACGGCTCAACCGGCTTCGGGCAAAGTGCTGTCGGGCGGTGTCGATGCAAATGCGCTGCACAAACCGAAACGTTTTTTTGGTGCAGCACGCAATATCGAAAATGGCGGTTCGCTTACCATCATTGCTACGGCGCTGACCGATACCGGTTCGAAAATGGACGATGTCATATTCGAAGAGTTCAAAGGCACGGGCAACATGGAGTTGCAACTCGACCGCAAATTGGCCAATAAACGCGTATTCCCGGCGGTGGATATTATGGCGTCGAGCACGCGCCGCGACGATTTGTTGCAGGATTCATCGACGCTGAATAAAATGTGGATATTGCGGAAATATCTGGCCGATATGAACTCGATGGAGGCGATGGAATTCTTGAAAAGCCGACTCGAACGCACCGATAACAACGAAGAATTTCTGATTTCGATGAATGACGAATAATCGGTTGATTATTAACTGATTATTTGTTGTCTTGGCAGGTTTTGTTCACTATAAAATCTGCCATTTCTTTTATTTTTTTGAATCCGGCACGGTACAATGGCGAATTTCGAAAGCGTTTTTTGAACTGCGATGATGAGAGTTGCGCCCAATCCAATTCAAAAAAATCGGTCGGCGGCATCAATTCGGGTGTGTGGTGCGGTGTCGATTTTTTGTTCCACGGACAGGCATCGAGGCAGGCATCGCAGCCAAACAGTTGCCGCTCGCATTGCGCCTTTTCGGCGTCGGTTAGTGGCGCGCGCTTTTCGATGGTGAGGTACGCAATGCAGTGGCGCGCATCCAACGTGTGCGCCTCGACGAGCGCTTTGGTAGGGCAGGCATCCAAACATTTGGTGCAGTTGCCGCAGCGGTTTTGGGTCGGTGCGTCGCAGGCTAACGGCAGCGTGGTTATCAGTTCGCCGATAAGTGTGTACGAACCGATGTCGGGATTGATGAGCATGCCGCTTTTGCCAATCCAGCCGAGGCCGGCGCGTTCTGCCCACCGGCGTTCGAACACCGGCGCACTGTCGCAGCAAATCTGACATCGTTGTGTGGCGCGTGCGTCGATAAATTGTTGCAGTTTTCGTAGTTTTTCTTTTACAACAAAATGATAATCAGTACCATACGCGTATTTTGCAATTTGTGGTTGGTCGGCGTTCAGGGTGCGTGGTGGTGCATAGTTGAGCAATACCACCACCACGGACTGTGCGCCTTCGAATAGTAGTTGCGGGTTGGCGCGTTTGTCGGCATAGTGTTCCATATAGGCCATTTCGCCATGGAACTGCCGTGTCGTCCATGCCTGCAACTGTGCCGCGTCGTCGGGCAGATGGCAGGCTTTTGCAATGCCGCAGGCAGCGAAGCCGAGCCGCAACGCTTCTTGTTTTATCTCGGCGGCTGTAATCAAGGTTTGGCGAGTTGGCGTTCGATGGATTGTGGCAGATTGTCGGCATTCAAATCTTTGCCGGCAACGATGTCGCCATTGCGGTCGATGAGAAACCACGCCGGAATGCTCTGTATGTTGTACGACAGCAGATATTTGCAGTTTGGCGCATTTTTGTCGCGCACGCAAACCCAAGGAATGCTGCGTGTTTGTTCCAGCCAAAACAACTTGTTTTCGTCGAGCGATATCTGATAAATTTCGAAGCCGGCATGGTGGTACGCATTGTATAGTTCGCGCAAAAAGAGCGTGTGTGTGGCGGCTTGTTCGAGCGCGTAGGCCGAAAAATCGACAAGTACGACCTTGCCTTTCAACGACGACAGTTTGACATTTTCGCCCAAGCGGTTTGGCAATTCGATGTCGATGGCGCCGATGAGTTTGGCCTCGGTGTCGATGATGTTTTGCGCGCTCATGGCTTCGAGAACAAGGCGCTCGAGGCGTTTCGTGCGTGGGTTGTCGGGCATGAACACCTTGTAGGCAGTAGCCACGGCACCGATGTAACTGCGGTCGAGCCGATTGCCTACTTGAAATAACTGAATGCCGTTAACCATCTGATTGATAGCGTAGTAGGCCGCTGTCGAGCGCGTGTCGGCCATGATTATTTGTCGGGCTGACGTTTTGTGTTGCTCTATCAGTGCGGTTATTTCGTCGTTGTTCCATGTGTTGTTGGCGCGTGCCGTATTGACGGCTTTTTGCAGGGCGAAACCCGAATTGCGCAACTGTTGTATGCGTTCGGAGTTGACGGAGTTGGTTACGGTGTAGTTGGTGGCAAATTTGTTTTTTTGCCCGTTGATGGCGATGGTTTCGCACGAATCGACGGCAAACAAGATACTTTCGGTGCCGATGCGTAAGCGATAAAATTCGGGGAATACCGGTTGCTCGGCCTTGAATGTGAAGTTTCCGTCGTTGGACAACAGTTTGTCATCGAGCGTTTTAACAGCCGAGTCGGTAACTTGTTCGAGGTACAGCGTGTCGCCACCGGCAGCCGCGATAGTGCCTTCGACAGTGAACTGTGGTGCGCGATGACAGGCGTTGAAAATAAACAAAGTGCTGATTATAAGTAAATTGTATTTTTTCATAGTGTTTGTTGTTGATTACCAATTTTTATAGGGATTGTTTATGAGGTTTGCATTGTAGTAGCGCGGGTCGTCGGTAACTTCCGTGCCTACGAATGCAGGTTTTTCGAACGGAGTATCGATGGTCGGCAATTCCAATTCGGCGACGACCAAACCTTCGTTTTCGCCGTGAAATTCGTCTATTTCCCAGCACAGATTGTCCACCGGATAGCGGTATCGCGTTTTGTCGATGATGGGTTGTTGGCACAGCAACTTGAGCATCGTTTCGGCATCGGTAGTCGGAATTTCGTATTCAAATTCGTGTCGTGCAAATCCCACGGCTTCGTCCTTGATGGTCAAAAAAGCCCGGTTGCCGTATATGCGCACACGCACAATGCGTGTTTTGTCGTTGCAAATGTAACCTTGCACAATGCGTGTGCCTGTGGTGGTGCGTTTATAGTCGTCGCCGACGACGCGAAATTTGCGTTCTATCTCTATGCCCATATTCGTTTGGTTTGATGCCTGTTTTTCGTCTGCAAAGATACTCGATTTTTGTCGAATATGAAATTTAACAACAAAAAAATGCGAAAAAATTTGGTCGGTAACAAAAAAAGTCGTACCTTTGCACCGCAAAACCGATATGGTGTTGTGGTATTGCCTAATAGTATAATGGCTAGTACACCGGTTTTTGGTACCGAGGATCCTGGTTCGATTCCGGGTTAGGCAACAAGTTAGCAAGCGAAATGATTGATTTTCAATCGTTTCGCTTTTTTTTATTGTCAACAGGTTGTCAACGGAAATTTATTTTAGGCCATAAACACAAATAAACACACGCAAAAATAAACCGACAATATAAAAACCATCAAATCCCACCAAATCGCATCATCGCCCCTTGGCAATGCCGTTGGCACTATCAGCGGTAAGGTTGATACCATCAACAAGCACATCGATAATATTCTGAAGGAAGCCCCAATCAAGTTGCAGGTTTCAGTCAAAGTTTCTGATGCCGACAGGAATATGATTCAAGATATGTTCGACAAGGAACACAAGTGGATGACAGGTCAAATGCAGAAGCATATTCGTGAGGTCAATGAAATGTTCTATGATGAACGCAAAAGGGTTCAGGATCGGTACAAGGAATACGATGAAATCTACCTCGGACACTCTGTGCAGTATTTCTTCTGGTTCTTCTTTGTCCTTGGACTCGTTATTTTCGGCTTG
>SAMEA3663015__coassemble_662_pt1 | contig 12431 bp, 15 predicted proteins | sample SAMEA3663015__metabat2_low_PE_032 | metagenome-assembled genome bin SAMEA3663015 (sample SAMEA3663015) | pig gut metagenome | biome: pig gut; feature: pig-associated habitat; material: faeces | place: France | collected 2012 | reverse complement strand
GCTATCGGTATTTGAATGATGGAGAGCCACTTTTCGGGGTCGGACTCGTTCCAAACGCCATCGACGTAACTGACGCGCGGATGCCCACCGATTTTCAAATCGTGCTCGTCCATGTAGCGGAAAGCCTCGGTGAACGACTCGTAAAAACGGTCGTACGGCCCGTAATGTTTCATGCAGAGCGCACGTGGCACAGCCGGTATGCGCTTGCATTGAATGATGCTGTTCGACACGCCGTCGGTCAGCACATTGCGGCCATCGGTGGTCGTTTCGGCTATTTGCTCGCAGTATTCGATGTCGATGTTGGTGGGCATGTACTCGGTGTTGTGCTCGAATGTGTAGCAATAGCCGGGAGCCGGACATTGCAGACCGAGACGGTGCATTTCGGGACCGATGGTATTGACACACAGTGCGCCAAGCGCTTCGTAATTGGGAATGATTTCCCTGTGGCTTGCCACGATGATTTCGGGCAGAGCCTGAATGCTGAAATTTTTCATTTTCGTAAGTTTTTTACGAGAGTTTCGCCACTCGAGCAGTTGTTTGCGGCGCGCGATGAGCGTTTGCAACTGACGTTCCGTTTCTTGAATTTTGTCGGTCAGTTGGCGTATGCTCGGCGTGTGCGAGTCGTCGGCGTAAAGCGCCTTTATCTCGTCGAGCGAAAAGCCCAATCGCTGCAATTCGCGGATGGAGCCGAGCCGCTGCATCTGTTCCACGGTGTAGTACCGATAGCCCGTCCACTCGTCCACCTCGTGAGGCATGAGCAACCCTTTTTGTTCGTAGTGCCGCAAGGTTTTGACCGTTACCTGCATCAACTGCGAAAACTCTCCGATTCGTAATTTTGTTAATTTTCTCATAAATCGTACGATGTTTTTTTGCTTAAGCGAATGCAAAGTTAAGCCATGCCCTTGGGGACGAGTCAAGAGAACGATGTAGATTTAATGTATTTTAACTTACAACTATCAGAAAATGGTCATCAGCGCCGACTGCGTGTCCTCAGAAAGACGAATCTAACGGCAACTTTGGCGGCAGATTGTGCATCATGCGGATGATGTGTTTCTGGCGTTTCAACATATATGGCCCCGGATGGACAACATTATAGATGCGCGGCCCGGGCAATGCCGCTGCCAACAAAGCCGCCTGCTGTTCCGACAATTTAGCGGCCGATTTGCCAAAATAGTGTTGTGCCGCCGCCTCGACGCCGTAGATACCATCGCCCCACTCCACTATGTTCAGATAGATTTCGAGCATACGGCGTTTGCCCCAAATCAACTCCTGCCCCACGGTGAAATAGGCTTCGAAGGCCTTGCGCACATAGGTACGCGTGCCGAACGTGAATACGTTTTTGGCTGTCTGCTGCGATAGGCTGCTACCGCCACGCCGTTTTTTGCCGTTCCGGTTCGATTGATACGCTTTTTGTATCTGTTGCCACACAAAACCATGATGCTCGAAAAACGTGTCGTCTTCGGCAGCAACAACGGCACGCACCATCTGCGGCGACACTTGGTCGAGCGACACCCACTGCCGTTCGAAATGCACCGGACGCCCATCGGCAAACGCTTCGACCGCACGACGCAACATCAGCGGTGTATAATAAACCGGCACAAATTTGAACAAAAACAGGCTTCCAACCGAAGCGACAAAAAACCACAAGACGATTTTCAGAACGATTCTTTTCATGCTTGCAAGGTGTTTACAAACGCCATCACTTGTGTGATAACACTCTGTGAATCATCGTTTTCGACAATCCAATCGGCCTTGGCACGCATATCGGCGCTCGCCATTTGTTCGGCCATGCGTTTGGCAACAGCCTCCGAGGTTGTAGCGTCGCGCTGCGCCACACGCCGCAAGCGCACCTCGACCGGTGCATCGACCACCAACACCCGATTTGTATATCTCCGAAAGTCGGTTTGCAGCAAAATGGCCGATTCCACAAACACCGCCGCAGCCGTTTGTTCCCGACACCAGCGCTCGAAATCGCGAAAAACCGCCGGATGCACCAACGCATTCAAACGCTGCAGTTGTTCGGGATTGTCGAACACCGCCTCGGCCAACACACGCCGACAGACATGGCCATCCTTGTAAACATGCGTGCCAAACATCGCCATCAACTTGTTGCGCAAGTCGGCATCGGTGTCGTACAAAGCCTTGGCACGCGCATCGGAATCGTACACGGGAAAATCCAACATACGCAACAGCCGCGACACTACCGATTTGCCGCTGCCAATACCTCCGGTGATACCAACAATCATCATCAGAATCGTCTATTTTTCCAACAAAAACTCGACTTCGGTCGGCGCATACCGAAACGTATGCACATATTCATTCGTCGTCGAAACCGACACCGGCAGTTTGTACGAAGCGCTGTTTTTGGTATCGGCAAAATCGACCACCGCCTCGAAATCATCGGCAGTGAGCAACGGGAACCGACTGAGCCCGACCGATGCCGTAACCTGCACCACGGCCGGGAATGCGCGCAACATCACGCTGTCGGGGAAATGACGACCGCGCACCGGAACTTCGATAACTTTCTCGGTGGACATTTCGACCGGCACCGACGCCGTAACCGTCGGTGTGGCAAAGCGTGCGCCCGCAATCAGCGCCAACGAGCATTGCCATTCGACACTTTTGTTCAATGGTTCGTAGTCGGGCAGCAACACCGACACCGAGTCCAGCGTATCGAGCAGATTTTGCGGAGCAAACACCTCGACCATGCGCGGTGCGACCGTCGGCTCGTCGCGAAACACATACGATGGTGCCAAGCGTATCGGATCGGCAAACCGCACAGGTTTTAGTTGTTGTTCGAGCCGCACGAAGGTAGCCGTGGCCGTTTCGGGTTTCAGCGCCACTATCTGCGATGTCTCGGGCAAGCGCGTCCGTATGGCCGCAGTCATGGTGCGATAGTCGATGTTGACCACATTGTCGTTCCAGATTTTTTGACCGACATTCACGACAAGCGTATCGGGGTCGGCCATCAGTTTGTAGTTCATCAGCACTTGGCCTTCGTCTTTGATGGTAACCGACAAAACCGCCGGCAAGTCATTCGTCAGCAAGATGTCGTTCGGCACGCCGATGTAGCGTAGCGGGATTTCGGCCTCGACAACACGCCGTGTGCCGACATTGTACATCACCCAAAAGAGCGCCGACAGCAACAAAAACGACAAAAAAGTTACCATGTTCTTGGTGAAAAGAACATTGGCAACTTGCTTAAAGGCAGCGCGTATTTTCTTCTGCACCGCAATATGATCAAACTTAAACATATTCCGGTAAAAATTCGGACAACGCCGTTTGTTTGCTATTTTTCGTCCTTTTTAGTTTCGGGCTGCGCTGTTTGTTGTTGCGCATTTTCGGGCGAATCGAACACCATGGATTTGCTCACTTTGATGCGCACATTGTCGGCCACTTCGAGTACAACGACATCGCCTTTCACCTCTTTGATTTTGCCGTAAATGCCGCCCGAAGTGATAACACGGCGACCATTTTCGAGTGAATCCTGAAATTTGCGGATCTCTTTTTGGCGTTTGCTTTGCGGACGAATCAAAAAGAAGTAGAACACCACAAAAATCAGCAACATCATGCCAAGGCTCATCCATCCGTTGGTCGAAGTAGCGGCCTGTTCCTGCAAAAGAATGCTTAACATACTCATAATCAAATGTTTTTATATTTTACTTTATGACAAACTATCGGGTTTTACCAATAGTCCCTGTTTTTTAAGATTGCCGACGATTTTGTCGAGCACGCCATTGATGAAAGGTGCGCTTCGTGGCGTGCTGTACGCTTTGGCTATTTCGATATATTCGTTGAGCGTTACGCTGACCGGTATGGTGGGGAATGTAAGCAACTCGGCCAACGCCACTTTCATCACCAAAATATCCATGAAGGCGATGCGGTCGAGTTCCCAGTTTTTGGTCGTTTCGTCGATGAGTTTATTGTACTGCTCGGAGTTGTCGATAACGGCATCGAACAAGCGATGCACAAATTCGGCGTCGTCGTCGTTGCGGTACAATGGCAGGATTTCGTCGTCGACACTTGCATCGACCTTGCATCGTTTGATGGTTTTTTGCACAAAACTTGCCACCGTTTCCAAGTCGTCGTTCCAATAGACGCTGATTTCTTCGAGCAAATTATCGAGGATTTCGCACGCGGGAATGTCCACTTTGAATATTTTGCGCCAAAGTTCTTTGTCGGCCTCGTAGGAGCGCACATCGGCGGTCATGTAACTTTGGTAGTGCGGTGTGCCGACAATGTATTCAAAAAAAGTTTTCAGAAACGTGTCGTCGTCGGTCCACGAATAAGAAACGCGCGCGGCGAAATCGGCCAAGACATGGCTTTCGGCCATCTGTTTTGCCAAGATATTGTCGGCGAAACGTGTATTCGGGTTCAAATCGGCATCGGTCGGTATGTATTTATTGCGTCGATTGTCGATTTCGAGTTCGGCATAGCGTGTCAATGCCGGTATCAGCGACAACAGAAACAGATACAAGTCGTGTGCCTGATCGATGCTTTTGTCAAGTTCCTTCTCGGCCATTCGTTTGGTTTGATGCTCGTTTTTGTAGTAGGCATACAGCACTTGAACAACCTTGATTCGAAGAAGCGCTCGGTTTATCATAGAACGTTTGGGTATTGTATTTTTTTTCGCCCGCAAAGTTACAAAAAATTCGGCAATCTGCGAAAAAAAACGGTTGTTTTTACTAAATTTCGTTCACCACGGTTGCCAGATGACAAGCCACCACGCCGGCTGTTTCGGTACGCAGGCGACTTGCGCCCAACGTAACCGGCTGAAAATGTTGCTGCAACGCCCAATCGACCTCCTCACGACTGAAATCGCCTTCGGGACCAACCATAATCACCACTTCCGAGCGAGGCGGGCACACATGCAGCAGATGCGGTTTATCGCCTTCGTAGCAATGTGCCACAAAGCGATACGGTTCGCGCACTTGTTGCACGAAGTCGGCCACCGCCGTCATCGGGTTGAGTTGCGGGATGCGCGCTTTGTACGACTGTTTCGAGGCCGACACCAAAATTTTCTCGATGCGGTCGGGGCGAATGGTTTTGCGTTCGGAATAGCGGCACAGCAACGGCGTTATCGTATCGACACCGATTTCGGTGGCTTTCTCGACGAACCATTCGAAACGGTCGCTATTTTTGGTTGGCGCCACCGCCAAGTGCAACCGCCACGGCCGGCAACCGAAATCGTGCTGCACCGACAAAATTTTCACTTCGGTGCGTTTGGCGTGCGGTGCCGCTATCGCCGCTTCGTACAAATTGCCCACACCATCAATAAGGTGTACCACGGCACCGGCCTGCAGCCGCAACACTTTGGCACAATGCGCCGATTCGTCGTCGGGCAAAAACGGGCTGTTCGCTATGTCGGGAGCATAAAAAATAGTCATAAAAACACGGGTCGTTTGATGCGGTTCAAATTTTTTGACAAAAATACAACGGATTTTCCGAAAAACCGACACCTTGATACAAAAAATATTTGTATTTTTGCAAATGATTCCATACACCACCTTTTTGAAACACACTTTTGCTATGAAACGCACCATTCTGTTTTTGTTAACGCTTGCCCTTGTAGCGGCATGCAACCGCAGCGAAACGCAGTATCGGGCCATAGCCGACACGCTGAACACGGCAGAGCCGTTGGAATTGTCGCGCATTACAAAAGCGCACGACATGATTATCGATGCAAGCAACCTAACCAACGAGCAAACCACCCATTTGCAGGAATTGTTTGTCAAATATATTTTTGCCTGCGCCGATGTTCAAACAAGCCTGATGGAAGAGGCCTACGGAACGGCACTCACGACAAACGATCCGCAACTGATGGAGCAACAACTGGATTCGCTCAATCGGGCGATGAGCAACCTGCGCCAATACGGCATCGTGATGTACACGTCGGAAGGCGGCATCAACACCGATATTATGCCCATGTTCATTGCCGAAGCCTTTTGGAAATATATGACGCCGTTGGAACGCACCATCGCCACCTTGTCGGAACTGGAAGTCGAAACACCCTCGTTGAACGACGCCGCCATCAACATTTCGTACGAAGAGGTTGCCCAACGCCTGAAAATGTGCGACGACATGCTGGCACAATATCCCGACGACCCGCTGACACCGCAAATCACCGCGTGCCAAAAATACTACTTGGCCATTTTGCTGGCCGGCGACGACAATTCGCCCGTGTTCGATTGGCAAACCAACACACTGATGCCGCAAGTACAACAAATCATCGAACTATACATTGCCGAATATCCCGACGCCGTCAGCACCCCAACGCTGCAACAATTCATGACATTGGCGGCGGCATCGAATTTCAAAAAAAGCGCTGATATTGACACATTTATCGAACAACATATTCTTGAACAAAACTAAAAAAAACAAACACTATGAACACGTGGTTTACCGTAAAAGTAAAATTTGACAGTCAAGGCGAAAACGGCCTCATAACGCCGGTTACCGAAGCATTTCTTATAGATGCGCTCTCGTATGCCGAAGCCGAAAAACGCATTCTCGAAGAAGTAAGACCCTACGCCACATCGAACGAAATAGAAATAAAAGACATACGCAAGGCCAAAATCGCCGAATTGTTCTGCAACGAAGGCGGCGACAAATGGTATCGTTGCAAAATCAACTACATCATCATCGACGAAGACAAAGGCATCGAGAAAAAAGCGCCACAAATAATGATGGTGCAAGCATCGGATTTCAAAGATGCCGTCGATACGCTGATAGAGCGAATGAAAAGCGCACTTGGCGACTACGAGATTGACACCGTCAGCGAGACAAAAATTCTCGACGTATTCTTCTACCAAGTGGCCGACGCCGAAGCCAAATGACCATTGCCGACAACATACGGCGCCTGCGCCAACAGATACCCGACCATGTGCGGTTGATTTGCGTGTCGAAATTTCACCCTGCCGACGCCATCAAAGCGGCTTACGACTGCGGCGAACGTCTGTTTGGCGAGAGTCATGCGCAAGAGTTGACCGCCAAATACGATGCGCTGCCGCGCGATATAGCCTGGCACTTCATCGGGTCGTTGCAAACCAACAAAGTGAAATATGTCGTGCCACGCGCTGCGCTTATCCATAGTGTCGATAGCGAGCGTCTGCTGGCAGCCATCGACCGCTGCGCGGAGCGTAACAATCTGACAGCCAATGTCTTGTTGGAAATTCACATCGCACGTGAGTCCACCAAACACGGTTTTGCGCCCGACGAAGCCCGCGCATTTTTTGCCCGACGCGGTTGGGAACAATTTCCGCACACGCACATCTGCGGTCTGATGACCATGGGCACCGCCACCGACGACCGCACGCAAACGCGAGCCGAGTTGCACCAAGTGCGCCGCCTGTTCGACGAGTTGCGCCAACAGTGCGCGCTACCCTATTTCACCGAGTTGTCGATGGGCATGAGCGACGATTTCGACATCGCCATAGACGAAGGCAGCACCATGGTACGCATCGGGACGGCCATTTTCGGTGCCCGCTGACAGCGTTTCGGCATCTTAAAAAAAATATTTCGTAAATTTGCAGTTATTACATAAACACGGCTTAATCGGCTTAACATATCAAACTTTCATACTTCAATATGGAGCAGGCACAATATAGCAGATTATTTTCGTTTCTTTGGAACATAGCCAACGATGTTCTCGTTCATGCCTTTGAGAAAGGCAAGTATAAGGACATTATAATGCCAATGTTGGTACTTCGGCGCATTTGAACCAACAAAGGATAAAGTGCTTGAACGCAAAGAGGCAAACGATGCAGCTCTGCGTAAAGCATTCGCCACTCTCGGTTTTACACTTGAAACGAAAGTAAAATAAGAATTTGGTTATTTTACTTTCAAGGCTAAAACTAAAATAACGAATTATGGAAATCAATAGAATTACATCTTATACAGAATCCTTCAATGCAATCGCAAACCATATAGAGGGTGAAAATGGAGAAAAAGTAGAAGTGTGGTTTGCTCGCGATTTACAATCACGTCTTGGCTATGCTCGATGGGAGAATTTTCAAGTGGCTATAGGTCGAGCTGTAGAATCATGTAAATCACAGAATATCAATGTCGATGACCATTTTCGTGAAGTCACGAAAATGGTTACACTCGGCAGTGGAGCACAGCGAGAAATACAAGACTATATGCTCACCCGATTTGCTTGTTATCTTATCGCTCAAAATGGCGACCCCAAAAAAGAAGAAATAGCATTTGCGCAAGGATATTTTGCCGTACAAACTCGTAGGGCTGAATTAATCGCAGAACATTTGCAATATTTAGCTCGTATTGAAGTAAGAGAACGATTAAGGTCGTCGGAAAAGCAACTTTCGCAGAACATATACGAGCGCGGCGTGGATGACAGAGGTTATGCACGTATCCGGTCAAAAGGTGACACAGTACTTTTTGGCGGTCATACAACAGAAGATATGAAACGTAGGCTTGGTGTTAAATCGAGCAGGCCTCTTGCCGACTTTTTGCCGACTCTAACCATTGCTGCTAAAAACCTTGCCACTGAGATGACAAATTACAACGTTGAACAAAAAGACCTTTATGGCGAAGCATCAATTACCACCGAACACATGGATAACAATCGTAGTGTGCGGCAAATGCTATCTCAGCGTGGTATTAAACCTGAAGAATTGCCACCATCGGAGGACATTAAGAAAATTGAACGCCGCGTGAACTCGAATGAGAAAAAAATTGAAAAGACATCTTCAAAATTGCCGCCCAAGGATAAAGACTAATATGGCATACGACGTGACAAAAATATTTCAAGGCAGCACCATGGTACGCATCGGGACGGCCATTTTCGGTGCCCGCTGACAACTCTTTGCGACACCGTAAACGAGTACAAACGCAAATTTTGTGCTCGTTTTGTTGCAAATATTCAAAACATATATTAACTTTGCACAAGAATTAGTTTTCGGCCAAAGCGTTGGCCGTAAATTCAAATACATAAAAAGCGTAAGTTTTTCTTTTTCACGAAAATCGCCAATTTTCTATCGTACGAAGAAAACCCGGACGCCATGTGTTCGCATATCACTATGTGAGCAACGTGGGTGGTGTATTCGTACAACGGCGTTTGGCGATGCCTCGTGAAAGATATACTTTCTCCCACGTTTTTTATTGTTTTATTTAGAAATCGCCACATTGGGAGATGAGGCAACAAAAACTCTAACCCTATGAAAAAATTAACCTTTATCCTGACAAGTGTACTTTGCATTTTGTGTTGCAGTTGCGAGAAAAACAACAATGTCGATGTACGCGACAATGTAATCGGTCATTATTCGTACACGCAAGTAGGTTCTGTCACAGCGACCATTGGTAGTCAGACTGTTACCGAATCGCTCGACAGCGAAGGGACTTTCACCATTGATAAAAATACATCAACCACTACCGGTTTGTATTTTTATGGTAGCGATTTGCTGAAAGAAGGCTGGATGTCGGGCAACACGCTGCAAATTGCAGATGCGAAAAAAACTTTTGTCGAAAGTGGTGTTACATTCACTTACACCGTTAAGTATTCACCATGCACAGTTGTCTATAAAACCTTTACAACGACTGCGACAATCAGCGGTTCCGTGTCTTACAACGGGCAATCTTATCCCTTAAATGGTAAAGTATCTTTGACTGCTCAAAGCCGCTAAAGTATTTTAATGTGTCGTCCCACAAAACGAATAACTCCGCACCTAACGATGCGGAGTTATTCATTTTGCATGATGATTCATTAGTGTTATCAGATGATTGTTTAGCGACCGAAAGCGTAGAGTATTCTTGCTTGACATATTGTTTACGATCTCAAAATGCATCTTCGCCATGCCCAAGTCCATGAAAGTTCTTGTTTTTGCCACTGACTATTTCTCGCAGCAAATGCTTGATGGCAGCAAGCGGATGATAGAGCATCATCCTTGGACCCGACCAACGCATGACCTTTCTGATTCTTGCCTTCATCTCCGGTCGATAGCAATGTATGGGGCATTTCTTGCAGGTGGGTTTACTCTCACCATAACGGCATCTGTCAAGTCGGCTGCAAGCATAATTCAGCAGTTCACTGCAGCTCGGACATAACTCGGTATGTCCTTCGCAGCGCCTGCAATACAGCCGTATCATCAGCTCCACCACTGCTTTTTCTTCCTCAATACGTATTTTCTTCATTCATGTCGATTGTTTACTCGTTCATTAGCGAGCATATAAAACTCACCCATGCGGTGTCCGATAATTTCCTTATGAGCCCGACTATGTTATAAAAAGCTGATTATCAATACAATAATTGCATACTCACGAAGAAGTCTGGCGCCATTTATGCCGTGCGCCATTGCGCAGGTGTTTTGCCGGTATGTGACTTGAAGAAACGGACGAAATGCTGAGGGTATTCGAAGCCGAGACGATTGCTGATCATTGTGATGGTCAGCGCCTCATCATTAAGAAGCTGTTTGGCATAAGCAAGAACATGGTCGGCAATGATGTCTTTGGCGGTACGACCTGTTTCCACACGTACCAGATTGCCGAAATAGCCGTTTGACAAGCAGCATTTGTCTGCAAAATAAGCTACCGTAGGCAACCCATCACGCAGGGCTTTTGTGGAGATATAATCGTCAAGTAGTTCTATAAATTTCTTTACCACTGAATGATTTATCTCCTCGCGGGTGATGAACTGGCGGTCGTAGAAGCGGAGGCAATAGTTCAGTAACAGTTCAATGTTGGAAACAATAAGTTCGCGAGTATGCTTGTCGATGGCTCGGTGCAGTTCCTGCTCTATCATCGCAAGCACACCCCTAAAGACTTCCACTTCCTGGGCGGAGAGATGCAAAGCTTCGGTACTGGAATAGCCGAAGAACTCGTAGCGGTTGATCTGTCGTCCTAATGCAGTGCGGTTGAGAATGTCGGGATGAAACACCAAGGCTGTGAACTTGGCAAAAGGCACATCGGGGTTTGGCTCTACCTTCACCACCTGCCCCGGGGCAAAGCTGGTCACGGTCATCTCGTCAAAGTCGTAGGGGGTGCGGCCGTAAGAGAGCTTGCATCCCTTGTTCTCCTTGAGATAGATGGCATAAAGTCCATAGTGCATCACACACTCCTTGATATGTTCCGTGTTCTCCACATGCACCACGCTCACTAAGGGATGAAGCGTCTCCATCCCCTGATAGTCGTTGAAGTCTTGTATGGTATTGATAAAAACCTCTTTCATTTCATTTTATTTTATTGTTTCTGAAACCCAAGTTCCAATCTCTTTCTCACTGACACGATTCAGCAGTCTGCCTGTCTGCCACTTGATGTCTGGATAAGACTGTTTCAGTACGGCAACGCTGTTGGCGATGGTGCTGCTTCCGGACGTTGCGAAAGGAATCACAGTCTTGCCTGCCAAGTTTGCTGTTTCAATGAATGTGTTTACTATTCTTGGTGCGAGATTCCACCATATAGGATAACCCAGGAAGATGTAGTCATACTTACTCACATCCACCGAAACGGCTTTTATTTCTGGTCGAGCCTTAGGATTGTTCATCTCAACCGAACTACGCGACTGTTTGTTTGTCCAGTCGAGGTCGGCATTGGTATATGGTTTTGCCGGTGTTATCTCGCAGATGTCTGCATCAGCGATTTTTGCAATTTGCTTTGCCACCTGCCTTGTTGTTCCCGTTGCCGAGAAATACACTACCAATACTTTTTTCTTTTCCATTGTCTTTTTTACTTTGTTTTGTGAACAAGCCGATGCCGCAAATACTGTCAGCACAGCTAATAGAAAGATTTTCAGATGTTTCATAATGTATATTACTAATACTCTTTTCCTCGCCATCAAACCCCTTTACCCATTTCGTAAGCCTGCATCAAGCTGGCATTGCCTTCGATGTCTCTCGCATCGTTTACACCTCCGCAGAAGAGATGACCTTTGAGTGAAGACTTGCCGAAGCAGTCAATCCAACCAGTCAGACCAATCTCGGCACGTCGGGGAGTCTCCTCTTCAGCTTCAGCGGCCGTGGTGAGCAGATAGATGTCGCGGAAACGGTAGTCCTTCGGGTACATGGCGTTCATGCGGTCGATGAGTGTCTTCATCTGTCCGCTCATCTCATAATAATAGATAGGTGTAGCCCAACAAACCACATCGGCATTCAGCACCTTCTCCATAATATCAGGCACATCGTCCTTGAACACACAAGCTCCCGTACGTTGGCAGCTCAGACACCCCACACAAAACTTGATTTCCTTTCCACGAAGGGAAATCTTCTCTACCTCATTGCCCGATGCCTTGGCACCTTCGGCAAACTTCTCAGCGAGCATGTCGCTGTTCGACCCAGCACGAAGACTGGCGGATATTACGATAACTTTTTTCATCTTTTGCTTATGCGAAAATTTATATAACCATTACCATTCACTCTTCTTTCATTACTTTTTATCGGATAATCTTTAAAACATCCTCTACGATTTGCTCATCCAGCAGA
>SAMEA3663015__coassemble_262_pt1 | contig 24589 bp, 30 predicted proteins | sample SAMEA3663015__metabat2_low_PE_032 | metagenome-assembled genome bin SAMEA3663015 (sample SAMEA3663015) | pig gut metagenome | biome: pig gut; feature: pig-associated habitat; material: faeces | place: France | collected 2012 | reverse complement strand
CGTGTTGTCGTTGCAGTTGTTCCCGAATGTATTATAATAACAACCGTTCCCGAATGTGTTACTGCTGCAGTAGTTCCCGAACGTGTTGTCGTTGCAGTTGTTCCCGAACGTATTACCACCACAATCGTTCCCGAACGTATTACCACCACAACTGTTCCCGAACGTATTACCATCACAATTGTTCCCGAATGTGTTACTGTAGAAATTGTTCCCGAATGTGTTACTGCTGCAGTAGTTCCCGAACGTGTTGTCGTTGCAATCGTTCCCGAATGTATTACCACCACAACTGTTCCCGAACGTATTACCACCACAATCGTTCCCGAACGTATTACCACCACAATCGTTCCCGAATGTATTGCTATACGATCCCGCTATGTTATTGTAACATTTACTGCCAAAGATATTTTTCTCCGGATTGTCTTTGAGTGTCATGTTATAGTTACCAGTGCCAAACTCATTAAGTTGCATTTCTCCTGACAGGCCATTCTCTTCACTGATTGTTGAGATGAGAACAATGTTGTTAAGCATCAATGTTCGGTAACATTGAACATCAATAGTAACTGCCACGTAGATATTTCTGATTCTATTGTACTCACAACGTCCTATCTTAAACTGTTTGAGATATCCCCAATCTGTTCCTGCGTCTAAAGCACCTTCCTTCTTGATAGAATAATCCACCCATTCATAATTTTCATCTATGAGTGTGAATGTGTATGCCCATACGAAGTCATTTTCATCTTCAATATGTACATCTTTCATTTCTCCATTATACCCATAGTATTTCCCATTTAATGCTTCCAATTCCCCATGAGGGCTATCATCTGTTATTGCATACCGTTTGAACTGCACATTTTTGAAGTCATAAGGACAATCGTTTTGCCACTCGTCGATCATGCGCCAGATGACACCTTTGCCGTTCTCCGTGTCCGCCCATTGGAAGCGCGTTGTGTCGTTGTCCAGACAATACCACACCTTCCATGCGTTCAGGTTGGCATCGGCAAAATAGCCGTTGCTATCTCTGGAACTCTTGATGGCTTTGGCTTCCTCGGAAAGAGTGTTGACGCTTGTTGCCATAACCAACAAATCAAACGGATGTCCGGCACTTCGTGCTTCAGGGTCATTGGACACGGTGGTCATATAGTCAGTGATGCGGTACCACTGACCTGCTACCAAAGTACCACTATCGCGCATTGTTTTCAACTGTGCATAGGTAACATGCTGAATGCCTTTGAGATAATCTTTGAACTTGGTCCAAAGCTCATTGATGGCACCGATGACCGTCTTGGCGGTGGTCAGCAAGGAATTGTCAGTTTTGTCCTGTTTGTGGCTGATGTCTTGGTGCTTTGTAAGGTATTGGGAATGCTCGTGGTTCTTTGCAGCATAGGCTGCATCGTGATTATGGTTGGCATCTGCTTTGTCATCCAATGCCGTAGGCAACCCTTCAACATCACTCATCTGGTGCTTGTGCCCGGTGTAGGCATAGCGGTGCCATTCCCATTGATAGGATTCGTCAATGAGGACGGCTTGTGCCCATCCACTGCGACACTCCAGAACACGGCTGAAGACAGAACCATCGCCAACGGTTAGTGTGTAGGCATCACCATAGATGTTGCCATCAATACCGCTGTTGATATGTACTACCGAATATATGCCGTTTTTCAACTGGCGTGTGATGAGGGTGTCAAGATCATTAGTGTAAATGGTTTTGTTCACTTGCTCATTGGTAACATCCTGAAACTCCATATTGGGCACGTTGTAGAGGTAGATATGCAGGTTGTCATCTGCGTCATAGGCAGAGTAAACGACCTTGCCATCCGGATCTACTTCGGTGAGGGTGTCGGTGTCCGTGTCCTCGTCATGCACATACTGGTGGAGCGTATGATCTGCCAACAGAATATAATACATGCCGACGGTCTTGGTGAACGCCTCCAGTTCGGCGGTGTCATTCGCCACCATGGCATTGAGGACTTCTTTGTCGCCTCCGTCATAGTCGGTAATCTCTGCAAGGGTGTGGGTATGCCCTTTTTCGGACTTGTTAGCAAGGGCATACGCAAGCCCGGTTACATCCTCCATCGGCACGGGGTCATCCTTGTGCCGGAACGAACGGAACGTGGCAGCGAACTGCGCTTCGGTAGGCTTGCAACCGCGTTTGAACCATGATAAAATTGTTTGTAAATCCATAGTGTGAACACTGATTAAAAGGTGATTAAATAATTTTTATGATGTACGCAAGCGCATAATACGGCGGACGGTTCTCGTGGTAACCATCGCCACCTTCTGATTGTATCTTGTGTGTATGCGCACCATTAGTACCTGTGTAACCTTCTCCTGCTTGTGCGCGTTTTACACCTGAGTTTGAGTGGTCAATATTGTATGTAGAGGTCGTAACAGGAATTGTATGGAAGTGTAAACCATCACTCGAACCTCCATTAGTTTTTCCACTATGGTTATGCGCCGGCATTTGGTTTATAGTTAGTTGCACTACATTTTTACCACCGGTGCTGCCTACATCGTATTTGTAGCGAGAGCCGTCCATAGTAATTTCGCCGTTACTTGCACCGACGATAAACCGGCCACGCAAGTCGGGCCTGCCGTTCGTTCCGTCGCACAATGCCCAACCATTCGGAATGTCTGTAATTGCGCCGCTCCACATCATTATTGCGCCGGTTGGAACATGGTGCTGTTTGGCTGCATCCAACTCACTCATAAGCGTGTCGATGCTTTTGAGAATAGTAAATGATGACGCGATCTTGGTTTTAGACGATGATTTTGCTTCTTTTATCGAAATATATGAGGCCGTTCTGGTGGTGCGGACATGGCCTTCAAACTTGCCTTCTACTGACATTTGTTCGGTACTTTCTGCGATGGTTATAAGTTTTGACGGACTACCTGTAAGCGGTAGCAATTCGCCATCGAAAATCACCAAGCCCGTTTCGGTTGCCGACGACTGTCGGACAATGATGTTCTCTCCGGCAAGGTCTGTCAGGCCGTAAGCCAATTTGATTTGTTCCTGCATGAAGTTTAATGCTTCCGTCGAGAGCGGGAACTTTTGGTTCTCGTTGTTTTTAAAAAATTGTGTGTTCATAGTCTTGTTTTTATTTCAAATGTTCGTGATGCAAGTCGGTATTTGTTCACAATGGAACAGATGCGCGCTTTGGTTGTTTCGTCGATAACGATGGATGGCGGCACAAGCACAAAAAATGATGATGTAGGTGGCATAATGGCTGAAATGTCATGCACGAACGTTGGGGTATCGAACATCATGTGCTTCTCATCGTCAAAAGCATTAACCTCATCGTAAATCCACACCCATTCACCCTGCGCATTGATGTCGTCTATTTCAAATCCGGTGGAATAATCCGTGAGTCCGAACTCGGTATTAAGCGCTTCTTTGATATGACATATCTGACCGGTATGCCAAAGTTCGTACATGCGTTGTGTACGCGCTTTTTGGTACCTGTCGTGTAGCGCTTGGAGTGGCTGCATCAGCACACGCATGAATGATATGATAACAGGCTTCCGCAGAAACGTCGGCAGCAGCAATACGGATAGTTTGCGGTAATCAATTTTCATACGGCTGATAGGTTACGCCGGACAAATCGGCATTTTCGAACTTAAAATAACCCGATGACGGTTTGCAATACGGCACTACTTCTTTGTAAGTATCGTCTTCGCCCGTTTCAGAATGGTAAGCCGAAACAAACTCTACCATTACGACTCCTTCGACGGCTTGGATGGCATCTTCCAACTCATTTTTGCGGAACTCGCCATTGAACGGAATGTTTTCGATATACTCTTGAATGGCGCGTTCCACTACTTTTGTGCCATCGGCTTTGCTTTCTCCTTTGTCATTGATGAGCAACGGATTGTAATATACGACCATATTCAAAATGAGATAATCGCCTTTTCCGGAGATGACATCGACCCGCACGCCGGCGTCCTTAATTTCGTGCAGATAAGCAATGAATGCCGCTTTCTCGTCGGCCGTGAGTGGCTCCGGACCCGATTTGGCCACTTTTAGGAACAGGGTGGCATTGCTCTCGGTGCAGGCTGCGAATGTAACTATCCGCTTCGATGCAATTTGTTCGTCAGTCAAGCCGGCGGTGTCGAATTGGTCGGTGCCGTCAACGAGCGGAACGCCTATCAGGAACGCCTTGGCTTTCTCTACATACCACCGCAGCGAATGCGGTTTCATGGTGGCAATATAGTCGGTTACTTCCGCCGTGTGGGTGTCAAAGAGTTTCTCCAGCGTCCAAATGGAAGCGGCGATGATGTAGAGGAGCAGGCTTTCAATGGAGAAACGGCTAAATGTACTGTCAAAATCTGCATTGGCCGCAAATCCGTACTTTTCCTGCAAGGTTGCTTCCTGCATGAAAGCCTGTTTGAGTTCTGTTTTAATTTGGTCTATTGTTCGTGCCATGATTATTGTGGTTTTTATCCGCCAAGCGTGGCGGATGCTATGAAACGATAAAGTCGTATTCGATGCCCCAGAAGTCCACACCTTCCAAGATGTTGAGGGTGTCGTTAATCTCGTCGGTCGTAATAGCAGTTGCCGGACATATATTGTTCACGCCGTAATGCTGTGCCATTTCTGCATCCGTGGCATCGGGCACGCTCATACTCTGCCCGGTTGTCAGATCATCGGTCAGACTGATGCCATTGCTTTGTGCGATGTCAAACGCGGCTTCAAGGCTTCCGCAATGCTGCAAAGCAATGTCTAATACAGATTGGCGTGATGTAACTGTTATCATATTATGCGGTAATGTCTAAGTATAACCAGAACTACAATCAGGATGACGGCAAAGATGCCTATGATAATCCAAACGACCCATGCCGGTGTGCCGATCTTGGTGGTTGTCTCGCTGTCTGTTTGTTCGTCTGTACCGGTTTTAGTCTTGGTGTTGTCATTTATGTCAGATTGCTCGGCGGCATGTGTTTCGCTTCCTGATGTCGTTTGCACATTATTCTGCTTGGTGCTGCCTGTGTGGCGGTGCGTTTTGGTGGTCTTGACCGGGTGCTGGGTGCCGTTGCTGTCCGGTGCGCTCCATGTCGTTTCCTCTACCACCTCATCCACTTCGGTATTGGTAGTGGACGTGTCAGAGGATTGAAACGAGGTCTGCGCGTCCGTCTGTGATGACGTGTGTTGCTCCAGATCATTCTTTTGCTCCGTCCGTTGAGACAGGGCAGTCTGCGTGGCAGTCTTGGTTGTCTTGCAGCTCACGGCGCACAGGACAAGTAGCAGCGTGAGGGCAATCATTGATTTTTTCAATAGCGCGGTTGAGCCGGCGCACATCTTTACGTAATCCATTGACTTCTTTTTTTAAGGGTTCTACAATATATTCGTTAAAGCCATCCATGAGGCGTTTGTTATTGTCTATCTCCATAGACTTAGCTTCTTCAGAGGCTTTCTTTTTGGTTGAACGGAGTGTAACCAGCGTAACAATTAGTGTCCCGCCTAAAACGGCTTCGATAATAATGCGGATGATTTCTTCGGTCATAAGTCAACTTCCTCCTTCCATTGTTTTACGTTGAATGACGGGCACGCTTTGTTGGCAAACTCATTGTGGCCATGGATGGTTGCAGCCGGGTACTTGCGTTTAAGCTCACGGCAAAGATCCACGAGTGCCTTGCATTGTGCCGGTGTTCTGGTGTCCTTGGGTATCAAGTGCGTTTTGCCGTCAGCTCCTTTGATTGGTTTGCCTATGCTATCTACGCCGTCTTTCCAAATGGCACCGCCTATATAACAGATACCGATGGAATTAGCATTGTGCCCGGTGCAGTGTGCGCCGGCTTGTTCGATGTCACGGCCTTCGGCTATGGTTCCATCCAGCAGAATGACATAGTGATATCCAATATCTTTGAAACCGCGTGCCTTATGCCATGCCCGCAGATCTTCTACCGTCTGTTCGCGTCCTTCCGGAGTGTCGGAACAGTGAATGATGATTTCTTTGATCTGTCTCATTTGTATTTGGCATCGAGGGTTAAACCTTTTTCTGTCAGTTCAAGTTTAGTGATGCGCTGTCCGTCGGCTTCTATTTGTTCACGGATTTTGCGACGCCATGAAGCGAAGTCATGGTCATTGACTATATTTCCAAGTCCCACGCCCCATGCCGGATGTTCCTTGAACTCTCCCGGATTAGCGACCAGAATGAGCGTTTGGTTCTGCGGCGTTGTTTCCTCCAGAACCATGCCTTGTGTGATTTTTCCAGCGCTGTCGCGCCGGATGTTGATTTTGAGGTCGTATCCTGTTCCTTTGTCGTCTATGGTGAGTGCTATTCCTGTCATATCAATGTGTTATTTTGTCATCCTCATAATCGGATTTGTTAAACTTGGTAGCGTCTGATGCTGTACTTGTCGTTGTCTTTGTAATCCATTCACCAGCCGGTGCTGTTGTCGTTACCGTATGCGTATGTGTATTGAACTTAGCTTTGAGGCTGTTCACTTCATCTACGAGATTGTTGAGCTTGTTGGTGAGGTCATTGATGTTGATAAGGCCATCTTTCTTTCCTCCATTGAACTCCACCTTATCTATTTCGCTGTACATCACGACAGCCCAATCCCGTTTGTCGCCATTGCTAAGGTCGGTAATCATTACGAAGCTGCCGACGGTTGGCGTTATCACAATTCCGCTTTCCTCATCATTGACTACCGCACGCAGTCGCACATCTGACAACTCCAATTCATCAATGGTGACGGTGCATGTCTTTCCGTCCACATTTTTGACTTTTGCCAAGATAAGTGCCGAATCGGAAGGCGTTTGGCATAGATTTTGTATTCTATTTTTTAGTTTACCATAGATATCCATGAGAAAGTTATTATTTGCATTGTCGTTATTGGTCTCTGTTAGTGCCTTCTGCGCTAACCCTCCTTTGTTCGGGAAGGTGAAGGTGGTGTCTGCTTTTGCGGACTATAAGGTGCGTGTCGTAACGTCTTTCCCTGATTTGATGGTAATGAAAGTATCTTCTTTCCCATCGAAAGCGGGCGAGTGGGAGTTTGTGGATGATTTTGCGGACTTTACCATTCAGTTTGTGGACGCGTTTGAGGACTTTACGATTATGTATGTGGATGCGTTTCCGGGTATTCCGTCCGACAGCAAGTTTGCATTTATACCTTTCTCCCCACCACTACTTTACGCCGGCCTCCGTTAGCGTTGAAAGTTACCTCAGTTGCCACCACGTAATACGTTCCGTTCTTGTATTGCTTAGTGGCATCTTTTATCTCCACTCGGTCCGTGGGTTGGCAGAATGGGATGAGCCAACCGGTCAGGTCTCCCTCGTAGCCGTCATAGCACCATAGGTTGTATTCCGACTTGGCAGAGTTTCGCATTGAGGCATCGTCTTCTGTATTGACTACCTTTTTGATTACCTTTCCCCCATCATCCCCATAGGTCTCTTTGCGGGTCTCGCCTTTTCGGTTCTTATACTCTACTTCTACTTTTACTTTCTGGTCACTTGCTTTCTTGTATTGCAAGTTTGCGGACACCACATTTTTGGCTAAGTCATATTTGACCGTTTTACCACTCCATGATCCATTACCATATAGTGGGTGCACATGCAATGTAGTTCCCTTAAAATAGATATCAGCTTTTGTCTCGTCTTGAATCTTACGCAGTACATCTAAGGCGGTAGCTTTGGAGAATGTGAACGATGTGTAATTAAATTCGTAGTCACATTCAATTTTGTATTTGGGATTTACCTGTTTTACCAATTCTTGTAAAATCGTCTTTAATGAAACAGGTGCAGCCTTGGATCCGTATTGTTTATCTTTGACACTAACATCCCACAAGTACAATTCATCTTCGCACTCTATGCGTATTTCGATATCATCGGTATTGATGCGCTTGACATAGCCGGTAAATTCCTCGTTCATGTAACCCTCGTAACCAAGTTCAATGCGCACAGGGTCGCCGACTTTGATTTTGTCGTTTACCTCCAGAGGCTGATTGATGAGTGTGCCCGGCAGCGTGATGACGGCGGTGTCGCTCAGTTGCTCGACCGACCGTTTGACGCTGACGGAACGGAGTGTGTTCACCCGGTATTCGCCAATGGTGATATTGTACTTCATGAAATAGATCATTTGACTAACAAACTAAAATCGTCATCACTATATGCTGTTATGCTAAATTGCTGGTTCTGGCGTCCGTTGGTGTGTGCAAACTCAAATTTCTCTATGGCGATGTAATGAATGTTGAAGATCTCCAGTAGTTCACATTCCACTTCTATTACTTCGCGTGCTTCACAGAGATTGCGGAGTTTGCCCAGCTCATCCATCGGGATGTCATCATCGTTCTTGCCCATGAATAGTCCGGCTATCTGTATAGTGTAGTCGTCTTGGCTCCACACTTCTTTGATGGTGCCACGCCGCTCATTATTGCTATAGTCTTGTTTGAGGACATTGGAGCGAACGATGTTGTTTCCACCGGATACTGACATAACAGGGTCAAAAGGAAGCGTCCACCATTCTGATTCGGGTTCGCTTTTGAGTTTGAGCCTCAGAGGACATTGGTAGAGGTTGCCCATTACTTCCTCTTGTGATGGCAATGGCATTCCCTCACCAATAGCAGAGTATTGGTTGTGTCTGTCAATGACTGTGACCGGATGGTTTAACCAATACGGCGGCAGTACAAATCCTGTGGCAAAATTTATAAACATATTATCCTATGCTTGCCTGAGCCATACCGAGCACACGGTAAAGACATTCGGCAAAGTTACGTTCTATTTCTTGTTTGTTTTCGGCAGTGGTGCCGTTGAAAGTCACTTGCTTAATCATATCACCAATGTTGATATGAATTTGTGTGTTGCGGGTGCCACCTGTGGCAACGCCTTCGGTCGATGCGCCGGTGGCACTGTTCTTGCCCGTGCTCGTTTCGATTCCCGTTCCGCCGACTACACTTTGCAACTGTTCGTTGATGCCGATTTTCGATGCCGTTTTTTCGGTCTTTTCCTTGCCTTTCCAACCCATTTCGATGCCGGCGAGCGACTCTTTGGCTTTGAGCGCGTTCTCTTTTACGGCTTTCGCACCATCTACTATCGCTTTTTGGCGCGCCTCCACATCGGCATTTATCTGTGCAATGGCCGCCTGATTCTCGCTGCTGTCGCCTATGCCGGCAGACTCTTTGAACTTGTACCAACCGAGTTTTATCTTGTCCAAACCTAACAAAAAGCCGTTGATGTAGGTGTCGAAATAGAGTTTCACGGCATCGACAAAGGCATAAAACGAGTATTTCATAAACCCGACAACGCCCTGCCACAGGCTGCCCCAACCGGTAATTTTGCTACATACATAACCTATCACGGCAATCAGCGCAACCACGCCGGCAATAATCAGGGCGATAGGGTTTGCATTCATCACGGCATTCAGTACGGATTGGGCTGCCGACCATACGTTTGTGGCTATTGTAAGGGCTTTTTCTTTTACGATGAGTATATTCAGCCACGCCTCTTGCAGCATCATCGATATGCGGTGCGTATTACTTGCCACGGTAAGAATGCCCAACGCAACCGTTACGCCTGCAATAATGGGAGCAAACTCCTCAAAAAAACCGACAACTTCCTGCACTTTGGCACCGATTGTAGAAAATAGCGCAGGCAGATATTCCAAAACACCGGTTGCAAACTCCAAACAGGTGTCGATGACGGGTTTGAGTTTGTCGAACGTACTTATCAGAAACTCGTCGAACGTATCTTTCAGTTGATTGATGCGCCCCATGGTGGTTGTTCCCGCCTGCTCGGCGCCGTTGTAAAACAGGCCTTGCTCGTCGGTCGCCCATCGGAAGGCTTGCGAGAGCATCTCGGCCGAAATCTGCCCCTTGCTCATCTTTTCTTTGAGCGACAACATACTTTCGCCGGTGCGCTCGCTGATGACCTGCAACGGATTGAAGCCTGCGTTGATGAGTTGCAGCAAATCCTGACCTTGCAGTTTGCCGGCGCTCGTAGCCTGCGAGAATGCCAGCGCAAGCGACTGCATTTTCTGCTTGTCGCCCATGGCAATGTCGCCTATCTGTTTGAGCGTGGCAAACGACTTTTCGCCCGAAATGCCGAACGACATCATCGTTTTTTGGGCTTCTATCAGACCGGCCTTGTCGTAAACGGTCTCTTTGCCGTACTTCGATATGCGGGCAAACATATCCTCGGCGGCCGCAGCGTTGCCTTTGAACAGGGTGGTCATGTTCATCTTCTGCAACTCGTTCTCGCTGCCGGCGTCTATCATCTTTTCGATGGAGCCCGACACCTTGCCGATAACGGTTTGAGCCGCATGGAATATGTTATTGAACTTAAATGTCGAATTTGTTATTTTTTCAAACAACTTCTCAGTTTTCTTGGCATTTACGTTAACACTATTCAATGCCTTATCTATTTGGGCAATGCCTGTATAAGCCGTTCCGCCCAAATTTATCGTGAAATTTATAGTGTTATTTGCCATAATTTTGTTTGTTTGAAAAAAAGTATTATATTTGCAGCATGAAAGTATTATTGATTATATCAACTTGTATACTTATCGGCATACCGTTACTTATCTTTTTAGTTTCGTTGTGTTACAACTCGTTTTTGCTTCTTACAGGCCGCATGACTCGACAGCAGTTGGCTGATATAGTAGCAGCAAACAAATCAAACAATGCTAAACGAAAGGCTACAAAATCGAATAAAAAGTTTTTCTGTAATACCACTTGGAGTTCTTATCCATCGCCATTGAACAGAATGTTTTGGCCTTAATAGCTAACCCTTATTCGCTTCGGCTTCTTTACGTCGTATCCATTCCAGTTCTTTTAGTCGCATAGCCCACTCCTCGTCGCTCAGGCTGTCGGGGTCGGCCACGTGCATATAGTAACGCAGTTGTGCGTTGGCTATACGCAGCGTGTCGTTGTCCCTTACCTCGGCAGCCGTTACAACTTTTCCAGTTCGGCTTCCTTCACCTCGATGAGTTCGGCTATTTTGCCGCTCACGCTCAAAAAGAGTGTGTCGTTGGTGCGTATCTCCTCGTCGCCGTCCAACCAGCATTCGTTCAGAATCACTTCGTTGAACTTCATCGGGTTGTCCTTGCCGGCCTGCGAGGCATAGCCAAGCGCTTTGCGGCTCGGGTTGCGCAGGTAGCACACTTTGTCGCCGCAGGCGGCGTCTTTCACGGTGATTTTGTTCACGGTGCCGAACTTTGCTTTCCATTCGGCAATTTGTTCTTTGGTTGCTTCCATTGTGTTGCTTGTTTAGATGGTTTGATACTCAATGTCGGTGCAAATGAACGGAAGGGTTACTTCCATGTATTTGTCGCCCTGTTTCAGTTCTTTGGCATCTTCGGTAAACTGAATACCGTAGATGCGGTCGGTAATCATGATGTCGCCTTTGAGCGGGTTGCCGTAGCATACCACAGCGTTCAGGTTCAGGCTCATGATGCTGCTGCGGCCTGTCTGTTTGCGTGCCAAGGTTTTGAGCGTTTCGAGTTCCGACTGTGTGAGGCTTATTTCGCCCTCGTAACTGAAGTTGCCTTTTTGCACGCTCAGCGGTTTATTGCCTTTGCCGTAGAGCACCTCTTTTTCCTGCTTTTCGCTGTACTTGATGCCGCGCAGTCCGCACACATCGCGTCCGCCGAGCACAAGGCTGATGTCGGCAAATTCGTATTGACGTCCGTTAATCATTCCCATGGTTTAATCCTCCGTGTTTGTGGTCATAAAACCGAGTTCTACATTGATATATTTGGCGTAGCCGTAAGGTTTCACCTGCACCGTTACGTTCACTTGCGACGTGGCAAGTATGTTTTGGTCGTAGTCGATGTAACACTTCACGCCTTTGTCGTTGCTGTCGGCCGGGTCGTTGCCGAGTTCGCCGTTGGCGGTCATAGCGTTTGCAATGGCCGTAACAATCTCCGTTTCCCAACTTTTGGCAATCGACGGCACCATTTTACCTTCGTCGGTTACAGGCACTTCGTCGCAAACGTGTTCGAGCATCGTGGCATAGCAGATGCGGAATGCCTTGTCCACCGTGCGCCGGCGTGCAATGCTGCGATAGTCGTCTTTTTCGGCCGTTGCCAAATTGTCGTCGGCAAAGAAATAGCCGCTTTTTCCCGTAAACGTGCGGAAGGTGATAAAGCCCTTGTCGTTGAGCGTTTCGACGTTGGCCACCGAGGCGTCTTCGTCGTCGATGTACGCTTTGAGCATGTTGAGCGCACCATCGCGCACCCGACCGATGTGGCGTTGCACGGGGCATTCGGCCACACGACCGGCCAACAAACCAATGGCAGCGCCATCGCTCTCCGGCGTTGTATCGCCTATCAGAATACCGACGCGGTTGTAGCCGTATTCGGTCAAATCGGGCAGCGCTACGATATTCTCTTTTTTGTAGCCGCGTCCCTCAATCAGCACAAACAGCGGTGCGTAGAGCGTGTTCGTTGCCCATTCGGCCAAAGCCTGTGCGTTGTGCGCAGCCGTCATCACGTCGGCCTCGAGCCCTTTTTCGATGGTGGCCGCATAGCCGGCAGACGGAGCGAATGCCACTGCCAAACAGCGCAAACGACCGTTGGCCTGTTTGATAAAGTCCTTGGCATAATCGGCCGACACATCGACCGATTCGCTCGGTTTCACGGTGTTCGGCACGGCGTAGAGCCACAATTCGGCACCACTGCCGGCTTGGTCGTAAAACTCTTTCACCTGTTTGTAGAGGAACGCATTCTGGTCGTCTGCCGAGGCGGTAACGCCAAGGTCGGCCACATCGTCCAATGAGAACAAAATGTATGGCGTGGCCAATGCCAATTTGCCTGAAACCGGGGCGGCCGTGCATATCAGCCCGACCACGCAGTCGGCACTCGGAGTGACGCTGCCCAAGGCACCGTTGCTAAAGTCTATTTTTACTCGTGGTAACATTTTTATTTGCGTTTAATGGTTGTTACTGTGCCGTCAGCAAGCGTGGCGGCGTGGTTTTTGGCGTCGCATTCAATCAAGAACGCCATTGCGTCGGCTGTAAAATACAGTTCAACAGCCTTAGGGTATTCGGCAAAAAGGCTTTGAGCCTTCTTGTCGAATAAACCCTCCGTTTTCGTAGGTTCTGATGCCTTGGCGGCACTTGTTTTCTTGGTTGCCATACGATTTGCTGTTTTTACAGGTTAGGCGTTCACACCACTGACAATGGCGCCGATGGCTTCGTTTTTGAGCGGCAGGCAGATGAAGTAATGACGCAGGTTGTAACGCCATTCCTGATTTTGCGTGTCGGGTTCGTCAACGTATGCTTTGGTTTCGCCGGTGGCTTTCATCATGCGCGGTGCGTAGAACGCTACCGAAGCATTGCGGTCGGTGCTCTCTGTCGGCACGGCACCGTAGGCAAGTTTCTGCTTGCTCGACACGGTGTAAACGGGTGCATCTACATATTCGTAGATTTCGAATCCGTACATGTCGGCAATGGCGCCTGTGGTGTGGTTGTTGTAGCGTTGTACAAAGGTGGTGTCCTGCACGAGCAGGTCGTTCACGTGTTCGGGGCAAAGCACCAAAACACGTCCTTGTACAGGCACTTTCAGGTGGTCGAACTGCTCTTTCAGCGCAATGATGTCGGCCACCACCAAACGTTTGCGGGTTCCGTCGGCTGCGCCTGTGGTTACAAGCACCGGCGTACCTTTGCCGTCGGCCGACGGAGCGAGTGCGTGCAGCGCACGGGCATACTTTTTGGCATCCACCACTTCGCGATGGCGTTCGATGACACTGCCCATCTTGTCGTACGACAAGCCGCGTGCTTCGTCGTCGGTGATGCGTGTGGCTTTAGTTTGGTATTTGTCGAGGCTGATGGCTTTGTTGGCATCGTCGAGCGACTCCACACCTATTGGATACGATGTATTGTTTACCAACACGGTCGGGTCGCCGCCCAAATCGACAAAGTTAATGGTGTTGTTGCCGGCTACTTGTGCATCGAAAGCACGAATTTTGTTCAGCCAGCCAAGCGATGCCACGCTGTTGCGAAACGCTTTGATGGTTTCGCCTGTCCATAATTCACTATAAAGACCTGCACGCAGTACGCCGTTCAAGCCGAATAGTGGAGAAATCGCAGCAAGGGCATTCATGCCGATACCGCCAATCATCGGGCTGACGCCCACACAGGCGGACAAGGTGCCGCCGATTACAAAATTGACCATCAATGCGGTCATTAGGGAAAAAAATCGTTTCATGTTGTTTTGTTTTTAATTGTTGTTTGAATGTTTGTTAATCAATGGATGGTTCGATGCCGTATTCGGCTTTGTACAGCGATTTGTACGTGTCGGGTTCGTCGGCGCGCAGTTGCGCAAGTTGCTCTGTCGGCACGTCCGACAGTTTCTTGAATGTTTCGTGTTCGCCGTCTGTTCGGTCGATAAAGTCGGTCGGTCGGCGTGCCGGCTGCATCAGTTCGAGCGTTTCGGTGAGGGCTGCGAGTCCGGCCTTTTTGCCGAGTTCGACAAAGTGGTTCTTTTTGTCCGCTGTTATTTTGCGGAGTTTCACGGCACTCTCCACGGCTGCGTCGATGGCCTGTTCGGTTTGTTGTTCCATTTTGAGGCGGATGTCGGCAGCCTCTGCCGCTTGTGTTTGAAGTTCGGCTATTCGTCCCAGAACTTCCGTCTCGGTGGCCGTTTCGGCCAAACCAAGTTTCAATGCAATCTCTTTCATTGTGTTGTTGTTTAGTGTGTTATTGATTGGTTTAAGAAAATCTGTATTCGTTTTGTTGTTGGCAAGGCAGACCATCTGTCCGTTGTCGTACAGTGCCAAAGCGTCGTCGTTGGCGCCAATGTCCACAATGCTTACTTCGCGCAGGCGGCTGCGTGTGATGGTGCTGAAGCGCTGCCCGGGCAAAAGCACTTCGGGGTCGTCGCTTTGTTCCAACACGTCCAAACCGGCCGACACCATTTTCAGAATGCCGGCGTCCCATTTGGCTTTTATGCGGCGGGCAAACTCGTCCGAGTCGTCAAACACGGGCGTGCCTATCAGGTTGTCGCCATCGCGGCGCAGGTTCTCCACGCGCCCAAGAGGCAACACCTCGTCGGTGGTGCCGCGCATGGGGCGGTTGTGCATCCACAGCAAAATGGGATTGCGCTCAAACTGTGCGGTGTCGATGCCTTCGGTCAGCACTCGAAAACCGTAACAGTTCAGGCTGCTGTTGCTTATAATTACCTCTTTCATAATCAAAAAAAATAATGTTCCTCAAAAAAATCATGCTTCGTGTGTGTCCTCCACATGTAAAACCCAACCTACACACCGGCTGTTCGGTTTCGGACTCCGCCACAATCAACCGGACGAACATTGTGGCATCATCATCTATCACAAAAATCAAAACGGTTTCGCGTTGTTTTTCGATACAAAAGTACAGGCATTGTTTGCCTGAAACAAATAATCGTACAACGCTCGAAATGAACGATTTAACACACGAATGATTGTTTGTTTCGTACCGCTGTGCGATACTACTTTTGCTTTCGCAAAAGGCGTCTTTTGCACATAAACAAAAAAACAATATGACGAAAAAAGAAATTGAAAAAAATCGCGAATTGGCACGACTCTATTATATGAGTGGCGAGGCGCAAAATGTGATTGCCGAGCGCATTGGCGTATCGAGCAACACCATCAGCCGGTGGGTTACCACGCTCGGCTGGGATACGCAACGTGCCGCAAAAAAAATCACGCGTACCGAAGTGGCGGCCAAAATGCTCCGCAAACTCAGCGAACGGCTCGACAGCGAAGATTGGACACCCGACGAATTGGCAAAGGCGGCTTCAGCCATCGAAAAGTTGGACAAAAAAACCAACGTCGTTACCATCATAGAGGTGTTCGCCTCGTACAACAATTGGCTGAACTCGCGCATGCGTCTCGACCCCGAACTCACGCCGGAACTCGTACAGGTGATGACCAAATACCAAGACCTGTTCGTGGCCGAAAAGTCGGATATGTCCATCGAATTCAAACAATAACGCAACGACGATGGCAGGAATGACCCGCAACGAGGCACTCGTCTATTGGCAGAAAATAGTGGAACGCACCAAGTCCATCAAAACGATTGACGACTTGGAAACGGAAACCGAACGTGCCAAACGCATACGCCGGCTCGAAAGCGACTATGTGCTGTGGTTCGAATATTATTTTCCGAACTACGCCAAAACAAAGTGCGCGTGGTTTCACCGCCGACTTGCCAAAAACATCATTGCCAACCGGCGCATCAAACAGTTGGCCGAATGGTACCGCTCGGCAGCCAAATCGGTTCATATAGATATGGGCATTCCGCTCTATCTTTACTACGTGAAACACGAACTCGGTTTTATGCTGCTCGTGGGCGAAAACGCCACCAAAGCCGCCAAACTGCTCGGCGACGTGCAGGCACAAATCGAATTCAATCCGCGCCTGCTGAAAGACTACGGCCAACGCCGACAGCAAGGCGATTGGGCCGAAGGCGACTTTTCGACAAACGACGGCGTGCGGTTCATGTCGCTCGGTTTTATGGAAAACCCGCGCGGCGCACGCGAAGCCGACCGACGACCCGACTACATCGTGGTGGACGACGTGGACAACAAACGACACATTCACAACGACCGCCTGATGGACGAAGGTGTCAGTTTCATCACCGAGGACGTGTGGGGCTGCTTCGACACAGGCGACAACAGCACAGAACGGTTTGTGTATGCCAACAACAACTTCCACAAAAACAGCATCACCAACCGCCTGAAACACTATTTCGTAGAGGCAAAAGCAAAAGCCAAACAAAACGGCGAACACGACGAGTTCGACGTGATGACCGTGTGTGCCGTCAAAAACCTCGACACATTCGAGCCGGCTTGGCCTGAGAAAACATCGGCCGACTATTGGCGCAAAAAATTCGACACGATGCCGTACCGCTCGTTTATGCGCGAATACATGAATACGCACGTCGAAGAGGGCAGCATCTTTCGCTTCGAGGATATGCTCTACGGCGACATGCTGCGACTCGACCGCTACGACGGGCTGGTCTTCTACGGCGACCTCTCGTACAAAGAGCAGGGCGACTTCAAAGGCATGGTGCTGGTGGGTAAAACAGGCCGACAGTTCCACATCATACACACCTATCTGCGACGCGGTAGCCGTGCCAAAGTAGCCGAATGGCTCTACAACCTGTACGAGGACAAACACCTCGAACGCTACAACATTCGCTACATGATTGAGGGACTGTTCGCCATGGACGATTTTGTGAACGACTTCGACATCGAAGGCGACCGACGCGGCTATTACATTCCCGTGGTGGCCGACCGACGCGGCAAAGAGAACAAATTCGACCGCATCGAATCGCTCTGCGGACACTTCGAACGGCACAACGTCATTTTCAACAACAAAGAGAAAGAGAGCCCCGACCAAATACGGCTGCGCGACCAATTCCTCGCCTTCGAAAAAGGCAGCCGCGTGAACGACGACGGACCCGATGCTGTGCATGGCGCTTTCAAAGAACTGTTTTCGATAACCCGACGCATGGCCTTCGACCCCGTGGTAGGAACCTATAAAAACGATAAATACACATGGTAAAAATAATTTGCTTATGATGACTTTCTTGACAGAAGACGACTTCAAAGCCGTATGCGACAGCGCCACGCTCGACGTCATACACCAATCGGACACCGAAAACCTCGCTCGCGCCGAATGTTACGCCATCGAGGAGATAAGCAGTTACCTGCGCAGCCGCTACGATGCGGCACAGGCGTTTGCACGCACAGGCGACGCACGCAACCGACAACTCGTGATGATAACCTGCGATGTGGCACTCTACCATCTGGTGGCTTGGCTGCCGCGGCGAATCGGGTTTGAGATTCGCGAAAAACGCTACCTGCGCGCCATCGAATGGCTCGAAAGCGTGCAAAACGGCAAAGCAACGCCCGATCTGCCCACACTCACCGACAACGAAGGCAACGACATCGGGAACCCGGTGCGCTATGGCGGGTGGGAAAAATCGAAATACGACTACTAAAAAGACACAACCATGAACATCTTTCAGAAAATAACGGGACGAACCGGCGGCGCACTGTCGCCCGAAATGCAACTCGCACTGCGCGACAATAAAAAAGCCAACAAAATGCTGGTCGATTTGCAACTGCGCACCGAAATGCTCACCAAAAAAGACATCGGCACTTGGCGCTCGGCGTGGCAGCAGGCCATCAACGTGCAGAACCCGAACCGCAGCCGCCTCTACGACGTCTATACCGACGTCGAAATTGACCTGCACGTTACAGGGTGCATCAGTCAGCGCAAAGGCATGGTTAAAAAACGCACTTTCAAATTGGTGGACAAAGCAGGCATCGAAAACAAAGCCGTGTCCGACCTGTTCAAGGCGGAATGGTTCGACTTGTTTGTCGATCACGTTTTGGACAGCCGTTACTACGGCCATTCGCTCATTCAGTTCGGTGCGCCGGTAACCGTCGGCGGCACAATGCGATTCGACAGCGTGGAACTCGTGCCGCGCCGGCATGTGATACCCGAATACGGCGTCGTGGTGCGCCACCCGAACGACATACACCAAAACGGCATCAGTTACCGCACAGGCGAGTTGGCCGATTGGTGCATCGAAGCCGGACAACCGCACGACCTCGGGCTGCTGCTCAAATGTGCACCGGCAGCATTGAGCAAAAAAAATATGCTCGCCTTTTGGGACGGATTCGGCGAAATATTCGGCATGCCAATACGCATAGCCAAAACAACCAGCCGCGACGAGAGCGAACGCAGCCGCATCGAACAGATGCTGGCACGCATGGGCGCGGCATTCTACGGCCTGTTCTCCGAAGGAACCGACATCGAAATAAAGGAAAGCAGCCGGGGCGACGCCTACAACGTGTACGACCGACGCGTGGACCGCTGCAACAGCGAAATCAGCAAAGGCCTGCTGAACCAAACCATGACCATCGACAGCGGTTCGTCGCTATCGCAGTCGCAAGTGCACCTCGAGGTGTTCCAAAATGTGGTGGATGCCGACGCCAACCTGCTGCGCAACACCATCAACGACCGACTGCTGCCGCTGATGGCCAAGCACGGCTTCCCCGTCGAGGGCTACTCGTTCGAGTGGAACGACACGGTGGAATATACGCCACAGGAGCAAATCAACATCGAACAGATGCTCGTGAACGGCGGCTACGACATCGACCCGAAATACTTCGCCGAAAAATACGGCATTCCAGTGCTGGGAAAGAAAAGCCCGCTTGATGCTGCTCTGAAAAACGAAAACGATTTTTTCGCGTAGGGGCGGCGTATTACAAGGCTCAACACGTCGCCCTCGCTGACTTATATGCACAATGCCACATTGAACTTGCCGATAAGGATAAATTGTTATTCGACGAGGTACGAAAAGCATTCGACACGGCGGCGGAATGGCTGCATACCAAACAGAAGTTTACGGCCGATATGCTTGCCGAAAAGCCTGCACAAAATTTAATGCAGGCAACAAACGACGTGCTGCAACAGGCTGTAAGCCGCGGCATCACACACGAAGTGCCGGAAGAACTCACCGCTGCACTCGAACAAAACACGTTCATATTTTCAGGTTTCAAAACCTACCACGAACTGCGCGAGGCTTCCACGCTGCTGAAAGACGAAAATGGTGGATTTAAGCCGTTTGAGCGTTTTTTAAGCGACGTACAAAAGATAAACAACACCTACAACCGCAACTACCTGCAAGCCGAATACAACCATGCCGTGCAAAGCACGCAGATGGCCGTTAAATGGCACGACTTTGAGCAGGACGGCGACCGATACGATTTGCAGTACCGCACAGCCAACGATGGCAAAGTGCGCGAGGAACACGCCATTTTGCACAACACCACACTGCCACCATCCGATCCGTTTTGGGATAAATACCTACCGCCAAATGGGTGGAATTGCAGGTGTACCGTGGTGCAAGTGCGAAAAGGGAAATACCCGACATCCGACCCGGAACTTGCCATGCAGCGTGGCGACAACTGCACCGCGAAACCAAAACAGCAGATGTTCCGTTTCAATCCGGGGAAAAGTATGAAAGTGTTTCCCGAAAAACACCCGTATCTGCCAAAAGGCTGCGGCAACTGTTCGCTGAAACTCGCTTATTCGAAAAACAGCGACGTGTGCCAAGCGTGCAAAGCCATAGCCAACATAGCAAAAGAGAAGCAGGAACGCATACGCCAAAACCGTGCCGAATACGAACGACTGAAAGCCGACCACGACTACAAAGACGTAAAATTCGACCCTAAAACCGGCGGACTGAAAGCAACGCACGTGGGACATATAGACCATACAAACGAGAAAAGCATATTTATGGGACTAAATCCAACACAACTTGAAAACGCTTGCCAAAATCAATTGTTCCGTATGGGGCATTCCGCAGTGTTTTGTGATGAATCTATACAGACAAAAAAAGGGGAAAATGATACATCTTTAGATTTGCTACTTGATGGGAAAAGAATGGATATTGCTTCAGTAACAAAAGATGTAATAAATTATCGGAATGTATTTAATGGCAAAAACTCTCAACTACACAGATATAATCATTTGGAGTATGTAGATGAAAAAGCAGATGCTGTTTGTTTCTACTTTCACGAACCGAAAATGTTTAGTGAGCAAAAGGTTTATGACGGAATGCAACGATTAAAAGAAATGAAATATATAGATGCAGAAACGGGGAAAGAAAAATCACCTAATGTGATTATAAAACACGTTTATTGTGTTGTGAGAGGTTCAGATAAATTACACAAATACGATTTTGAGTAATAAAAAACCCGCCGAAGCGGGCTGTCCTTCCACGGAGGGAATGCCTTTCGGTACTCGCTATTGCCAAAGGACACTGCAAAGATACAACAATTTTTTGACATGACAAAATAAACGGGTAAAAAACGAATGTAACAATCATTTTAATTTACAACAATATGAAAAAGAGAGAAAAAAGAGAGCAGCACATCACGAAAGGCAATGTGCATTGCTACAAATTATTCGTCGTTGAAAAACTATTAAATGACGAGCGCAAAGACCACACTCAGTATTGTAACAACAGACGCCACGAGGGAAATCCAGAAAGCAACCTCATTGATGATAGCCTTGCGGCGAAGCCGTCTGTAACCTCCTTTGTGGAGGTGAACCCGACCTTTTTCGGTTACATACACGCCGTATTTATTTTGTTGAAGCATGCCATCGGCAAGCAGTCTGCCAATAGCTTCATCGCAATCAGGTAACTGCTCACGAATGTCGCAATACGGCATAGGCGTCTTACTAAATGCCATCAATAATACATCAAGAGCCTCTGCTTCTACTTTGTACATAACAATGAGTAAGAATGAAATAAAAAACCCCGAATAGCAAGCTAAACGGGGATAAGGTAGATGGGGGTTGCCCCTCACGTCCTTTTTCAAGCGACAAAAGTACGAAATTATTTTGATATATCAAAATATATGGGTGGGAAAACGTCAGCAAAATTCATTTTTTAACGAAAATGCCACATGGAAGACCTAATCAAGAAGATATTGACGGACTTAAAGGTCGAATTGACGGAAGAATTTGATCGCAATTTTGAGCGCAAAGCATTCTTTTCTAAGCCATGGCCGCAACGTCTGTTGGAGGGGCGCGGTTCGCTCCTGCTCCAGACCGGCAAACTCAGACGCTCCATCCGTGCACAGGTAACGAGTAACAGCGTGTCATGGTCCAGTTCAGAACCGCACGCAGCCATCCATAATGAGGGAGGTACCATTACCGTTACCGCCAAGATGAAACAATACTTTTGGGCTAAGTTCTATGAGCTGGCAGGAAAAGTCAAGCACAAGAAAGACGGCAGCACCAGTCGTAGCAGCATGAAGTTGAGCAAACAGGCAGAGTTCTACCGCAATTTGGCACTGATGAAAGTTGGCTCGAAAATAAAGATACCACAACGGCAGTTCCTTGGTGACGCTCCTGAGGTACGGAACGCCATTGAAAGGATATGTAAAAGCCGTTGCAAGGACATTGAAACGGAATTGTATAACGCATTAAAGAAGAATCAATCATGAGAAAATTGCTATTTGACACCATTAAGACTGCACTATTCGCCATTACAGACGGCAATGGTCAGCCGGTCATCCAATATGTTGAACGCTGGAACAATCAAGTAGAATATGCCGAGGAAGAACAGCCTTTCTACTGCCCGGCAGTGTTCGTTGAGTTTGCTCCTATCAACTGGCGTGGGTTGCCGCATGGTGTCAGGGAAGCGGAGGTGCAAATCACGCTGCATGTGGTCATTGACAGCCGTGTCGGCAGGTGGTCAGAGACGAATACCGTGTTTGAGTTCCTTGATGTCATCCACAAAGCTCTATTTGGGTTGCATGTGATAGAGGACAAACGCACGATGGATTCGTTGAGCCATTTGCAGTCCATTACAGACAGTGATCATGGTGAGCTGGAGGATAACCGGGAGACATACACATGTCATGTCACGGACGCCACTGCGTACCCATATACAGCCATGCAGACCACCGGCATAGTGTTTGACATCGGGGCAGAACTGCAACACCCGGCAGGTATATAAAACAAGAAAGCACCTTCGCGGGTGCTTTCTTGCTGTTAATAGTCGCTTGGGTCAGATCCATTGTTTTATATGGTTTTTATATTCAACAGGGTACCAATAGTTGAACTTTCCATTTTCAAGGGCTGAAACCTCTCCCTGTATTCGGTTAATCTTTGCAAGTCTGTCATCTTCCGCAAAGCCAAACAGATCATTTTCAGTTTGACTCTGCAACTTCTTTATTTGCCCACGTTTAGCGCGTAGGAGAGTGATTTTCTTGTCAGCTATATAATCCGCTCCGACTTTGAGTTCTTCCGACTGATGCATTATAGATAGCCGGACTTCTCTCCTTGGGTGCTTTACCTTGACGCGGGCTGCGATGTACTCAAAGAACCAACGCCAACGTAAAACAAGGTTCATCGGCATTTTTGCTCGATAGTAAACGACATCTTCAACAATATGATATCGTTCCATAGACACATCTATACGCACTACCATTAGGGGTTCATGTATTGGCGTTGGTTTCATAACTCAATACTCCTTCCCGTGCTTAGTCGGACGCAGTTCATTGTACGCGAATTTTGCCCGGATATGTGCTTCAATATCTATTTCCAGTTCGGCACAAAGATCCATCAAGCGCATAAAAGCGTCTGCGATCTCATCTTCAAATGTGTCTTTGATGTATTTCTCAAACGATGCTTTGTAGATTTCTTCACATTTGTCAAGAGGCGCGCTTAGGTAACTACGACCGCTCGGAAACACAAACCTAACAGGTAGGTTGCCCTTAAAACGCGGATAGTCGGCGTGACGGTTCTTTCTGTCTGCCTCAACGGCTTCTGACAACTCGGTTACAACTAACATCAGATTTGTAGGGACTGGCTGATGTTCAAAGCCTTTTTTCAATGCCAATTTGTGTACGGCTTGGCAAGCACTATTAAGATTTAACTTTTCCATAGCTTAGCTGATTTCAATAGCTTTATTGTTTTGAATCATTAAACGCAGTTGGTCCGGGTTCTTTATTTTTTTCACGTAATCATTGATGGTAAATAAACTTTGTTGAACAAATCCTTTGAAATAGCCGATGGCATCAAATGGTGATGGAGTACAACCTGTGTAAGCAGTGAATGTTCCTCTGCGTCCTCCGGTCACATAGTTTGCGTGCATGTGTGCAAAATGATTGCCTTCCGGATAGAGAAAATACCACATTGCACCTTCATCCTCCGCAAAACGCTCTTGGCTGGCTGCAATCACGCATGGTTTGGTGTGCCGTTCTAAATCAATGGGCAGGTCACGTGTGATGACCTGCCCAATTACAAAACGTTGCCCATTGCGAGTTACCACCACATCACCGGCTTTCATATTTTGCCAGTCAGTTCTCATTCCTTCACATCATTGGTGGCCCGGTACACTTCCAAAATCGGTGACTTTGCCAGTCCTACAATCTCGCAGTCAATGCAGGCGGTCTCGTCTTTGAGTGTTCTGAGTGCGTCGCTGATGGTGTTGGCTTGCACCAGAACAGTGAACGCCTTCCGGCTCTCGGTATCGCCATCTACTACGATGAGTTCTACACGACCTTTGTACCAGTTTTCGCCATTCGGATTGGCAAAGATATCATAGATGTTGCGCTTGGTGATGCGCTCCGTCTCATGATCACCGAAGATAAACGGCTTGATTTCATCAATGACACGCGCTTCCGCGTTGGTGGGGTTAATTGCCTCGACCAAATAGGTTTCTTTTACCAAGCCCGGATTGTCCTCTCCGGTCTTACGTTGGTACTTTGTTACAATTTCATAAAAATACATAATCTGATAAATTTGTAAGTTAATTAAAATAAGGTTGGATTTTGCGCCTTTTCGGCTCCCTCTCGTTGCGCTATTTCGCGTAATTGTCTTTCATAGGGTATAGTCAAGTATTCATACAGCGTGGAACGGCTGATATGGTACCGGGGCTTAATGAATGTTCGGTAGATAAATTCGGTGCTCAGACCTATTTTTGCTTTCTCCAGATACAATTCATTGATTTCTTTTACCCTTAAAAGCAGATTTTTACGAGAAAATGCCATTTTTAGTTGCACAATTCAATTTTTTTTAGTAATTTTGCGCTCGGTTTCTGCAATGGCTTTCTGCTTCGGTAGGGAGCCCTTGTTTTTTTAT
>SAMEA3663015__coassemble_192_pt1 | contig 37703 bp, 26 predicted proteins | sample SAMEA3663015__metabat2_low_PE_032 | metagenome-assembled genome bin SAMEA3663015 (sample SAMEA3663015) | pig gut metagenome | biome: pig gut; feature: pig-associated habitat; material: faeces | place: France | collected 2012 | reverse complement strand
CCGCATTCCTAATTGTGGGGCTTGCGCGCCGCGTCCCTACAATTTTTTCGGCGGCCGCAGGCAGCCGCTACGGCGGTAGCGCAGGGCGGCACACGGCACGCCCGCTGCACCGCCGCGGCTGCCCGCGGCATTTGCCCTACCTGCCGACGAAAACGAGGTACTATTCTCCAAAAAGAACAGGGCGGACGGACTGACCGTAGCAGCGGTCGTAGCCGCCCCTGCTCACGCCGTCCGAGCCGAAGCACACGTCCCACGCGTCGTACGGGTAGCCCGAGTAGAGCGAACTCGACCAATAGCCGCCGTCGCTGCCCGCGTAGCTCAAGTCATCGTTGAGGCGATAGCCCGCCGCAGGGAGAAAAATAGAGTTGCCGTTGATTTTACTCGTTACAAGATAACCTGCGGTTGTACCCTTGTAAGCATTTTTCCACTCCCAGGTACACTCATCTAACAATTCTGCCCATTCACCATCGGTGGGCATACGCCATGCGCCACCCCAGTTGGCACGGGCAGCATCGTCGGCGAGTTCGAGCACGGTTTTGTTATCTACAGTGCCATAAGTGCTATCTGTGCAGTACTTGGTTAGTTCATCATAATCAGAACCATATTTGTAAGTACTCCAATCGTAATAATCTTTTGGTTCGGTTTCGCCCCAAGCATAGTAGTTGCCGTATTCTTCGGGTTTGGTGGCACCTACGTTGCAAGTTGCCCACTTGGTGCCACTGGGCAAGCCGAGATCAACGTATTCGTGGCCGTTGGCGCCGGTGCCATTGTTGCCGTTTTGGTTTTGGTCGTTATTGCCGGTTTGCCCGTTGTCGGGGCCGTTTTGCGGTTCGCAAGCGGCAAAGGCCGCTGCCACGCAGCACAAGGCTGCAAAAAATTTCAGATGTTTCATTGTTGTTAAGTTTTTAAATGTTAGTAAAATTGTTAATTATTTTTTAGTTTCAAAGTTTAATGTTTAAGAGTTTAATTGTAGGGACGCAGCGCGCCGCGTCCCTACGGCTTTTCGTGCCTTTTCGGCTGCTATGATGTCTGCTATTTGTGCCATATCCGCTCCTTCAAAAAACACCATATAAAAACAAATCGACCCGTTTTCTCCCCGAAAACAAGCCGACACAATGAATACATTCTACGAGCCAAACACTCGCAAACGCCCTATTTTCTGTGTGTGTGTGTGTGTGTGTGTGTGTGTGTGGAGATGCTCACTTCGTTCGCACAAAGCAAGTCCCTCAAAACAGCAGATATGTACTTGGCATAAATCATCGCTGCAAAGTTACAACAAAAATTTCACAATACAAAAATTTATGCAAAAAAAAGTAAGAAAATTTGAGGTTGTTTGCGTAGTTCTACCTCCCCAACCCTCCCTGCCTACCGGCAGGCAGGGGATTTAGGGGTAAAATCTTGGTTCTTTGTTTTTTCATTATGTTACGGCATTTTGCAAAATTGTTGATAACTTTATTCGGTACAAGCACGTCAATACTAAAAAAAATAAGTACCTTTGCATACTTAAATGGTGCATCAGCATCTTGACGTATCTACTTGGGGCTGTTCTGGTTTTGACAGCGGGTAGAAGAGGTATGTAAGCACGCAGTGCGTTGTCGGATAGCACTTTAATCATAGACGGCGAACAATTAACTGGCGAAGAATCTTACGCTCTCGCTGCTTGATCGAAGTCATAGTACATCAGGCTTAATTCCGACCACAGGTGTCGGAACGAGACATCTCTCGAATGCCATTCCCTGAAGCGGTTCGGTAAAGAGGTGTGGGTAAAATCGGGGATAGTCGGCGGTGGCTGCGCATCGACGGCGAACGTTTAGCAGATAAGGCGACGGTTGGTGGCTTCGGTCTTGCCGCCGCACGAAAACGAAGGCGAAGATAAGCGTGTAGAAAGCATATTGCTTCCTCGTTTGGACACGGGTTCGACTCCCGCCAGCTCCACTTTTTTTGTTCGACAACAACAGCAAACATGGAAAACGACACGACAGCACAAGCAACACCGACGGTAAAATACACCGAAGACGAAATCCGAACCCTCGAAGGTTTGGAGCATGTGCGTCTGCGCCCGGGCATGTACATCGGCAAATTGGGCGATGGCAACGCCGACGACGATGGCATTTATGTTTTGCTGAAAGAGGTTATCGACAACTCTATCGACGAATTTCGTATGCGCTGCGGTTCGTCAATCGACATCAAACTGAACGACCGGACGCTATCAATCAGGGACTTTGGACGCGGTATTCCGCAAGGCAAAATGATAGCAGCCGTATCGGTGATGAACACCGGCGGCAAATACGACACCAAAGCCTTTCAGAAATCGGTGGGACTGAACGGTGTGGGTACCAAAGCCGTCAATGCGCTATCGGAGCACTTTACCGTCAAATCGTTTCGCGACGGCATGGTGAAACAGGCCGATTTTGAACGCGGCAAACTTGTGAAAGAGTACGATTTGGAACCGACTTCGGAGAAAAACGGCACTTTAGTCGTGTTTACGCCCGACGAGGAGATTTTCGGCAAATACGCTTTCCGCACCGAGTATATCGAAAAGATGTTGCGCAACTACACCTACCTGAACACCGGTTTGACACTTGTGTTCAACGGGCAGAAATTTGTGTCGCGCAACGGTCTGCTCGACCTGCTGCAAGACCGCAGCACATCGGACCCGCTCTACCCCATCGTGCACCTGAAAGGCGACGACATCGAGATAGCGTTCACTCACAGCGACCAATACGGCGAGGAATACTACTCGTTTGTCAACGGCCAGAACACCACACAGGGCGGCACGCACCAAAGTGCGCTGCGCGAACATTTGGCACGCACCATCAAGGAGTATTACAACAAAAATTTCGAGTTGGCCGACATTCGCAGCGGCATAGTGGCCGCCATCGCCATCAACGTGATAGAGCCGACATTCGAAAGTCAGACCAAGATAAAACTCGGTTCGACCAACATGGCACCCGACAAAGACAGCGAAGGCAATCCGTATCAATGGTCGGGCATCAGCGTCAACAAATTTGTGGGCGACTTTGTGAGCAAAGAGGTGGACAACTATCTGCACAAAAACCCGATGATGGCCGAAACCCTGCTCAAAAAGATAATCGATTCGGAGAAAGAGCGCAAAGCCATTGCCGGCGTATCGAAATTGGCACGCGAGCGCGCCAAAAAAGTCAGTCTGCACAACAAGAAACTGCGCGACTGCCACGTTCACTACAACGACGCCAAAGGCGACCTGCGCGAAGAGAGTTGTATTTTCATCACCGAGGGCGACTCGGCGTCGGGCTCCATCACCAAAAGCCGCGACGTGAAGACACAAGCCGTTTTCAGCCTGCGCGGAAAACCGCACAACTGCTACGGCGAGACCAAAAAGGTGGTGTACGAAAACGAGGAGTTGAACTACCTGCAGGCAGCGCTGAACATCGAAGACGGGCTCGAAGGACTGCGTTACAACAAAGTAATCATTGCCACCGATGCCGATGTCGATGGTATGCACATACGGTTGCTGATGATGACCTATTTTCTGCAATTCTTCCCCGATTTGGTCAAAAAAGGGCACGTTTACATACTGCAGACGCCGCTTTTCCGCGTGCGCAACAAGAAAGAGACACGCTACTGCTACACCGAAGAGGAGCGTTTGGCCGCCATCGAGGAGTTGAAACCGGCGCCTGAGATTACGCGTTTCAAAGGTTTGGGTGAAATATCGCCCGACGAGTTCAAACACTTCATCGGCAAGGATATGCGCCTCGACCAGATTTCGCTGCGCAAAGAGGATGCCGTAGCCGATTTATTGGCGTTCTACATGGGCAAAAACACGCCCGAGCGTCAGGAATTTATCGTCGAAAACTTGGTGGTCGATTTAGACGAACCATAACACAAGGTAAAAGACAAAAAAAAACAAGCGCACCTTCCATTCGGGAGATGCGCTTTTAAGTTTACACTACCGCCGCGGTTTATTTGTAGAGGTAGCGTTTGATGCTGCGTTTTGGTGTTTTGGCAAACTCTTTATCCACCAACTCCACAGCCGACAATCGGCAGAAGGTAGGCAACAAGCGGTTGACACGCACCCGCATCTCTTCCATCACGTCGTGCGCCGGCACATCGGGCTGTTCTTTGGCCATTTTGTCGGTATCGGCAAAGACGAGTGCCACGAGTTTTCCTTCGCGATCGACCACTACCGATTCGATGACATACGGCATGTTGTTGACCTTGCCTTCGATCTCTTCGGGATAGATATTTTGTCCCGACGGGCCAAGAATCATGCTCTTCGAGCGGCCGCGGATCATCAGATTTCCCTCTTTGTCGATGATGCCGAGGTCGCCGGTGCGCATCCAGCCATCGTCGGTAAAGACAGCCTTGGTAGCCTCTTCGTTTTTGTAGTATCCGAGCATCACGTTGTCGCCGTGTACAAGAATTTCGCCCACTTTGCGTTGCGGGTCGTCGGAGTCGATGCGCAGTTCAACCCTATCGACCGCTTTGCCGCACGAGCGCAGTTTGAAGTTGTGCCAATGTTCGTACGAAATCAGCGGTCCGCACTCGGTCATGCCATAGCCGACGGTGAATGGGAATTTGATGGTTTTCAGGCACTTCTCCACTTCGCGATTCAGTGCAGCGCCGCCAATAATCAGATAGCGCAACTGTCCGCCGAAGGCTGTCATCAGTTGATCGTACACTTTTTTGTGAATCAGTCGGTTGATGCCCGGTGTGTACCACAGCAGGCGTACAAGCGGTTTGTGAATAGCGGGGAAGATTTTCGATTTGAAGATTTTTTCGATGACGAGCGGCACAGTCAGCATCATGTACGGTTTCACATCGTGCAGCGCCTTCATCAGCACGGCCGGCGATGGTGTTTTGTTCAACACTGTAATGTGTGTGCCGCCGGCCACTTGGTAGAGCACCTCGATAACCAATCCAAACATGTGCGCCATCGGCAACATCGACAGGAGTGTATCGGCCGAACTGTTCGGAATTTTCTCCTGACTGAAGCGGATGTTCGAGTCGATGCTGCGCCAACTGAGCATAACGCCTTTGGGGGCGCCGGTGCTGCCCGAGGTGTAGTTTATCAGCACAGGAGCGTTCACGTCGAAACGTTCGAACTGCACATCGTTACGCGTAAATCCGTTTGGATATTTGGCGGCGAAGTGTTGTTCCCATTCGGCATAATGTGTAGCAAACTGTTCGGAGCGTGCTTCAAGCAGTTTGAGGTCTTCGATGGAGAGAATGCCTTTCAGATTGGGCATTTCGGACGATGTAACATTGCTCCACACCATCGGGCCGACCATCAGCAGTTTGGCATCGCTGTGATTGACCAGTGCGTGTATGGCGGCCGTGTCGAAATCGGCCAAAATGGCTACCGCCACGCATCCGTAGGTTGTTGCTGCCAAGAAATTGACCGCCCACATCGAACTATTTCGGCCACAGAGAGCGATTTTGTCGCCTTTTTCGAGTCCAACGGTTTCGTACAGCACATGCAGTCGTGCTATTTGTTCGGCCAGTTGTCCGTAGGTCAGCGCGACAGGGCTGTCGAAATCGTCGAGTGCCGGTGCATCCCAGTTGTTTTGCAGCGATGCTTCGAAATAATCGAGAAAACGTTTTTTACTTTCTTCCATAAAATGCGATATTTAGAAATAAAACATTAACAAGCGGACACATCCTTCCGTTTGTTTGAAGAATGTATCCGCAAATGTAGAGTTTTTTTTTCAGTTGACCGCCGAAATTACTTTTTTTAACCTAACAATAAGACATTTTTATAGATTATAATTAACTACGAAACATAAAATAGACGGCACCAAGCATGCACAACATCGCCCACAGATAGTCGAGTTTGAGCGGTTGGTGCATGAAAAAAATCGAAAACGGAATGAACACCGATAACGTGATAACTTCCTGAATAATTTTCAGTTGAGGCAACGTAAACACGGTGTAACCAATGCGATTGGCCGGCACCATTATCATATACTCGCACAAGGCGACACCCCAACTGACCAGCGCTGCCAACCACCACGCTTTGTCGTTCATGCTGCGCAAGTGGCCGTACCACGCATAAGTCATAAAACAGTTGGAGCACACCAACATGGCGATAGTCAATACATAAGGTTTCATAAGCACAAAAAAAAGATGGTTAATGATTGTTTAAGCGGTCGCAAAAGTAGCATTTTTTGTGCATTTGCACAAGCCTCTGCCACGAAAAAAGCAGAGCCGACTCGTCGGGGACGAGCGGCTCCACGCATCCGTTTCGCGCCGAAACGTTATTTGATTTCGAGCAATTCCACTTCGAAAATCAGTGTCGAATAGGGTTTGATTCGACCTTGGTCAGCATCGCCGTAGGCTAACTCCTGCGGGATGAACAAGCGCCATTTCGAGCCTACGGGCATCAGTTGCAGTGCTTCGGTCCAGCCTTTGATAACTTGACTAACACCAAACTCGGCCGGAGTGCCGCGGTCGATGGAACTATCGAACACTGCGCCGTCGATAGTTGTGCCGTGGTAGTGCACTTTGACGCGCGATTCGGCCGTTGGTTTTGCGCCATGTCCGGCCTTCAGCACTTCGTATTGCAGCCCGCTTTCGGTGGTTACGACGCCTTCTTTTTGTGCATTATCGGCCAACCACTTTTCGTTTTCGGCTTTCCAATCGGCATATTCTTCGACCAATTTGCGTTGGTTGATTATTTCGACCATTGCAACGGCCTCGTCCACGGAAAAGATGTGATCGTCGTCCTGAACGCCGGCAATAAATCCGGCCAGATAATTGTCTTTATTGAATTCGATGGTCGAGTCGTTGGCAGTAATCATGCCTTCGAAATGCGGCATCATCTGTTGCACAACTTGTTGACCGATTTGCATGCCGACCATTTCGGCTTTGTCGGCTTCGCTCAGGTTGCCCGTTGCTTTGAGAAATCCTCTGACAAAGGCATCCATTTGTGTGGAATCGACGTCAAATTGGCGTAAATACTCTTTCAACCCGCGTGTTGTCGTTACGCCATAGCAATAGGTCAGCGTATCGGTTTCGGTTGCTAAATCGGCTTTCGGTGCGCTATTGCACGCTGTGAAGCCACTTACCATCATTGCCAAAGCGGCAATAGTAAACATGATTTTTTTCATTGTTCTTTTTATTTTAAGTGTGTATATTATTTGACAATATCCAACAATTCCACTTCGAAAATCAGGGCAGAATTGGGTTTAATAGCCTCGCCGGCGCCGCGTGTTCCATACGCCAAGTCGCTGGGTATGAACAATTTCCATTTCGAACCGACCGGCATCAGTTGCAGTGCTTCGACCCAGCCGGCAATCACTTGTCGCACGCCGAAAGTGGCCGGTTCGCCACGTTGTACCGAACTATCAAAAACCGTGCCATCGATGAGTGTGCCGTGGTAGTGCACCCGCACGCGGTCTTCGGCTGCAGGTTTGCGGCCTGTGCCTTCCGACAGAATTTCGTACTGCAAGCCGCTGTCGGTTACATGTACTTCGGGGCGTTTGGCGTTTTCGCGCAAAAATTCCTCGCCGGCCTTGCGCACATCGGCATAAGCCGCAGCGGCTTCGGCATCTTTTTTTGCAAAATAATCATTCACCAGCGCTTGCGCTTCGTGTGCCGAAATTTCGGGGCGTTTGCCTTCGCACATAGCCTCCACGCCTTTGGCAAAATCGGTATAATCAATACCTTTGACGTTGCTCTGCCGCAGACTCTGGCCGAACAGCAGGCCCAACGCATAACTTACTTTATCCATAATGTTCGATTTTGTATTTCACATATTTTTTGGAGCCACAAAATTACTAAAAAAATCGTTTTGATACAACTTCTTGCCTTGTTATTCGCAAAATTGAAGATTTTTATGTATTTTTGCAAACTATTTTGCGCCGCATTATGAAGATTGTTTTTGCCACACGCATCTTAACCGCATCGTTAGCCGCCTTGTTAGCGTTGTGCAGTTGTGTGCGCCCATCGACAAGCGAAGTACAGCCACACATCGAGCGTTGTGCCGACCTGCCTGTCGGGCACACCTCGACAGCGGCATTTGTCGCCGGCGGACAGTTGTATGTGTTTGGCGGGCGCACTGCCACACAATCCGCCACCAACGATTTTTATCGCTACGACCCTGTGGCCGACACATGGGCGCAGTTGCCCGCCCCGCCATTGCGAGCGCGTGTCAAGGCAGCAGCGACCGTTGTCGATGGCAAGGTATACATCGGGCTTGGTTTTGGCGGCAAAGTGTACAACGACACGGCTTATCTGCACGATTGGTGGCGTTATAACCCGAGCGACGGCAGTTGGACGCGGTTGGCCGATTTCACCGGCAGCGGCACCGTTGGCGCAGCAGTTTTTGTCGAAACTGACGACAACAGCATCGTAACGGCTTACGGCGGATCGTACGGATTGACGCGCGAACTGATGCGCTACGACATCGATGCCGACACATGGACGCCATACGCCGACAACTGGAAGCGAGCCAAATCGGCTTTCGGCGTCGTCGGGGCACAGTGCGACGGACGCTGTTTTATCGGCACCGGATTCAACACCGACAACCTCGACCAATGGTACGAATTTTCGCCCGACAACGATGTGTGGCAGAAACGACGTCATGTGCCGGGTAAACGCGAATTATCGACGGCAGTGGCTGTCGGGCAACGCATTTATCTGCTGGGTGGATATTACTTTGGCGGGTCGCTGACCGACGAGAAGACCTACGACGACCTGTTGGCATACGACACCGATGCCGACACATGGACCTTGTGCGGACATCTGCCCAACGGGCCTCGGCGCAACATGGTGGCCGAAGCCATAGCCGGAACCATCTATTTCGGGTTAGGCGAAAACGACCACAACGACATTGTAAACGACTTCTACAAATGGACAAACTGCGACACTACATATTGATTGTCTGTTTGTGCATCGGGCACACCGTTTTTGCGTGGGCGCCATGGCCTCTGCCGATGGATTCGGCCGATAATCAGGCGGATTCCATCATTTATGGCGTAGAACTGACTGCCGTAACCTCGTCGGGGACGTATGCACCGTTTTGGTTGCAGACAAATCGTTTCGGCGCCATATCGGCACAGCCGCACAGCGGCAACCTCAGTGGTTATATCGGCAAGGCAGCCACACGTCCCAACCGTTGGTTCGACTACGACTTCGGTGTGGAGTTGACCGGTCGCGTGGACACGAAAGGCGGCACCGGTTTCTTTCAGCAACTCTACGGACATGTGCGCCTCTATGTGTTCGACATCACCATCGGCATCAAGCCCGAGACGTGGGGCAACCAAGACCCCGAATTATCGAGCGGCGGTTTTTTGTTTTCGCAAAACATCCATCCAATGCCGCGCATCACCATCGGCATCGACCGTTACACAGCCTTTCCGTTTACCTACGGCTACTTGGAAGTGAAAGGCGGCATCACGCACGGATGGTTCGCCGACAATGTCTATATACAAAACGCCTATCTGCACCACAAATTCGTCGGTGTGCGGTTGGGCGGCAAGTTGCCCGTCAATCTGAACTACGAATTTCATCATGCGGCGCAATGGGGCGGCACCTCGCCTGTGTACGGCGCGCTCGGTTCGTCATTCGGCGATTGGAAAAACGTCTTTTTGGCGCGTTCGGGCGGCGTGATGGCCAACGACCAACTGAATGTGTACGGCAACCACATCGGTTCGCAGAATTTAGGCGTGGACGTCAAAGGGAAGGGCTGGAAAATTTCGGCCTATTGGCAAAATATTTTCGAAGACGGTCCCATCAAACCAATTTGGCACACGATGAATCTGTCGGATGGTGTTTGGGGCATCGCCGTAAGACAGAGTCGATGGCCGTTTATTAGCGGATTTTTATACGAATTTATTCAAACCACCGACCAATCGGGGCCGTTTCACGACCGCGATGGCATGGTCTTCGGTGGTGCGGACTCCTATTTTTGCAACGGCATCTATCGTAATGGTTGGAACTATTTTTACCGTACCATCGGCACGCCATTCATCACATCGCCGCTATACAACGACAATGGCGACATCGCCACGCTGAACAACCGCGTCGTGGCGCATCACATCGGCGTACAAGGCGACATTTATGGTTTCCGATACCGCGCACTGGTTTCGCACGCCGACAACTACGGTCGCTACCAAGACGGCAACGACCTGTTGAAGTCGCGCAACACCGCGTTGCTGCTCGAAGTCAGAAAGCATGTGCCGCAAGCATGGGGTTTGGATTTTTCGATTGCCATCGGAGCCGACATCGGCACACAGTTCGGCAACGACGTCGGTTTGATGATAACCATTGCCAAGCGCGGGCTTATTTGGCAATATTGATGCAACGTTTTGCATGTTACACGCATCTAAAAATATATAACACTTCACATTACACACAATCATGACTTTCACGGAACAGAGCAACCGCATTTTCGACCAAGCGATTAACGACTACCACGCCACCGACAACGTGGACGCGCCCATCGTCAACCCGTATGCCGCCAAAAGTATCGAATTTTATCTCTATCTGAAAAATTGGATCGACACCGTTCAGTGGCATTTGGAAGACATCATTCGCGACCCTCACATCGACCCTGTCGAGGCCTTGGCACTGAAACGCCGTATCGACAAATCGAACCAAGACCGCACCGACCTTGTGGAACTCATCGATAGTTATTTTTGGGACAAATATCATACGTTCGAAGCAAGCCCCGATGCTGCCATCAACACCGAAAGTCCGGCTTGGGCTATCGACCGTCTGTCGATTCTGCACCTAAAAATCTACCACATGCGCATCGAAGTTGAGCGCGGCGATGTATCGGACGCACATCGTGCGCAATGCCAAGCCAAACTCGACATCTTGTTGGAGCAAAAAGCCGACCTATCGGCCGCCATCGACCGTCTGCTGAACGATTACGAAGCCGGTCGGAAAATTATGAAAGTGTACAAACAGATGAAAATGTACAACGACCCGGCATTGAATCCGGTATTGTACGGTCGGAAATAGTACTTGAAACGTCTGCTCGTCATACGATTTTCGGCTTTGGGCGACGTTGCCATGACCGTCCCAACGCTTTATGCGCTCGCCACGCAGCACCCCGACTTGGACATCACTATGTTGAGTAGGCCGTTTTGTGCACCATTTTTCGAGCGTTTGCCCGCCAACGTTCACTTTGTAGCAGCCGATTTTCGTGGTCGCCACAAAGGTTTTGCGGGACTAAACCGGTTGCTGCACGACATCGACCTGTCTTCATTCGACTACATTGCCGATTTGCACGATGTGCTGCGTACCAAATGGTTGCGTTTTGTCGGTCGTTTATGCGGCAAGCGAGTCGCTGTTATCGACAAAGGTCGTGCGGGGAAACATGCGCTTGTGCGCCGGCATCATCGTCAATTTGTGCAACAAAAAACCTCGTTCGAGCGCTATGCCGACGTTTTTTCCCGTTTGGGATTTGCTACGCACGATACCTTTGAACGGCTTGATTTTTCGGATTTACACACCGCCCCAAAACCCGCCAATGCGCGATGGATAGGCATTGCGCCATTTGCCAAACATCGTGGGAAAATCTACCCCATTGACAAGATGGAACAAGTCGTGGCCACTTTGTCGGCACTGCCGAACACCACCCTCTTTTTGTTTGGTGCCGGTGCCTCCGAGCGTGCCATCATCGAGCGTTGGTGCAGGCAATACGACCACACTTACGCCGTCGGTGGCGACCAACAAATAGCACACGAATTGGCGTTGATGGCACATTTAGACGTGATGCTCACCATGGATTCGGCCAACATGCACATGGCATCGTTGGTAGGCACGCGTGTTGTATCCGTTTGGGGTGCCACGCACCCGTATGCCGGTTTTCTCGGCTACGGGCAGCGCGAGGCCGATTGCATTCAACGCGACATGCCGTGTCGTCCCTGTTCCGTATTCGGCAACAAGCCATGCCGATACGGCGACTATCGCTGCTTAACCACCATCACTCCAAACGCCATAGTTTGCAAATTATTGGAGGAACGCGCATGAACATCATTTATACATTGCACAGCGGCAAAAACAACAAATTTATCTATTATGTCAAAGCATACGCGCGCGAATTGACGCCCAAGTTTGTGTGCCGACGCCGCTGCAAATCGCTTCTGCAGGCTATAGCAACGCGCCCCGATGCCGACTATATCCAACAGCGAATAGATTATTATTGTCGCCTTAACACACCGATAACACTCGGTAGCGACAGCCCGACATTGGGCGAGCACCACCGTTCGAAAAGCAAAGTGTATTACTTTGATAGTTACGAATTTACGCGTTATTTTCCCGATCATTTGCAGTGGCGTTTCCTCAAAGGCGACATCACGTATGTGCCCGACCAACCGACCATCGTCAAAAGCCGTCCGCTACAATGCGACAACAGTAACTCTGTGTTACTAAAACTCGACAAAATACGCCATTTTATATTTGTGAACGATCATCAACCATTTAGTGCGAAACACAGCAAAGCCATTTTCAGGGGGAAAATAGCAGGTAAAGAGAATCGCATCCGATTTATGCAAATGTATTTTGGCAGCGACATCTGCGATTGTGGTGAAGTGGGCAAATCTGACGACACACCGCCCGAATGGCACACATCGAAAAAGACCATACGCGAGCATCTCGATTACAAATTTGTGATAGCACTCGAAGGTAACGATGTTGCAAGCAACCTAAAATGGATAATGTCATCGAACTCAATAGCCGTGATGCCGCGTCCAACTTACGAGACATGGTTTATGGAAGGCACACTGATTCCCAATTACCATTACATCGAAATCAAACCCGACTTCAGCGATTTGGAAGAGCGGTTGCAATACTATGCAGCGCACAACGACGAAGCCGAACAAATCATTGCACACGCGCATGCATTTGTTGCCCCATTCCGCGATAAAACACGCGAGAAACTCATTGCACTCGGCGTACTCGACAAATACCTGAAACTTGTAAACGACACGAAATGAGTAAACTCGTTGTAAATAATACCTATGCCGAGTTGCGCCCGTGGATAGAAACCATTCCGCAGGCATTTGCCCACAGCGGCCAAGTGATTTACGACGCTCGCAATCAGATACGTGTTGTAACAGCGCCGGATGGGACACAAGTAAACATCAAGCGTTATCACCGGCCGGCGCCTATCAATCGCTTGATTTACACCTATTTTCGTCCATCGAAAGCCGAACGAGCCTACCGCAATGCGTTGCTGCTACAAGCGCGCGGCATCGACACGCCGGCACCGATCGGTTACATCTTGTGCGGGCACCGACTACTCGCGGAGAGTTATCTCGTTACATTGCAATCGCCATTGCAGCGACGTTTTTACGAATTTCGCGAACACGGCATTGTCGGCTACGAAGACATTATCGCGGCTTTTGCGCAGTTCTCGGCAACCTTGCATCAACAAGGCATTTATCACAAAGATTATTCGCCGGGCAACATTTTATTCGACAAACAGGCCGACGGCAGCATTCGTTTTGCCTTGGTGGACATCAACCGTATGGAATTTGGTGCGCCGGTCGGTATGGCAAAAGCCTGCCGAAATTTTTGTCGGTTGTGGGGCGAACAGGATTTTTTCGAATTGTTGGCAGCCGAATACGCCGCAGCCCGCAGTTGGGACGTCCGACAAGTCCGCCGGCTGATTATTCGCTATTGGAAACGTTTTTGGAGACATCGGAAATGACAATCATTCACTACATTGCATCGCCATTTTGGGGCGGCGGAGAACAATACATTTACACCTTGGCACAACAACTGATTGCCGTGTATCACTATCGTATCATTTTTGTATGCCAACCGGGCACCAGCCAACAAATGTGCGATAAGTTTGCAACATTGGGGCCTATATACCTATTGAAACCATCGACCCGGAATGGCAAATTCTCGTTTATGACAGCCATGCGCTTGGCCAACATTGCGCGCAAAGAGCACGCCTCCATATTGCATATACACGAGTTAAAAGAAATATTTATAGGCGTTTATGCCAAAATATTTTGTCGAGGACATTTGCGTCTGATTGCCACACGACACATTGTAGGCCCGGCCAAAAGCAAAATAACATGGTTGTGGGCTTATCGGCATATCGACACGATGATTTTTGTGTCGCAACTTGTGGCCAACACGTTTTTATGTCAACCGAGTGTGAAACGCGCCTTACCGCGCACACACGTCATACACAACAGCGTTGCACACCACGACGACACCGACCACACTCCCATCGACATACGCCGGCAATACCAACTGCCATCACATGCCAAAATCGTCTGTTTCCACGGACGTATTTGCGCAGAAAAAGGCATCATGCAACTATTACCGGAACTATCCTCGACTATGGAGCGTATCCCGTTATACATACTCATTGCCGGCGCCATCAGCGATACCGATCGAGCGGCATGGGAACTCATAATGCAGACACTACCATTCAAAGACAAAATTATTTTTGTCGGATTCCGAACAGACATACTTCGTCTAATCGGCCAATGCGACATAGGCATTGTACCCTCGGTGGTAGCCGAAGCCGGCGGCCCTTTGGCATTGCTGGAATATATGCTGATCGGTTGTGCGATTATAGCTTCGGACAATGGTTCCGAACCGGAGTATCTGCGTCGGGGCATTGATGGCATATTGTGTCCGCCGACCGATTACGAGGCTTGGCGTAAGGCTATCGGGTATCTCGCCACAAACGATAAAGAGCGAGCCACTTTTACCAAAAATGCTCAACATCATTTTCAAGAGACATTTTCATATCCTATATTTTTACAAAAAATTCATAATTTGTATGAACATAGCATTACCAAATAACCTATGGCGACACTCGTGGCCAATGATTAGTTGTATAGGCATTGCGTTCTTTTATGGTTTATGTTTGCTGTTTCCGCCTTCGGTAAATATCATTGTCAACTTTTCGGAATACCGATGGTTTCAATGGTGCATATCGCTCGCTTGTCTTTCTATTCCGATACTATTATTTATGGTTGACAATGCCAAAGTGCATGGCACTTGGGATTCGAAATTGTTATGGACGTTGACAGTCGCCCTACTCATATCCATGGTACACAACACCCGTCTGACCTTGGACATACAACCACTATTTTTTGCAGCCACAATCGTTTATGCCTATCGTCATCCGTACGCCATCAGACGACCATCGACATGCCATTATGTACTATGGATTTATCTGATATGGAATGGCATCAGTTTGTTATGGAGCAAAGATTATCACTACGGATTGCGGCTATTCAACCACATGGTGCCTTTACTCTTATTTTCGCTATGTTTTTTGGTACACGGCACCACGCGCACCATCTACAACCGCATTTTCAAAGCATTTTGGCAGGGTTTTATCATTGCATGCATACTCTCTTTTTGTTCCTCCATTTACACACTGCTCTATCTGCATGTATCTATTTGGGACATATTTAGTTTGCACAAATCGACCATTTTAGACCAATATCACGTTTACGAATTATTATTTGCTTGGAGCGGTCGCGAGCATCCCTCATACAACGCCATTTGGGTTTTGGGCGGCATCTTGGCCGGCTTCTATTTATACGAGAAAAGACTCATCACCACCCTCGAATGGTTATTCTCGTGTGTCTGCGGCACCTGTCTTATGGCTTTGATGCAAAGCCGCATCGGTATAGTCATGGCAGGACTTGTGCTATTGGGCGGGTCGCTATACCTATTGCGCACACACAAACGGATGATCGCCATAGTGTGCATAGTGCTCACACTCATCGCTACGATTATTCTCGTTGTGCGACCGACCTTGCCATTGGAATTTGGGCACGACATTACTCGAATAAAGTTGCTCGAAACCAGCAAAAACTACATTGCTCAACACCTATGGTTGGGCGCCGGACTTGGTGGCATGACTTCGGAGCACCTGACACAAGCCATTAGCGGATTTGAATTTGCAGAATATGCACATTTCTATCCACACAATCAGTTTTTGGGAGATGCTATGCAAGGCGGCATTATCGGCCTAATTTTGTCCGTTGCCCTAATGGTAGCGTTTTTAGTAACGACACTCTATCGCCGCAACTATTGGATGTTGCTTTTCGGCATTAGCATACTGTTGTTTATGCTGATAGAGATGCCATTCCGATTCCTCAGCGGCACATTTCAGGTTAGCCTTATAGTTTATTTGGGCATGCAGATGCCTCGCAGGCACCGACAATCCGTCATTCAGCGCGATAAATGTTGAGATAACTTTGCATGTGATTGCTCCAAGCGAACGATGCGGCATAAGCAAATGCGGCATCGACATCGCACGGAGGATTGGCAACGACGCGCTCGATTGTTTGTGCTGACGATTGTGGTGGATAGCCTTTCTCGAAAAACTGTACATGTCCGCCACCGATTTCTATGAGGCTGGTCTCTTGTGAACAAATCACGGGCTTTCGGAATAACATTGCTTCTACAATGGGCAACCCGAACCCTTCGAATAGCGAAGGAAACAAAAATGCGCTGCAATGGCGATAGAGCCACACCTTTTCCGTCGGAGCAACAACACCAAGCAAATGCACATTCGTCAGACCTTTTTCGGCTATTTGTCGGCGAATCGTATCGGCATACGGCGTCGATGCGTTGCCGGCTATATACAACTGATACTGAGGTAAATAGCGCATCATATCGAGCAACACATGAAAATTTTTCTTCTCCTTCACCTCGCCGATGGTGAACAAAAACGGGCGTTCGGCATCCACTTGTGCCGGGACACTATCAGGTTGCAAATCGATACGTTCGATGCCATTGTACACCACATCGATAGGTGCGCCGTGCAGATGCATAAACTTTTCGGTTTCGTGTTTGGCAAACTGTGATATGCACACTATTTTATCGGCAGCATCGACTTTGCGTTGGATTTTGCGCAGGTATTTAGTGATGGTGCGTCCCCGCTTCTCGTACACAAAATTAAAATCGTGTATTGTCAGCACATACTTGCGACAATAGGGTTTGTAGCGCGAAAGTTGATGAATGGCATGCCACACATCGAATCGTTGGCCGATGAGCCACGGGAAAAGGCGATAAATTTTGCGCGCAACCACATATTTCACAGCATGGCCAAATTGTCCGACAAAATGTTTCGGCACCAGCAAATAAATCTGTTCGTTGGCAACCGGTTGATAGACATCGCGAAAATAGTAGCCGTAGTTGAGAGCCACCTGTCCCAATCCGCAATTCACATTTTTGAGTATCGACAAATCTATCAGAATATTCATTTCGTGTACAGTTTTAAGAGATTTTCGGCAATGTTTTCGTCGGTAAATTTTGCGGCCTGCAAACGACCGGCATCCATCATGCGCCCACGCAACTCGTCGCATGTTACGATTTGCTGTAGTTTATCGGCTATATCCTCCGGACAAACGGGGTTGGCATACAAAGCAGCCTCGCCGCCCGTTTCAGGAAAACATCCACCTTGCGATGTCAGCACCGGCACACCCACACACATGGCTTCGAGAATAGGAATGCCGAATCCCTCGAACAACGAAGGATAGACAAACACGGCAGCACATTTGTACAAAGCCGGCAAATCGGTTTGCGGCACGCCATGCAACAGATGCAACTTCACACCGAGTTGTTTGGCCAGTGCCAACATTTGGTGCGCATAATGCGACTCGCCTCCAACAGCGACTATCGCCAATTTAGTTGCCGACAGAGCCATAGCCCGAATCAAATTTTCGAGGTTTTTGCGTGGTTCTATCGCGCCAACTGTCAGCACGAAATTGTCGGTCAAATGATATTTTCGGCATACCTGTTCACAGCAATCCAACGATACCGGCTGGCGAAACACGTTGTTGCATCCTTGATAGACAACACGAATTTTGCGTTCGTCGGCATGAAAGAACTCTATCAAATCGCGTTTTGTCTGTTCCGAAATGGCAACGACTACATCGGCCACACGCAACGCATATCGCACTTTGGCCGTAAACAGTCGTCGGTATGTAGTGCTATACAGTTCGGGATAGCGCACAAAAATGGCATCGTGCATGGTAACCACTTTCAGCAACGGCAGCCGATGAATGCCGTATGGCAATTCGCCCGACAAGCCGTGAAAGACGTCCAATCCCTGCATTTGCGACACACAGCCAAACGTGCGCCACAAAGACGGAATAGCGTTGTATAAGCCGGTCGGTGCCACAGTTATCGTTCCGGCAAAGTGGTAAGCAGACGATGGCTTGGCATACAACATATACTCGTTTTGCGGTGCATACGTGGTGAGTATGCGAATCACATCGCGACTATAATTGCCCAAGCCGCGCGCATTGTGAAAAGCCCGTTTTGCATCAAATCCTATTCGCATGGTATCGTCCATTTGTTTTTGACAGCCAACAAATTTATCAACTGATGTTGCGCCGCATAATTCCGCATTTGTTGCAAACGTTGCGGTTCGACGGCGCTTCTGTCGTTGCTGTCGCCCAATCGATAAAGGCACTCTTGGCGCGTGTTGATGCCGTAACTATACAGCCATTCACCATCGCTACACCCCAAATGATCGTTGTTAACAAAATAGGCATATTCTCGATCGGAATCTAACAAATTGATTCCCATCGTGTTATCGGCATACGGCAAGCCCAACAGTCCCATGATGGTTGGTGCGACATCTTGTTGCTGAGCGGGTTTCGCCACAACACTATCGGGCAGATTTTCGCCCACGAAGAAACACGGAACCATGTTGTGCCGGATATTATAATCATAGCAAGTAGGAGCCAAACTGCCGTGGTCGCCCAACAGCACAAAGATGGTATTTTTGCCCCAACTTGTTTGTTGCGCCTGTTGCATAAACTGCCGCAGAGCATCGTCGGCATACGCCACAATGCGTTGTTCGTCGTTACCGCCGGCATTGCGATATGGTTCGGGAATGACAAACGGCATGTGATTGCTAACCGTTACAAAAAGTGCAAAAAATGGCATTTCGGTGGTGGCAGCACGCTGTTGCAGATAGTCCAAACCGTACGAGAACATATAATCGTCGGGCACGCCAAAGTTGTTTACCGCCTCATCCGACGGATAATCGTAGAGCGAGAAAATGCGTTCGATGCTATTGTCGTAGAAGAAAGAATTCATATTGTCGTACTGCGGATTGCCGGTTACAAAAACATAGGTATTGTAACCATGTCGTTGCAGTGCATAAGGCAAGCCCATATATTGATTGGACGGCACCGTCATGGTGGCTTTGGCAAAATCGGGACCATAGCCATACAGCGTTGCCGTGATGCCATTGTTTGTATGCACACCGGCCGAATAGAAATTACTGAAATAGAGCGACTTACGACGCAAATCAGACAGATAAGGCGTGATATGACGACCATTATACACTGCATCGAGGTAGTCGGTACTCATCGACTCCATCAACACAACCACCACATTGCGTTTGCCAAAGCCATCGCTCGGTCCCATGTAGCGCAACAGTGGATGCTGCGCATCAGCAGTCCGAACGTTTAACTCGTGTTGTACCGCCGTCAATGCGTCCTGTTCGTTCACTCGCAGGAGTTCAGGCATCTCGCCCGATATGTACTCCGCACTCTTGATGATATTGAAAATGGGATTGACGCCAAGCCGATTGTAGAATGGATGGTCGCAGAAATAGGCAAAACTCACATTCAACGGATAGCGCTGAAACGAGCCGCGAATGCCACAGAAACACAAACCCCACGTCAAGATGACAAATAACATGGCACACGTCCAATCCTTACCGCCAGCAGGTTGCAACATGCGGTCGTCTGGCAAGCGCCGCACGAAAAAGCGCGTGAACCCCCACAAGGCCATCAAGAACAAGGCTATCAGCGCAACGCCAATGGCAATGAAAAGCCAATTTCCCTTGTCGCCAAAAATCATACCGGCCGTATCGCCCGCAAAAGCGAACCACTCGGCAACGGAGATGTTCAGATGATTGTCGAAAAAACGGTAATAACGCACATCGGCCACTTCGACCACCAACCCCAGCGTGTACACAATGCCGTAGAACCACGCCACAATGCGAACCGCCACGCCCACCACACGACGGAAGCCGACATGTTCGGGCAAAGTCAGTGCCAGCAACGACAGCGCCACCAACGGCAATGCCGACACATAACACGCTATCAGATTGTCGAATTTAACGCCGATAAGCATCGCCCGCAAAAGCCACGCCCACTGCACATCGCCGGCAGGCAGATTGGCCACCACCAGCAACACACGACACAGGCTCAGCGCCAACAAACACAGCGCATGCACGCCAACGATATAGGCAAAAACCGTTATTGTTTGTCGAGTCCTACGCATAATTTCACAATTAAGCCACGCGGCACACACAATTGCAACGCATACCGATTGCCGGGAACATCGGTGCCGGTGGTTGTATTATAATCGAACGTGTATTCACCCAATGCGGTACCGAAGTCCCAAAAATTATAGCAGATGGCTTCGGCCGAGAACGGCACACCGCGTATCAGACCTCGATAGCGCAACCGTATATCGAAGTTAAAAAACGAATCTTCGCGTTTGCCAAAATGCGCATCGACCGTATTATCGCCTTTAGTATCGGCATTCCACACCACGGCCTGACGATTACCGGCGGCGTCGGTATAAAGTGTTGTACGGTAGTTGGTGAACGGTGTTCCGTCTTTGAATTTTCCGCTCAACGAGAGTTGCCAATTTGAGGTGATGTTCACGCCCAACTGCAAGCGCGCGATGAAAGCGCGGTCTTGGTCGTTGCGTCCCAAGCGGCGCACACCGGCATCTTTTTGCGCCATATTGGCATTATTCAATGCACTATTTGGCGAGGCCGTCGATTCGCTCAGGATGCCAATATTATTGGCCAACACGCCATTGCCTAAAGCCGAAGTGCCCGACACACAATAGCTCTGCCAGCCAAACGAAAAGAATACTTTTTGCCCGTTGTAGGTGTATTTTATCAGATTCGAGGCAAACAGCGGTGTGTTGAATAGGAAATTCGACCCGACAGCACCCTCGCACTCCACCACATAACGGCGTTCAGCCGGATTCATTGCAAACACCTGATAATCAATGCCATCATAGCCATCTTGTGTAACATCTATCGCGGTAAACGCTTGCAAAGCCTCAGCCTCGTTGGCAAAACGCGTTGTCCATGTGTTGTAATATTTTTTGAGGCTGTTCAGCACGCTGATTTCGTGCCGCCCGAATGTAAACTTGAATGGCAAATCGATCATAAAATACTGCGGCTGCATCAGGCGGTCGCCCCACTGATGACAAGCGCCGCCCGTCGTCGTCAGAAAGTCGCCGGAGGCATAATTGAGCGTACCGTTCAAATAGTCGTTGCTCATGTACAAAATGTCGTTGTACGAATACCGCGTGCGGTAGTTGGCCAGCACAATATCCATCTCGAACCATTTGGCCGGTTCGATATGAACGCCCACCGAAGCCTCCCACGAAGGTGTTACCAACGATTTGTCTTTCAGCAACATACCATCGAGCGTAAAGGCCACCATGCCTTGCAAAGCGAGCCATGGCAACATTTGTTTGTGTGCATTGAGCGAAAACGTATTTTCGAGCATTCCCGACGTAAAGGCTGCCGACGACCATTCGTATCGATACAACGGCGTGTAATCATCATCGTTCAAACGGCGAAAAGTGATGTCGTTGTGCCACTTCGTAGTCGATGGCGTAAAGTGCATCAACGAGTTGTAAGCGTCGATTTTGAAATCGAGCCACGACACAATATCGTATTCATAATTGACCGACCAATTGAGTTCGCCGGTTTGTCCGTCGGCATACCACGGTTCGAACGCCTCGCCGTCTTGGTCAACCACGTTGCGCGTGAATTCAAGTTCGTTGTGGCGCACCTTGTGATGCGCAAAAGTCAGCCCCGTTGTCAAGCGACCGTTTCGCCCGTAATTTTTGGTACCGTAGAGCGACGCCGAATGCGACACCTGCGTTGCCACTTCGTTGTCGTTGTACATAAATTCGGCAAACATATCGCCACGTTTTTGCGCCGACACAATGTAATTCAACTTATCGACCACCCGATTGGCAGGCAGCGGCACTTGTCCATCGATTTGCACTTTGTAATAATCGGTGTCGTAGGTGCCGCACAGCCCTTGATAATCGAGTTTCAGTTGTTGCCGGCGACCATAGTTGGCATACACATGCTGATAGAACTTCTCGCCAAAAGCAGGAATGCCATACACAAAATCCACTTGTCCGCCGCCTATTTGGTGCATACGCGTGGTGAGCGACTCGTCCAAGTAGAGGCGCGATACGGCCGCCGCATGCTGCCACTCGAGCATCTCTTTAGTGCCGGGAGCCAAGCCACCCAGACCGCCGACGTTGCCACTCAGCGAAACTTTATTGGCACGCACGCCATCGGTGGCAAAATGCAATGCTCCACGATGATAGTCGAGCACAAGCGACTGTTCCATCATATCGAGTTGAAACAACGTACTGCCCGCCAAAAAACGGCTGTCGATCCGAAAATCGTTCAAATAATAACGATTCCAACGAAACGAATTGCCGTGTACCGAAAAAACCATCTGCTCGGGCAACGCCCATTCGCCGGTCGTTTCGGCTTCGTAAACAACGTAGTCGGAATAGTTGTCGAGATAGTGCTGCAACTCGCCATACTGATACCATTCGCGAAAAAATTCGCTGCTCCGTACCTCGGTACCAAAACCACGCACAGTATCGTGCGACAACGGCGCTGTTTGCGCCACGCACACAGCCACGCACAGCAACAACAAACTACAAAAATGCCCCCTTAACATATTTTGAAATTAGGAATTGCAAAATTAGTAAAAAAGAACGTATTAACAAAACACTTTCCTGCCGTTTTTTTTGTATCTTTGCACGCGCTTAAAAATACAAACACAAACACACTATGCTGTTCGAAGAACTTGACCTGAACGACGACCTGCTCGATGCCCTTTACGACATGCACTTCGAGACCTGCACACCCGTGCAGGAACGCGCCATTCCGCTCGTGTTAGCAGGCCGCGACCTATTGGCATCGGCACAAACAGGCACCGGCAAAACCGCCGCATACCTCTTGCCAATACTCGAAAAATTATCGCGCGGCGAGCACCGCACCGACAAAGTGAATGCACTGATTTTGGTGCCGACACGCGAATTGGCCATGCAGGTTGACCAACTGCTGGAAGGATTTGCCTACTACAGCAACGTATCGTGGATAGCCGTTTCGGGCGGAAACGATGGTGTCGCTTTCGCCCAACAACAACGCGCTTTTGCCAAAGGCAGCGACATTGTGGTGGCTACTCCCGGACGACTGTTGGCACTACTGCGCTACTGCGAAGCCGACTTGAGCGGTGTCGATTGTTTGGTACTCGACGAAGCCGACCGCATGCTCGACATCGGGTTCTACGACGACATCATCGAAATAATCAGCCACCTGCCAAAACAGCGACAAACACTCATGTTTTCGGCCACATTCCCGCGCGATGTCGAAAAATTGGCGCGCAACGTGTTGACCAATCCGGCCGAAGTCAAAATTGCCGTATCGAAACCGGCCGACGGCATCACACAAGGCGTCTATCTGCTGCAAGAAACACAAAAATTGCCGCTGATAAAGACACTCTTTGCCGAACAAGCCTGCGGAAAAACACTCATCTTTGCCGCATCGAAAGAGAAAGTGCGCGACCTCTACCGACAACTGCGCCAACTGCATTTGCCCGTGGCACAGATGCACAGCGACTTGGAACAGACCGAACGCACGCAAGTAATGCTCGACTACAAAAACAACAAGGTCAAAATATTGGTCGCCACCGACGTGGTGTCGCGCGGCATCGACATCGACGACATCGAACTTGTCATCAACTTCGATGTGCCCAAACAGGCCGAAGACTATGTACACCGCATCGGACGCACGGCACGCGCCGGAGCCAAAGGCATCGGTCTGACGTTTGTTACGCCCAAAGACCGCCAACGGTTCGACAAAATCGAACAATTCATCGAAAAACAGATAGAACGCCGGCCGCTGCCCGACGAGGTTGCGAAACTGGCGCCGGCTGTAGCCGATGTGCCGGCCGACAAAAAACCACGCAAAAAATTCTACGGCAAAAAACGCAGCAACACAAAAAGACACGACAAACGCAAGCCGAAAAAGGACATACAATGAACCGATAGCAACCGGCCACCGAAGGTAAAAATGTCAGCGGTATTTTCGACAATCTCATTTCCCCCATGATATGGATCGGCATAGATATTTCTTCCAATATGATTATAGGTTTGAATTTGTGGAGGTACAATAGATTCTCTATCTGCCTTATCAATCGCCCTATCCACTCTCCTGCAACTATTGCAATGCTTTCCTTATGCCAGGTCATGTGCTAAAGCCATGACATGTTTGCATGGGCAGTAATTGCAGTAGCTTGTTACTCATTACCGATTACAAAAATATAGTAAGTTGAATATCAATGTAATAAATACTATTAAAACATAGCAAACGCTATAATCTATTTGGCATTATGTCTATTTGTACACTGTTATCTTATGTGTTCGGTCTTTTTATAAAATTGATTTACAGATAATTAAGTTCACTCCGAAACATGCGCATGCACACTTCGGAATGAACTTTTTTCGATGATGTTCGATGGTTACTTATCATTTTTGACAAACGCCCACAGCACGCCCGAAACGAGCAGGCACACGGCGCAAATGGCAAAAATTATCGATTTATCGGCAGCGGCATTCACCACCTCGCCCATCTTGAACGAAGCCACCAACTGCGGCAGCACCACCGACAGATTGAAAATGCCCATATACAAGCCCATTTTCGACTGATCGACCTTTTCGCTCATGATGGCAAACGGCAGCGACACCAACGAAGCCCAACCGATGCCCACGATGCACAAAGCAGCAAAGAACACGATGATTTGCGAACCAAACGCCCAAATCAAGCCATAACCAATCGCCATCAGCAGAATGGAAACGGTGTGCGTCAGCGTCATACCGCGCCGTTTGGCAATCACATTCAGTACCAACACCGGCAGAATGGCACCCACCAAGTCGCGCACAAGGAACGCCCACGAGTTGACCGACTGCATGGCACTTTCGTCGAGACCGGCAATTTTGGTCGAAACATAAAAGAACATGTAAACATTCATCGTCTGCACGCCCCACCAACTGAACGAGTGCGCCAACAAAATTTTCTGGAACTCGTTGTTGTTCGCCGACTCGCGCAACGCATTGGTCAGCACCAACACCATGGCCACAAGTTCGATGACGATGCAGATAACCTCGACTACCGACAGCCGGAGATTGCCCCATTCGAACAGCGCCGCATCCTGCAGGCCGAACAATTTGGCAACAATCACATAAACACCATAAATCAAAAAGCCAAACAACGGCAGCAACGCACTACAAATGTCGCGCACCGACGATTTCGACTTGGTCTGTTGCACCACTTCAGTCTCCAAATGCCGCGGCTCTTCGATGAAGAAAATCGGCACCAACGTAAACAGCAATGCCACGGCCACACCTACATAAATCAGCACGATGTTGCCCCAAATAACGGCAATCAGGTAGGCCAGCACGCCGCAAGTGCCCGATACGGTCTGCATCCAAGTGTAGCCTTTCGAGCGCTGCTCTTTCGACGTGCAGTCGGCAATGAGCGAGCGCGTCGGGTTGAAACTGACGTTAATCGACAAGTCGAGCGTCAACGCCACCACCACGGCAATAGTCAGCAAACCTTCGGCGCCGGCAGCACCGAACATGCTTTGAATAATGTGAATATTCGGCAACGCCAACAACATCAATCCGGTGAGCAGCCCGCCAAAAAATATCCACGGACGACGACGACCACCCATAAACCACAGATTGTCGCTGAGCGCACCAACAATGGGTTGCGCAATGATACCGGCGATGGGACCTGCCGCCCACACAATACCTATCTGGCTGATATCCAGCCCGTAGCGCGTGGACAAAATCCAACTCAGCGCCGAAATTTGTACCGAAAGACCAAAGCCCATGGCTGTGGCCGGCAAACTTAGCAACGCGAAAAACGTGTTGCTCATTTTTCTCTGAATGTTTAACATAGCAATTATTTAGGTTTGAATGAAAAATAAACGTTGCAAATTTACGGATTTTCATTGAAAAAAACAAATAAAAAAAAGTTATCAACATTATTTTTTATTTTGCAAAATATCAACTATCTTTGTCCAATCAGTTGAAATAGCAAAAAAGACCGAAAAATATGGCAGTTGAAATCAAACAACCATCGCCCGACAAGTTGAAAGCGTTGCAATTGGCGATGGAAAAAATCGAAAAAGACCACGGGCGCGGCACCATTATGCGCCTTGGCGACGAGAACATTGAAGAAGTGAGCGTCATCCCGACCGGTTCCGTCGGACTGAATTTGGCGCTGGGTGTGGGCGGCTATCCGCGCGGACGCATCATCGAAATTTACGGCCCCGAATCGAGCGGTAAAACGACGTTGGCCATTCACGCCATCGCCGAAGTGCAAAAAAGCGGCGGCATTGCAGCCATTGTCGATGCAGAACATGCGTTCGACCGTTTTTATGCCGAAAAATTGGGCGTTGACATCAAAAACCTACTGATTTCGCAACCCGACAGCGGCGAACAAGCACTCGAAGTGGTCGATCAGTTGGTACGCTCGTCGGCCGTCGATCTGATTGTTATCGACTCGGTGGCTGCACTAACCCCGAAAGCCGAACTCGAAGGCGACATGGGCGACTCGAAAGTAGGTTTGCAGGCGCGCCTGATGTCGCAAGCACTGCGCAAACTCACCGCCAGCATCAACAAGACGAACACCACCTGCATTTTCATCAACCAATTGCGCGAAAAAATCGGCGTGATGTTCGGCAATCCCGAAACCACCACCGGCGGTAATGCGCTGAAATTCTACGCTTCGGTGCGGCTCGACATTCGCCGCATCGGCCAGATAAAAGATGGCGAAGAAATTTTGGGCAACCAAACCCGCGTGAAAGTGGTGAAAAACAAGGTGGCGCCACCGTTCCGCAAAACCGAGTTCGACATTATGTACGGCAGCGGCATCTCGCGCACCGGCGAATTGGTCGATTTGGGTGTCGAAGCAGGCATCATCAAAAAAAGCGGTTCGTGGTATAGTTACAACGACGAGAAATTGGCTCAAGGCCGCGAAGGCGCGAAAAAAGTGTTGGCCGAAAACGCTGATTTGGCCGGCGAACTCGAAGCGCAAATCATGGAAGCGCTGAAAGACAAATAGTTTGTCGAGCACACAATATGACAATAAAAGGCGGAGAAATTTCCGCCTTTTTGTGTATCAGTAGAATTATCGCCGCCGCCCAAAACGCCGCGAACCACGCCGCGAACCGTGTTTGAAACCGCGCCCAAAACTATGGCTCGAACCACGCAAACAGTGGCACGCACCACGACGTTTGTTGGGCAAATAGTAGCACACGCCAACTTCGACGCCCACCGAAAGCGCGTTCACCTTATCACCTATCTGATTGGTATTCAATAAATTGGTATAATCGCTCATGAAACCGTGCATCTGTTCCATGCCTTCCATGTCGTTGCGGAAACCGATGGGATTCGAGGCGCAGCCATCGGGCATGATGTTGGTAAGGCCAAAATCGCCATACACCTTGCACGACAATTCGAGAAAGCGCGTCAGCGGGAAAGCCACGCCGGCTTTGACAAATGCCGACCACATCGGTTTGAACGTCAGTTCGCTTTGCGGGCGAAACGTTTCGGTGGTGTAATAGCCGTGATTCGGTGTGTCGTACAGCCACAAATGATATTGGTCGTAATAGCCTTGATGCGTGATGCCGCCACCGGCCTTGCTGCCACCGGCCACAAAGAAACCATATTTGGCGCCCACTTCGGCACACACGCGCATGTGCGACAACGGAAACGACAGACACACCGACAGCGGGATTTCGGCATATAGCGCATGATGCTGCTCGCGCCACCGATCGAGCATCACATAGTGGTCGTACACGCCGCCACCATTGGCATTGACCGACGACCACACCAATTCGTCGGGCAGAGCGAGTGTCGTGCCGTAGCGCGAGACATCAGCTCCCAAACGCAACCCGACATTCGGCGTGAAAAAATAGGCATAACCCAAATGAGCCTTCAGTCCGTACGAACCATTATTGCGCAGTTGATCGCCCGTAAGTTGATAATTGAGCATGCTCCATCCGGCACCAAGCGAAAATTCAAATTCGGAGCCGGAGCCACGTTTATGACGCGACGACGAAAAACGCGGTCGTCCCCAAGCCACCATCAGCGGGACGAGCAACAACACAATCAGCAGGGCACGTTTATTCATCATGATTCTGCAAAATTCCTCAATGTACTACTATTTTTGCCGTTCGACGAGCGCCTTCGGCCGTGTACAATGCCACCAGATAAACACCTTTGTTTAACGATAACGGCCACTGTGTTTCGGTGGCAGTAATCGGCGCAACGGCCAACAAACAGCCATGTGCCGAAAATACACGTGCCTCGACATAAGTCATCGGCAATACACTAATTATCAAACGATTGTCGAAATAAAGTACTTCGGCCGGCGACAAATGTGCCGCTGTAATGGCCGTTTGTATAATCTCGACATAAGCCTGTTCGCACGAACATTCCGTCGTGCCCTCGGTGGTTTGCGCACACACATAGTAACTCTTGTCGTGCGTGGCTACGCCACCTGTGGTTGGGAAATAGAGGAATTGCCGCGTTTCGCCGGGCAACGCCACACTATCGCAATACCACTGATACGCCACATAACGGTCGGAGGCATTGTCGCAAAAGATCACATCGTCCCATTTGGCATAGACCATACCTTCGTAACAAGGCGGGTTGCACGGTTTGGTATAGACGGTGTACGAGTGCCAGATGCTGTCGCAGCCGCGCGGGCTTTTCTCCATATACTCGTATTTTTCGCCGGAATAGGCGAACTGATAGCCCTTCCAAATAAACGGCAGTTGATTTTCGCAAATGGTCGTTTCGTCGGTAATAGTTATTACATCAGGACATGCCGGATTGCATATTTTCAAATCCAACTTCAAAATGTAGTGAGCTGTAACACAGCCATTTGCATCCATCAACACCGTATCTACGACACCGGGTGTCTCGAACTTTACATTCAAGCCCTGATAAAACCATGTAAACGGCAAATCTGTTTTACAAACTTTAATCGAATCCCGCTTAGGATCAACCGGATCGCACGGCGGCGTACAATCTTCTATTGTTACATTAAATATGGTTTGATAAACCACCGAGGTAACCACGGTTGTCGTTTTTTGGAACATGATGTCGTCCAAACAAAAATCGTTACCTACACCATCTGACGGATTAGCATCATACACGCCTATCATCACATCGTCGCAGGTTACCGGCGATTTCCAACGTTCTTCGCGCAACTCCCACGCATTTAGCGGCGACGTTTGCCCCAACTTATGTTCCGTATTATTCAATTTGTAGGTAGTGGTTTGACCATTGGGGTGTTTACATACGATTACAAATTGCAAACGCGCCGGCGAATTGCTATATTGAGGGGTATTTGGGTGCGCTGCCCAATAGGAGAATAGATAAACCGAATCCTTTTCCAATTTCAGTTGCGGATTACCGGCAACTACATTACCTTTGTTATCAGTCGTCTGTTTAGTATAAGCCTTCCAAGCGAATCCTTCCTTACCGGCATCAAACAACGCAAAATATTGTCCTCCGTGCGGACTCTTTACTTGATAATCTCTCCAAAAATTATAAGCATTTTTGGTCAAGGTGTAAAGATTCTTTTTAAGTTCCGCATGGTCTTTTATAGCATCATCTTCATAATAATTTGCATCATTTTTAGTATACTCAACATACTGATAATCAGATGTAAAATTTTCCTTGCTCTCAAAATCACCGTTGGCCATCAGGTTGTTTTCGGCTTGCACCTCGTCGCGCACTACCTCGCACATATAGGTTACATTGCGTGCCGGTTCATCGCCTACAAGTACGAGTTTGCGATTAGTTTCTGCCCACAGCGTGTCGTATGTTCCATTCGCATCGATGCGTATCCAACGATACGTTTCGTTATCGGACACACGTTGGTCGGACGTTAGAATCACAGGGCGACCAATACATACCGCCGTGTCGTGTTTGGAAACAACCGTATTTGTGCCGGAAGCGGCAGCACTGCACACAGCCGGAACGACCATGCACAGTGCGATTAGGACAACGAATTGAGCGCGTTTCATCATGGAGTCAATACAAATCTATACGTTTTTCTACATCTACCGTACCATCGCTATAGGTGGTTACCACTACGCGGAAATTGGCCGAAATGCGATACTCGCGCACAGCGGCCACCGTTTTTGCCGGCGACGGTGCAGGATATTCGTCTGCCGAAACTTTAGCCTCATCAAAAGTAACGTGGCACGATTCGATGACATTACCATCGGGTGTGGTAACCTCCACGTGGTATATGTTGGTGGACTCCGATGGGTTGGGTATGCGATAATACTGCCCCGTGGCTCCGTTGATAACATTGCCGTTGAGGTACCACTGATAGGCGGTGTAGCCTTTGTCCTTGTTGCTGACAAACAGGAAGTCGTTCCATTTGCGGTAGAGCAGCGTGTCGCACGGCGGCGTGGGCGGCGTGGGCGGTTCGGAGCACTCTTTCACCGTCAGAATGTAGGTGTCGGTAAAGGCTATTACCGACGTTTCGGTCGAGATGGTTTGGAACATGATGTCGTCCAAGCAGAAGTCGTTACCAACACCGTAGGTGTCGTTCAAGTTTTTCACGCCAATCATTACATTGGTCGAGGTCTTCGGTGCTGTATAGGTTACAAACTGTTTGTGCCACTCGTTATCGTCGGTCGGCAGTGTGTAGGGTTCGCCCAATGGTTGTTCGCCGGCACCGTCATTCAGGTCGATATAGAACTGCAGTACCGCCGGAGAACCCGCTTCGCCGGCCGTATTCGGCATCGCCGCCCAATACGAGAAATAATAGGTTTCGCCTTCCAATACAATCAAATCCTCATTATCTTTCGATGGGTCACTCTCTGTGGAGCATTCGGTTTCTGCTTTCCACGCATAACCGGACGAGCCTGCATCAAACAAGCCGTATTTATTGCCGCCATGTGGTTCAATTGATTCAAATAATCTCCAAAACAGACTCGCATCTTCGGTCAGCGTATAAATATTCGATTTCATAGCCGTTGGGGCAACATCATAATATTTAGAATCATTAGCCGGATAGTCAACATACTGATATTTCGATGTAAACCCATTATTCGATTCGAACTCGCCGCCGGCCATCAGGTTGTTCGAAGCCACGATGTTGGTTTTGTAGGCGGTTACTTTGTAGGTGCATGTACCAATGTGGCCAATCGGTACTTCGACCTCGCGCGATGTAGCACCGTTCACCGTTGGATCCTTCGATTCCCATTTGTAGAAATCGGCTTCGATGGACGACGACAGCGTAATGGTGGCGTCGTCGGTTTGGCACTCATCCAACGAAGATGTTTGCGTACATATCGGTTCCGGAACGGTCAGCGAGAGTGGTTTGCTCTCGATCAACTGCGTGCAGGCCACATCGGTATATGCCGACACAGAGACCTTAACTTCATCGCCTTGGGTAGCCGTAATTCCTTCTATCACATACTGATAAGGCGATTTTGGTGCGCGCACGTTTTTCGACACGCCGACCGCCGGACAACTGATAACCATGCCGCACGGTGCGCCGCTGAGCGTAATCGTCAGATTGACGTTATACTGTTTGGTGGCACAGTCGTAGTTGACACTTGCATCGATGGCAGCAATGCCCGATGCTCCCGTAGAGGCCGGTGCAGCCGCCCATTTACCATCGCCATTAGAAGCCGTTACTTGATAATAAGGCGTTGATGTACTTTTCCACCACACATCATTACTTACTACCCCGGGATTATGGGTGTTAATATACTTTTCGGTGTATGCCATACTATAAGCGAAGCGTATGTTATCTTGCGTGTCTTCCGCACCTGTCGTCGTATAGGAATATACGCCGTCCTTGCCCGGCACCGGCTCCATACGATAAGAACCTGCCGGCTGTCCGGTGCGACTTCCGCTAAAGACAATATAATACGATTTTTTGCAGCACCACTGTTGCGTTACGTCCAAATAGATGGTTGTACTTTTGGGTATGGCTCCGCCAAAGGCTGCCACCGTGGTCAATGCTATTGTGATAAGACTAAAAATACGTTTCATGGTATATCTGTTTTTTTTTGCGATTTCGTAAACAATTATTCTTCTATCGGTATGATTTCGACACGGCGGTCGAGTGCGATGGAGTGTTCGACGCCGCTACCTGCATCGTAAGCAATGTCGGCTGCATGTGCTTCGACGCGCAGTTGTTCGGCTTTCACGCCTTTTTGCAGCAGCAGGTCGGCCACGGCTTGCGAGCGTTTTTCGGACAAGATGCGGTTTTTGCGCGCATTACCTTCCTTACTTGCGTGTCCCGAAACGATGATTTTTTGGTCGGGATTTTCCAACAGCACCGCCGCAATCCGATCGATGATGTCGGCCGGTTCGAGTTTCGGCACTGTCGAGTTGAGGTCAAACCAGATAACCGATTTTTTCATCAGACGCACGATTTCTTTGGCGGCTTCTTTTTTGGGTTTTATCTCGGTTTCGGTGCGTGCCGTCAGTTTGAAGGTTGTATCGCACACGAGCACATGTTCGAACAACGAACGTGTTTCGGTTTTCTTTTCGACATGATGCCACGAGAATCCGACTTTGACGCCAACGCCCCACGGCCGCACGCCCGACACAAAATCCGAAGCCAATTCGCCCGTGTACTCATTCATAAAGTTATGCTGACGATATGGGGGGGTGGCTTTAGTTTGTTTCCAGCCGATGGCTTGTTGCGTTTCGGCATTTAGGTCGAGGCAGTTCATTTGGAAATAGAGTCCGGCCATCAGGTCGAGGCGTTCGCTCAGCGGATACATTACGCCCACTTCGGCCGATGCTGTCAGTGCTACTTTTTTCAAGTTCAAGTCGTGGCGCTCTTTCGAGAAATCGATACCAATCTTTTCCGTGTAGAAGTCGCGGTCGGGCTGATCGACAATCGTCATCTCCCACTGCGGATAGTAGCCTTGGTGTTCGAGCGTACCGCTTTTAAGCGCCCACTTGTTGTACACCGGCACGCCCACGCGTACGCCCACGCCGCCATACAGGCGCAGGTTGTCCTTCGTAATCGGATATTGGCACTGCACGCCGATAGGCAATTCGACGATGTGTGTTATCTGCTGTTCGCGCCAATCGTGCGTTACAGCATAGTGTGTGTATTGCTCGCCATCGGTATCGCCTAATGGTTTACCTTCGTATTCGGTCCACGCATTCGTGTTGTTGAGCACGCCATAACTGCCATACCCCGCAAATCCGACACCTACGGTTACGCCCCAATTTTCGTGGAAATAGTAGGCATATTGTGCTTGCAACAAGCCGTTCAGATCGCCCATATTTTTACCGACTTTTTCGCCGGCAGCATCGCGCAGCGAGTAACCCATCGAGCCGTACCCAAGTCCCAACAACGCTTGCGCATAGTGACCTTTGCGCGTAGGTGCCGATTCGACAACGACCACCGAATCGAGCCGGCGGGTTTGCGTGTGGCATCTTACCGAAAAAGTCGTATCCTGATACGTCTTGACGATTTTTTCGTCGTCTTCGGTAGTGGTGGCAGGTTCGATGCCGGGCGACTTATAGACGGTAGGCGGTGCCGGCGGATTGGTGATTTTGATGTCGTTTTTCTTGGCTTTGACGACAAACTTTTTGCCCAACAACTTTTTGATGGCGCTCGTTGCGCTTACATCTTTGAATTTGATGGTTACCATCCGTTCAAAATCGATATTTGCATCGGTATAATCGACCGTGTAGCCACAACGACGACCAATATCGTCGAGCACTTCGGTCAGTTGTACATTCGCATACGATTTCGTTATCTTTTTATGTGCCGATGCCTTTGGCGCTGCAAAAGCAGTGCCAAAGGACATCAATACACATAGCAATATGGAAAACAGACGTGTTGTATTCATGGTTTTGCTAAGGTTTTAATAAACTATCACTTTTTGTCCGCCGCCGATGTAAACGCCTTTCTGCAAACCTTCGACAGCATTCACACCGCTGTGCAATTCGAGATGACGTACCAACATGCCGGTGGCCGTGTACAGATTCATTTCGAGGTCTTCGGGCGTATCGATGTAGAGGACACCACCCATGCAGTACATCTGCATACGACTCAAAGCCACATTATCGACAGCAGTCGACACATCGGCGCAGAGAATTGTAACCGTACTTGTACTTGATGCCGGATATTTATCCGTCTTATCACCGGTAACAGTGTACAGCCCACGCATAGCAAAGTCCATATCAACCGTCTGTCCGGAGGTACCATTCCAAATGATCTTCCATTTGGTTTCGTCACCTGTTACGTCATCAGGAATAACGAACTTAAATGTACCGCCTCCTAAGGCTGTGGCTGCCTTACCAGGCCATGCACCTACTAATTTTGTTTCTGTATCTTTTATCCACATATATACATTTGCTGAATTACCCCATCCGGCAGGTGCTTGGAAGAATACGCAGCGTTCGTCTTCTGTTTCGAGACAAGGCGTAGCCGGCGTGGTGCTGCCACCATTGCCACCGCTTGTGCCACCTTCGGCAAAGCGTTCGTCAAGTTCTTCTTCGGTGCCATCCCATTTTGGATCGGCTATAGAGGCGGCCGACGATGTATAGAGGTATTTCCCGTCAGCACCAAGTTTGCCGGGAGCAGGCGTTTTTGTTGTGTTAAGTACATACACGCGGAGATTGCCTTTGCCTGAGCAAGTCGCAGTAAGTTTGCCATCGGTTACAGTCTTTGTATCGCCGGTTACACAATCGATGTATGTACCATTCTCGATACCGGTGAAAGTGGCGTTGCCCGAAATAGTAACCAACGCATACGAGTCGGTGGTGGCATCGGTGTAGCGACGTTTGAAAGCGAACGTGCCTGTGCAACCTGTGGTGCTGTACTGACCTTTGCGCAAAGCCGGCACAGCCATACGGATTTTGTTCAAACGTTGAATATGTTGCGACAGCGGATGCGACAATGTTGCGGCAATATTGCCCGACGCATTGCTGTATTCTGCAAAATCGGAAACGGTAATATCACCCTTGATATAGCCGCCGAAGTAGGCGCGGCCTGTCTCTTGCAGCGCGATATTCGGACCTTTGTCTATTGGTTTTCCTTTCTTAAACTCTATCTCGGAGCCGTAGTAGATGCACGGAATGCCACGGAAGGTGAACATCAGCGAGAGGTTTTCCGCCCACGTGTCTTGCGATTTTGCAAATCGTTTGTCCTCGGGTGCGCCATCCGGTGCGTAGTCGTGGCTATCGACATAGACTACATTCCATGTGGCATCGTTGTAGTACTTATCTTCATCTTTGATTCTATATGCTTCAGTAGCACTTCCAAAACTCCAATGCATTGGAAAATCGATGACACTGAAACCGGAGTATTGGCTATAATCGGGCGTATGGTAGGTATTCCCATTCAGTAAAGCATTTTTGGAATTATATTGAGAAATATTGCCTTTTCCTGCATCGTCTTTGGCTTGTTGCAATACACTTTGTGCATTTACATGCGTTCCAAATTCGCCTTCTTTGATAAACAAATTATCCCAAGATTCCGCTGTATTGTCCCAAGGATATGATTTGGTTTCTTTCCATGTATAATAGAATGGAGAGCAATTTATGTTCCCATCTCGATATATTACTTGGCGTGAGCGTGCGCACACCTCGCCGTACATGAAGAAGTCACCACCATTGCGCTTAGCTTTGTACTGTTCGGCCAACGCTTTGAATTGCGGAATGAAATTTTTGTTGAACGTGAGGCGCGAGATGTGTCCGCTGGTGTCGATGCGAAATCCGTCCACACCCATTTTGATGAACTCTCCATAGCAACGCACGAGATAATCTGCTACATATTGGTTTTCCGTATTGAGATCTACACAATCGCCGGCAATTTGTCCCCAAACGCGGGAATAATCATCCCAATCCCAGTTTTTTGCGACATGATGCCAATAGTTATGCGTGTCGTGGTTTACGCCATCGGTATTCTTCATCTCCACCTCGCGGGCTTTATACTGAAAGCCGGGCTCCAGCGAGAGGTAGTCATCGGGCAGACGTCCGCCATCTTTTTTGGTCAGCGGAATCATGCACTCGTCGATGGCGGATTGGTCTGCCGACCAGTCGCGGGTAAAGAGTTTGCAGAGGTTTTCCTCACCGAAGTTGCCCGTGTGGTTGAGCACGATGTCGAGAATAATTTTCATGCCGCGTGCATGTGCTGCATCGATAAGGTCTTGAAACTTAACATCTTCGCTTTCGTAGCGTTTGTCCACCTCGGAGAAGTTCAGGGCGTGATAACCGTGGTAGTCGTAACCCGAACCGTTGGTAACGATAGGCGTAATCCACACGGCCGTAAAGCCCAACGCTTTGATGTAATCGAGTTTTTCGATCAAGCCTTTGAAATCGCCGCGCCAAGCAGGGTCGCCCACATTGTAATTTTGAGCATCCCAACACTGCGTGTCGTTCGAGGGATCGCCGTTGTAGAAACGGGTAGTCATCACAAAATAGATGGACTCGTCGCGGAAGTCGGTGCGACTTGGATACGAGGTGGCGGCACTTACGCCCTGCACCAAAAGCAGTGAACAAAACGCCACCGCAAAGCCTGTTTTGAAAAGTTTCATAAGTAGTTTAGGTATTTTTATAAGTTAATAAATTAAATTTATGGTTTTACTATAATTTTTTGGCCTTCTATCACATAAATGCCGGCTGCCAACCCTGCAATTTCGGTAACACCGACAGTTAGTTGTACATGCGCAACTACTTGTCCGCCAAGCGTATAGAGGTAGGTGTCAAACGCTCGCTCCGACTGAATATAGATCGTATTACCCAATGCCAGCATCTGCAACGGTTCGACAGCAATTTGATTCAACGCCGTAGGCACCGTGTTTGCAACATCGTACCAACGCGTCCAGTCCCACAATTTCACTTCGCCCGATTTCAGACTCAAACCGTTGCCCGACGGATATTGCTCTTTGCCGGCGTCTTCCGATAAATTATTATTAAAAATCACATTGGCACTACTCCACCCACTCGGCAACGTGCTACAATAGAAGTTGTCGCGGATGTGTGTCATTGGCAGCCCCGGCCATTTGGCATTCTTTTTTTCGCCGCCTTGATACATGTAACAATAGGCTTCGGCCCACGTTTCCGGTTTTACAATGATGGCTGTGCCTTTGGCCAATTCGAAACCGGTGCCTTTGATGTAAACATAGTCTGCCGAAGTTTGGTCTGCACCGTTCGAGGCCGTTACCGTAATTTTGACCTCATCGCCAACGGCAGCCGACTCACCAATAGTTACCGAAGCCATATCGGTGAAAGCAACGGGCGTACCACCGTCGATGGCATACGATCCGGCAGTGGCATTTTTCAGACGCAACGAAAGGGTCAGCGCATCGGCATGGTAAGTATAGCCGTCGGGCACACTGACAAACACTTCGGGTGCCGGTGCCGGTGCACTCGCGGCACGGCGACAACCGATGTCGGCAAGTTGGCAACGGATGGTGTCGGAGTCGTCCTTCTCGTGCGAAGTCGATGGATCTGAAGCATAGGTGCCATACACGTTGTCCAACATACTCGGGTCATGCGGCAGACAATCGATACCCGATTCGCCACGGGAAGCCACTACCATAGCGCCGATACCGGTGGTGGTGAGGTCGGCTTTGGTGATGCCTAATGCTTCGAAAGGTATCTTCATCTCGTAG
>SAMEA3663015__coassemble_189_pt1 | contig 38374 bp, 31 predicted proteins | sample SAMEA3663015__metabat2_low_PE_032 | metagenome-assembled genome bin SAMEA3663015 (sample SAMEA3663015) | pig gut metagenome | biome: pig gut; feature: pig-associated habitat; material: faeces | place: France | collected 2012 | reverse complement strand
TAGCCGCCGTTTTTCGAAAGCCTTCACGATTTCTTTTTCGTGAAGGCTTTCTTGTTGTGTACACCTATCTGAAGAAAAAATAGGTCGGGTGGTAAAGGTGCTTAAAGGGCTGTTTACGCATTAGTCCACAGACCATGGAGGTTGCAGTAGATGCGTGCTTTGACCGCATGTGCCGAAGTGATAAATGTGGCTTCGGGTTGGTCGGCCGGCTTTAACTCTTTGCGTAATACTTCGTTAGGCGTGAGCAGTTCTATCCACTGAATGTAATGGTCGGGTTGCATGGGGTGGGCTATGGAGCCTACGGCGACGTGGTAGCCGCCTTCTACCTTTGTTACGACAGGGACATGTTTTTCGCCGGAGGCATCGCCGGTGTTGCTGTCTAAGCATTTCATTGGTTGGCCGCAGCAGACGAGCTGGCCGCTGCCGTGGTTCACGATTTCCACACAATTGCCGCAAATGGCGCACTTGTAAATTTCTCTTCGTTCGGTCATAGTAGTAAGATTTAAGGGTTTACAATTTATCGAAAGCAAATTTGGTGCCAAAGACTCATAAATGATAGTGGATAATTGATAAATGATAGTGGTGGTGTATGTGGCGCGAATAAAAAAGAAGGCTGTCTAACAAAGGTTAGGCAGCCTTGCTTTTTGCAACTGCGACAAATCAGCGAACAACGATTTTTTGTGCGGAGTCGGCTGTTTTGACGATGTAAACGCCGTTCAGTTGGCCGTTCAGGTGCGTTACGTCCAAGCCGAGCAGCGTGTAGATGCGCATGCCTTCGGCACCATAGATGCGACCGTCGTGTGCATAGAAGAGCGGTTGTTCGGCGGCAATTGTTTCGATGGCCGTGGTTTTGGGCTCGATGACCACTTCGGAGGTTGCTATGGCGCCTTCAACCATTACGGAGTAGTCCGTGGCTTCTTCGGCGGATAGGGCAACGGCCGCACCTTCGGTAGCGATGCTGCAGCCTGTCAGCGTGATGCTCTTGAAACGGGCGATGGAGCCGTTTTCAGTGCCTTTGGCGCGGACGGTGGACTTACTGATTTCGAGTTCGCTGTCGGACGAACCGTAAATGCCGTATTGCGCGCCGGAGGCCGTTACCTCGGCTTTGGAGATGACGAGCGACTCACTAAACGAATTCAGTGCGGTGTTGCCGGCTGTGATGGCGAGTTTGCCGGAACCGTTGCCGTCGATGGTGAGGGCGGTGTAGGCAAAGATGCCGTTTTTATCGGATTTGATGCTGTTGTCGCCAACGAGTTCAATGGTCAGACCGGTGCTGCCGATGGTTTCGATGCCGTTTTTCGTCGTTTCGAGAACGACATTCTCCAACGTCAGTACGTTGTTTTCGTCGTCGAAGGTGATGGTGCCGGTGCTGATGCCTGCGGCCGTGGCGATGTCGTCCTTATTGATAGCATTGAGTTGCACGCCGGCCACATAAACGGGATATATGCGGGCAATAACCACTTCATCTTTTACGACAGAGCCATCTTTCGACTCTATTTGATGATTGGCCGACTTCCAAATAGCCGATTCGGGCGACACGATGCTGCAGTCGGTGAAGTCTAAGGTTTGCAAATTGCAGATGGAACCGTTTGCAGCGCCTTTGGCACGGACGGTGGCTTTGTCGAGGATCAGTGTTTCGCCTTTTGTGCCATCGATGCCGGTAATGCCTCTTGTTGCACCGTTCACAGCCACTTGGCATTCGCTGATGGTCAGTTGGGATGCGGACGATAACTTGATGCCGTTCTGACTACTTTCGATGGCCAGCGAGCCGTTACCTGCGATGGTAATCGTATCGTTTTGACCTATATACAAGGCATACGTTCCGCCAGTTTGTGTGAGGCTGTCTTCGCCAATCAACTCTATCAGGACGTTTATGTCTCGAGAAATGTCAATACAAGCGCTTGTCGCAGAGGTTATTTTGGCATTGTCGAGCGTCAGGGTGTGGGTGTCGATGTCGTAACGTACGGTGCCGGTGATGCCTTCGCCGATAACGTTATCTTTGTTGAGTTCGTGTACCGATACGCCGGCCACCGTAATGCCGTATGTGCGGCCGATGACTATATCGTCGATGATTCCATAACCATCAGCGTCCACGACGGTTTTTGCGGCGGCGCTGAATGACGCAGACGAGGGATAGAGAAACTCGCAGTCGGTTAAGTTCAATTCGGAGCAGACGATGGTTTCATTATTGCGGTCGCCGGAGAGCGTAACATACGCTTTGTCGAACGCGAAAGTGGCGTTGGTGCTGCCCGGATCTTCGACGTATAGGCGCTCTGCTTTTACCGTTGTGTTTTTGAATGTCAGGTTGGCGTCAGTAACGATGTCGCCGATGTTTTCCAACGAGCCGGGACCGGTGATGGTGCCGGCTGCGCCAACGTAGATGCAAGAGTAATCGTAAGGCGAGATGGTGTTTTTTCCTTCCAAACGGATGGTCAAATCGGGCTCGTAGAATTCGACGCCGTGTGTTTTTGATGCGGCGGTGATGGCGGCATCGGAGAGCAGCAGCACGTTGGTTTCGTTGTCGTAGCGCACGGTGCCGGTGATGCCTTCGCCGGTGATGTTGTCCTTGTTCTCGGCAGTTACCTCTATGCCGGCAATCGTGATGTCGTAGATGATGTCGCTAAAACCATTTGTAAACTTTGCCCATCCGGTGGCTGCTTTGTATGCCTCCTGGTCCGGCACTTGGGGTGAAAGGGTGTTAAACAGAGCATCATCAAATGGGTAAAAAGTGAGATTTTTCCCGAGGCCAAGCGACATTGTTTCCGTTCCCAAAGTCGGCGGCGTGGTGGCGTGGCAGCGTATTGTGCTTAACGCTGTGCAACTACTAAAAGCAGATACGCCAATAAACTTTACCGTAGCGGGAATTTCCACCAGTGTGATAGTGCTGCTTTTGAAAGCATTCTTACCGATGCTATCGACCGTGTAGATGCCTTCGCTGCCGACGATGGTCGATGGAATGCGCACGGCGCCCGTGTAGGCTGCCTCGCCGTCCGGCGGCGCTACGATGGTGGCGTGCCCTGCGACCGTCGATGTGTACCACAAACCGGATACTGCATCCTGCGTTTGTGCCGTGAGGCTGCATACAATGGTCATCAGCCCCAAAAGTGAGATAAGTTTACGTTTACTCATAATAAAAAAGATTAAGTTATAAAAAATGAAAAAGTTTCAGAGTTTAATGTTTCAAAGTTGTTTTCGTAGTTTTTGCTGTTTATTTTATAATTAACTGATAGTCAATTATTTGCTCCTTCCCTGAACGGTTCAGGAGAGGGCAATGGCATTATTATTCGGCGACAAAGGTAAACAAAGTTTTTGAAATATACAATACGGGAAAACTCGTAAAATGCATCTGTTTTTTTGCGGTTGTTCATAACTTTTTGGTTGCAGTGTCGGAAATTTTGCCTATCTTTGCAGCGAAAAATGTTACGGTCTTGGTTTTCGTGCGGTGTCGCCGTGCGGAATTGAAGAGGGAATCAGGTGCGAATCCTGAGCAGACCCGCTGCTGTGAACTCCGTGAACGATGGTTGCAATACTTTTGCCACTGTTTTTTCGTCAAGAAAAATGGGAAGGCGCAACACATCGGGAGTGAGCCAGAAGACCTGCCAAGAGCCATAGTCATCATCACGCTTTCGCGGAATAGAGCGTATGGGTTCGTAGGGGCGTTTATTGTTGTTTAGCGCACACCCACAAAGTTTCATACACATAGCGGCACGGCATTTCGGGCATAGTGTTGGGTTGTCGTGGTTTTTCTCGGGCAAGGCGGTTGTTGGCTGTTGTTTTTGAAAAGTATCATTAAACATAGTTGTAACTAAACCGTTTTTCTTATGAGTTCGAACGAGATTTTTATTGTCAAACGCGATGGTAAACGCGAGGCATTTTCGTTGGAGAAAATCAAGAATGCCATTGCCAAAGCGTTTTTGTCGGTGGGTAGTTTTGCCACCGACGACGACCTGACGGCGATTTTGAGTCGTTTGTCGATAGGCAACGGCATGAGTGTGGAAGATGTGCAGAATCAGGTGGAAGTGGCTTTGATGGCGGAGCGTTATTACGCTGTGGCCAAGTCGTTTATGCTCTATCGTCAGAGCCACGCCGACGACCGCGAGACGCGCGACAAGTTGGATTTTCTCATCAGTTATTGCGATGCGGCCAATGCGGCCACGGGCAGCAAGTTCGATGCCAATGCCAATGTTACCAACAAAAACATAGCCACGCTCATCGGCGAGTTGCCCAAGCAGAGTTTCATCCGTCTGAACCGGCGTCTGCTCACCGACCGCATCAAAGAGATGTTTGGCAAGGAACTGTCGGACAAGTACTTAAACCTGCTGAACAGACATTTCATCTATAAAAACGACGAGACGAGTTTGGCCAACTACTGCGCGAGCATTACGATGTATCCGTGGCTCATCGGCGGCACCATTTCGATAGGTGGCAACAGCACGCCGCCGACGAATCTGAAATCGTTTTGCGGTGGTTTTGTCAATATGGTGTTCATCGTGTCGAGTATGTTGAGCGGTGCGTGCGCTACGCCCGAATTTTTGATGTATATGAACTATTTCATCGGTTTGGAGTATGGCGACGACTACTATTTGCATGCCGACAAAGTGGTGGATTTGAGCAACAAGCAGCGCACTATCGACAAGGTGATTTGCGACTGTTTCGAGCAGATAGTTTACAGCATCAATCAGCCGACGGGCGCGCGTAATTTTCAGTCGGTGTTTTGGAATGTGGCCTATTACGATCGTTATTATTTCGAGAGTTTGTTTGGCAACTTTTATTTTCCGAACGGCGAGCGTCCGCATTGGGATTCGCTGAGTTGGTTGCAAAAACGGTTTATGAAGTGGTTCAACAAAGAGCGCACCAAGACGGTGCTGACTTTTCCCGTGGAAACGATGGCGCTGTTGGCCGAAGATGGCGATGTGAAAGACAAAGAGTATGCCGATTTTACGGCCGAAATGTATGCCGAGGGTCATTCTTTTTTCACCTATTTGAGCGACAATGCCGATTCGTTGTCGAGTTGCTGCCGCCTGCGCAACGAGATTACGGACAATGGTTTCAGTTACACGCTGGGCGCTGGCGGTGTATCGACCGGTTCGAAGAGTGTGCTCACCATCAACCTGAATCGTTGCATACAGTATGCGGTGAAGAACGGCATTCCGTATCAAACCTATTTGGAGGAGATAGTCGATTTGACACACAAAGTGCAGTTGGCCTACAATGAGAATCTGAAATCGTTGCAGAGCAAAGGCATGCTGCCGCTGTTCGATGCGGGGTATATCAATATCGGGCGCCAATATCTGACCATCGGCGTGAATGGTTTGGTGGAAGCCGCCGAATTTCTTGGGCTCGAAATCAATGACAATCCGCAGTACGCCGAATTTGTGCAGGGCGTTTTGGGTATTGTGGAGCGTTACAACAAGAGATATCGCACCAAAGAGGTGATGTTCAACTGCGAGATGATTCCTGCCGAAAACGTCGGTGTGAAACATGCCAAATGGGACAAAGAAGACCACTATGTGGTGCCGCGCGACTGTTACAACAGTTATTTCTATGTGGTGGAGGACGATTCGCTGAACATCATCGACAAGTTTCGTCTGCACGGGCGCAAATACATCGAGCATCTGACCGGCGGATCGGCGTTGCACTGCAATTTGGAGGAGCATTTGTCGCAGGCGCAATATCGGCAGTTGCTGCGCGTGGCCGCCGTCGAGGGTTGCAACTACTTCACGTTCAACATTCCGAATACGGTGTGCAACGATTGCGGCCACATCGACAAGCGGTATCTGCACGCATGCCCGCATTGCCACAGCGCCAACCTCGACTATCTGACGCGTGTCATCGGCTATATGAAACGCATCAGCAACTTTTCGCATGCGCGGCAAATAGAAGCGGCAAAACGTCATTACGCTAAATGGAACGACAACGCAACATGCTGAAATACACCGATTTCGATATTGTTTTTCAGGAGATTCCGGACGAGGTAACGCTGGCCATCAACATCAGTAACTGTCCGTGTGGGTGTGCGGGATGCCATAGTCCGCATTTGGCCGACGACATCGGCGACGCATTGACTGCTTCGGAGGTCGATACGCTGCTCGAGAAGTATGGTGCAGCCGTTACCTGCGTCTGCCTGATGGGCGGCGATGCCGACCCTGCAGCGGTAAACGCACTGGCGGCACACATCCGGATGAAAGGCAAAAAATCGGCATGGTATTCGGGGCGCGCCGCTTTGCCGGATACCATCGATACGGCGCATTTCGATTTTATCAAACTTGGTCCTTACATCGCCGAACGCGGCGGACTGAAGTCGCCCACAACCAATCAGAGGTTGTTTCGCATCGAATGCGGACAAATGCATGACATCACCGACCGGTTTTGGCCGAAAAAAGAATTTACGGAATAACTCAACTATTTTATAATTAACAATTTAACAATCAAAACATTATGAAAAAATTACATTTCATCTGTTTGGCGGCTTTGGCTGCCACCTTCGTTGCCTGCGAAAAGGGTAACGATCCTGTTGACAACGCAACAGTCGTTACTTTCGAAAATGTGGCTTTGGACTCCACCGGCTATTGGAACGGCTCCGACCTCTCGGGCGGCAAAACCATTGATGGCGCGTTCTTTGTGAATGATTTCAATAGCGAATGGAGTTCGTGGACCGGCTTTTCGGTTTCGTCGAACACGGACAAACAGACGCGCGGCTATCTGAACCAATACAGCGTTTATTCCGACGGCGGCGCTGACAACTCCAAACAATTTGCTGTGCTGTACTACAGCGCGTGGAGCGCGCAAAATGCCCGCATCCAATTTAGCAAAGCCGTGTTGCCAAAAAGCGTCAGCCTGACCAATTCGACCTACACCTATTGGTCGCTGAAAGAGGGCGATGATATTAGCAAGGCTTGTGCCGCCGGCGATTGGTTCAAAGTAACCATTATTGGTCAAAATGGCGACACCCGCACCGACAGCCTCGATTTCTATCTGGCCGATTTCCGCGACGGCAAAACCTTTATTTGCGACACTTGGACATCGGTCGATTTGTCGGCATTGGGCGCCGTAACCGACATCTATTTCACAATCGATGGCACCGACAAGGGCAATTGGGGCCTTAACACACCGGCTTATGTCTGCCTCGACAATCTGAAATACGAATAAACACATACCGCAAAATGTGCGTAAAAAAAAGCCTTCTCGTTTAGTCGGGAAGGCCTTTTTTTTGTGGCTGTCGGTCGGCTTATTTTTTGCCGTGTACGGCTTCCGACACATTGATGATGTAGTCGCCCATACGTTCCAATTCCGAAACGACGTCCATGTAGTAGGCGCTGTTTTGGTAGGCCACATTTTTGTCGGTAACAGCCTCGTCGCGCAAGTTGTTGCGCAGTGTGTTGATGGCAATTTCGCTGTCGATGGCGGCTTGCAGGGTGCCGTTGTTTTCCAAGTTGGCAATCATTACCTCGTAGGCTTTGTCCACAAGTGCAATCATCGACTCGATGTTGGCGATGTATTGTGGCGAAAAAACTTGTTTGTGTGCGTTCCTTCGCGACAGTATGCGGCTTATTGCTTCGCCCGAATCGCCCAAACGTTCCAATTCGCCAACGATTTTGTACATGGCCGTGATGCGTTGGCGTGTGTGTTCGCTGATGCTGCCTTCGGGAATGGCGCGCAAAAACGTGGCAATTTCGTACTCGATACGGTCGGCAATCTCTTCGTATTTTACCAATTTGCCGCAGTAGGTGTCGAAGTCGCCGGGTGTGGTGGCTTGCACCGCCGCTTTGACGTACGCCAATCCTTTGCGCGATATTTGTGCAAAGTGTACAATCTCGTTTTGTGCCTGACCGATGGCCAATTCGGCCGTTACCATCGGACCGGCTTGGATGAATTTGAGTTTGAATATCTCGTCGTCGGCGCTCTGCTTCGATTTGATGATGGCGGTTACAATCTTCTCTAATTGTGGCACAAACCAAACGAGTATGCAGGTGTTGATGACGTTGAACAGTGTGTGCAACATGGCGATGCCATAGAGTGCTGCTGTCGATTCGGGTGAAGTGGGATCGATGCCGGCCGTGTAGTTCGTCTCGACCGGATTCGGATAGCCCATTCCGCTGATAATCAGTCCGATGAGCGATAGGAACGGTCGGTACAAACACAGCGCCCATATCACACCGAATAGGTTGAAAAACGAGTGTGCCAACGCCGCACGTTTCGCATTGACGTTGGCCACGGCTGCGGCTATGTTGGCCGTGATAGTAGTGCCGATGTTTTCGCCCAACACCATGGCGGCCGCCATCTCGAACGGAATCCAACCCATGCTCATCATAATCAGGGTGAGTGCCATGGTGGCGCTCGACGATTGCAGCACGAGCGTGAGTAGCGTGCCGATGACCAAAAAAATGAGTATCGACCCGAATCCGAAACCTGTCCAACGGGTGATGAACGAAAGAATTTCGGGGTTTTGGCTCAAATCGGGTACGGAATTTTTCATCAGCGATAAGCCCAAAAACAACAGCGAAAAACCTACGATGCACTCGCCAATGTGTTTGTGTTGCTCTCGTTTGGCAATGCTCAGCACAAAACCAACGGCCATCAGCGGCACGGCCAGAATGGAAATGTCCATTTTGAAACCCAGCAACGAAATGAGCCACGCCGTAACGGTGGTACCGATGTTGGCACCCATGATGACGCCGATGGCTTGGCCGAGTGCCAACAGACCGGCATTGACAAAGCCGACGACCATCACTGTCGTGGCGCTCGACGATTGGATGATGGCCGTGATGGTCAAACCGGTCAGCACACTCGTGAACCGATTGGAGGTCATGGCCGATAAGAAATGTCGAAGACGATTGCCCGCCGCTTTTTGCAGGCCGGAACTCATCAGGTTCATGCCGTAAAGAAACATGCCCAAGGCTCCCAAAAGCGTGAAAAATTGCAGTAACATAATGTTTTGGATTATTTGGGTGAAAAACTAACTAAACGTGTGGATGACTATGTTGTACAACGAGGGTTGCTTTCTGATTGTACAATATAAAACCGGTAAGTGGCGTGTGTGCCCGCCCGCAACTAAAAGGAGGGTGAAGTGTGCTAAATTGATGAAAATCAATCTCAAAGTAAGCCAATGTCGTAGCATTCCGATACGATGAATGTACGTTTTCATACTGCTGCAAAGTTAGTACTTTTTTTTTGATAAATACTACAGAATTTACAGCAAAAATGATGCCTCCCACGCTTTTTTTTCGACGAAAATGTGGAACACTAATTGTATTTTTTGTAACTTTGCGCCAAAGTTATCAATATCAAACGTATGAAAAAACATCTTTTTCCCCTCATTTTGGCGGCAATGGCGGCGCCTGCGCTTGCTGCCCAAACCGACATGCCGGCCGATTCGGTCGAAGGATTTGTGTTCACCACTGTCAAGGCAAATCCGATAACAAGCGTCAAAAATCAGCACCGTTCGAGCACCTGTTGGAGTTTTTCGTCGATGGCTTTTTTCGAATCCGAACTCCTGCGTATGGGCAAGGGCGAATATGATTTATCGGAAATGTTCGTTGTGCATCATACCATGGTCGATCGTGCCGAACGTGCGGTGCGCCTGCACGGCGATGTGTCGTTTGCACCCGGCGGCAGTTTCAACGATGCGGTCTATTGCTTGGCGCACTACGGCATGGTGCCGCAAACGGCTATGCCGGGCATTATGTATGGCGACACGCTACCTGTACACACCGAGTTGGATGCTGTGGCCGGCGCCTACGTCAAAGCACTGACGCGTGGCACGCTAAAACAGTTGACCCCCGTGTGGCGACAAGGCCTTTCGGCCATCTACGACACCTATTTGGGCGTTTGTCCCGAAACGTTCGACTACGACGGCCGGCAATATACACCGCGTTCGTTTGCCGATATGCTTGGCCTGTCGGCCGATGATTATGTGTCGGTAACATCGTACACGCATCATCCGTTTTACGAAAAATTTGTCCTCGAAATTCCGGATAATTGGCGCTTGGGCGAGTCGTACAATGTGCCGTTGGACGAACTGATTGCCATTATCGACCATGCCATCGAACAAGGCTATACGGTAGCGTGGGGCGCCGATGTGAGCGAAATCGGGTTCACGCGCAACGGCATCGGCGTGCTGCCCGATGCAGACCGTGGTGCCGAACTCACAGGTAGCGACATGGCGCGTTGGACAGGACTGTCGAAAGATGACAAGAAAAAGGAGTTGACCCAAAAGCCATTGCCCGAAATGGAAGTTACTCAAGCCATGCGCCAAACGGCCTACGATAATTGGACAACAACCGACGATCACGGTATGCTTATTTACGGCATCGCCACCGACCAAAACGGCAAGGAATATTATATGGTGAAAAATTCGTGGGGAACCAACAACAAATACCAAGGCACTTGGTACATATCGAAAGCATTTGCTGCCTACAAAACCATGAATATACTTGTACACAAAGACGCTGTGCCCAAGGCGATTGCCAAAAAAATGGCGATAAATTGAATTACTACATCACCCGATTCGGGCGGCTCATGTGTGCGTGCTGATGCGTGGGGTGGTTGTCTGTTTCATGCAGGGTGTTTGCCGATACCTCGAAAAAAATAGATGACCATTCTGCGTTTGTTTTTATTACCGCACAAGCACTTTGTAGGTGCGGTTGTCGAGGCGAACGATGTAGAGGCCGGCGGTTGACACGGATAGCGTGTGGTGCGGCGTGGTGCAGCGTTGTTGCGCGACGAGCAAACCGGCGGCGTTGTACACCTGCACTTGTCGCCCTTCGGCATGGTGAATGACAATGTCGCCCGGTGTTGCTACCACGATGGGTTCTTGCACAGTGGATGTGTGCGCGCCCGTTGGCAGGCTGCCGGTGAATATGTCGGTGGCATAGAGGGCGACACCGCCGTAGGCGTCGGAGCCGCTTTGGAGGTCGAAAGTGCTGTTGTTCATGATGCTTGTCAGGCTGATGCAACCGGAAAAGGCGTTGTTGCCGATGGTAGTCAGCGTGCTGGGCAGATAGATGCCGCACAGCGACGAGCAACCGCTGAATGCCGACTCTTCGATGGTTGTCAGCCCTTCTTTGATGGTCAGGTAAGTTAAATGGAAACACCCCAGAAATGCTGATGCCTCGATGATTCGCATCGATGCCGGCAGTTGTACCACTTGGAGCGCCGTGTCGTTCATAAATGCACTGCGTTCGATAGTGTGTACCTGATTGCCGATGGTGATGTCAACGAGTAGTTTACATTCGCTAAAGGCTCCGTCTTTTATAGTCGTAACGCTGTTGGGAATAATTACGCTCTCAATGCTTGAGTTTTGAAATTTTCCGCTCGGGATTTCGGTTAATCCGTCGGGCAATTCCAAGGCGCCTGTTCTGCCGCGCGGTACCACGCCCAAGGTGAGCGGATTGCCGCGATAGTAGAGCAGACCATCGTACGACAGCAAAGCCGGATTGGCGGCATCTACGGTAATGCTTTGCAAGGCATTGCACTGCGTGAAAGCCCCGTTGCCGATAGAGGTAACGGTGGCCGGCAACGAGAGTGTAAGCAATTTTCTGCTGTTGATAAGTGCGTCGTCGTCCAAACCAACGACTGTATAGACTTTGCTGTTGTAGGTGACGGAAGCGGGTATCACCAAATGACCGACGTAAGCCAAATCGCCTTTGGTCGTATCCATCATCCATTCGTCTTTGGCACCGCGGTAGGTAACTTTGGCGGTGAGCGTTGCATCGTCGAAATTGTAATAGATGCCATCAATGGCGGTGTCGGAGGCGATAATTATATCTAAATGGCTGAATGTCAATAGGAATAGGCTCAAAATGAGCAGAGCGCGATGTTTCATGTAATCCGATTTTTAACAAAAATTGTGATGAACTTTTTCAAAGATAGGCATAATTTTTCAAAGTACCAAATCGGCGGGCAAAAAAACAAAAACAGACATCGCAACCGATGTCTGTTGGTTTGTGGGGCGCGGTGCGGCTTATAGTAGTGCCGTGTTCAGCGCGTCGGTCATACTGTCTGTAAAGTGGAATTTCAGCCCTTTCAGGTACACGTCGTTTATTTCGTCGATGTCGCGTTTGTTGTCGGCGCACATCAGAATTTCGGTGATGCCGGCGCGTTTGGCGGCCAGAATTTTTTCTTTGATGCCACCGACGGGCAGCAGTTTTCCGCGCAGGGTTATTTCGCCGGTCATGGCAAGATTTTTCTTCACTTTGCGTTTGGTAAATGCCGAGGTTAGTGCTGTCAGCATGGTGATGCCGGCCGACGGACCATCTTTGGGTATGGCGCCTTCGGGTACATGAATGTGGATGTCGTATTCGTCGAACAATGTTGCATTGATGCCAAATTCGTCGGCGTGTGCTTTCAGATAGCCCAGTGCAATGACGGCCGATTCTTTCATCACATCGCCAAGGTTGCCTGTCAGGGTGAGTTTGCCCGCTTTCGATTTGTTCAGGCCGGCTTCGATGTAGAGTATTTCGCCGCCGACGGCTGTCCAAGCCAATCCGGTAACAACGCCGCAAATGTCGTTGCCCTGATAGTTGTCGTGCGTGTAGCGTGGTGCGCCAAGGTATTCGTTGATGCCGTCGATGGCGACATCGGTGTTGTAGGGCGTTTCGGTGGCTATTTTGCAGGCGGTTTTGCGCATTATTTTGGCGATGACACGGTCGAGTTCGCGCACGCCCGATTCGCGTGTGTAGTTGTCGATGATGTGCCGCAGGGTTTTCTTGGGCAGTTTCAACTGTTTTTTGTCGATGCCGTGTTCTTTCAGTTGTCGCGGCACTAAATGTTTGGCGGCAATTTCCACTTTTTCTTCGGCAATGTATCCGTTCACTTCTATCAGTTCCATGCGGTCGCGCAGTGGTCGCGGTACGGCCGAAATGTCGTTGGCGGTAGCAATGAACAGCACTTTCGACAAGTCGTAGTCGATGTCGAGAAAGTTGTCGTGGAACGTGCTGTTTTGTTCGGGGTCGAGCACTTCGAGCAGAGCCGCCGACGGGTCGCCGTGTATGTCGTCGGATAGTTTGTCTATCTCGTCGAGCACGAACACGGGGTTCGACGATCCGACTTTTTTCAGGTTTTGGATGATGCGTCCGGGCATGGCGCCGATGTATGTGCGTCGGTGTCCGCGAATTTCGGCTTCGTCGTGCATGCCGCCCAACGATACGCGCACATATTTGCGTCCGAGGCTTTCGGCTATGGATTTGCCGAGCGACGTTTTGCCCACGCCCGGAGGTCCGTAGAGGCACAAAATGGGCGCTTTCAGGTCGTTGCGCAGTTTCAGCACGGCCAGATGTTCGATGATGCGTTCTTTCACCTTGTCGAGTCCGGAGTGGTCGCGGTCGAGAATTTTTTGCGCTTTTTTCAGGTCGAAATTATCCGACGTGTATTCGTTCCACGGCAGGTCTAACAGGGTTTCGACGTAGTTTTGTTGTACGGCGAAGTCGGGCGATTGTTGCGGCATCATTTCCAACTTTTTCAGTTCTTTGTCGAAAATGTCGGCTGTTTTTGCGTCCCATTTTTTTGTTTTGGCACGTTCGCGGTAGGCATCTACCAATTTGTCGCCGTTGTTGTCGCCCAACTCGTTTTTGATGGTTTTCATCTGCTGTTGCAGAAAATATTCGCGTTGCTGTTTGTCGATGTCTTTCAGCACTTTCGACTGTATGGATGCCGACACGGTGATTTGTTTGAACTCTTGCGTCAGCACTTCGACCAATTGTGTGGCGCGTTGTTGCAAATCGTTTGTTTCGAGCAGTCGTTGTTGGGCAAAATTGTCGAGTTGCAGGTTGCCGCACACAAAGTTGACGAGCGACTCGGGTGTGTCGCTGTGTTCGATGGCAAACAGCACTTCGTTGGGTATGGAGTTCGATTTTTTGACGATTTTTTCGCACAGCGCTTTGATGACGTCCAACGTTTGTTCCGCTTTTTCATCGACGGTTTCGGGCGCTACTTCGGGTGCCAAATCGATGGTGGCGGTGAGGTACGGGCGCTGTTTGGCGGCTTCCACGATGCGTGCGCGTCGGCGGCCGTGCAGGATGACCATGGTGGTGTTGTCGGGCAACTCGATGATGCGCAGAATGCGTGCCACGGTGCCGTATGTAAACAGGTCGTTGTGCTTCGGATTTTCGATGATGTGGTCGCGTTGCATCACAGCCAGCAGCTCGCCGTGCCGGTCGTACACTTCGCGTACAAGTTTCAGCGAACTGTCGCGCCCAATCGACACCGGCATCACCACTTGGGGGAACAACACCATGTTGCGCAGCGGCAGTATGGGCAGTTCGTCGCCCGAAATGGTTGTTACAAGTGTGGGGTCGCCCTCCTCGTCGAGGTGTATCACTTCGCTGTGAATATTCCCAATTTTTGCGTCTGTCAATATGTCATCAATCTTCATAGGTTAAATCTATTACTGACATTTTGTCGTATTTTTATATCGACAAAACGCCCGCTAAGTGAGAGAATGTTTGTCGTGTTTTTGCCCTAAACCGTTGTCGGGGCAGCATTTTGGGCTCTGTTTGCCGGTTGTGTTGTTCAATTTGTGTGCCAAACGGCTGTCATTGTCGTATAATCTTTATTTCGCCGTGCGTACCCAATTTGATGATGCTCGATGGCGTGGCTTTGTGCATGTCGGTTTGTCGTGTCGTGGCTATGTAATCGACGGCTTGTTTTATTTCGTCGGCTATTTCGGCAAAATTTTGTGGTGTGGGTTGCCCGCTGATGTTGGCCGAGGTCGATACAATTGGTTTGTGGAATCGCTCGCACAGGCAGCGCGAAAATTGTTCGTTGGTTACGCGTATGCCGATGCTGCCGTCGTCGGCAATCAGGTTTTTAGCCACGTTTTTTGCGCCGGGATAGATGATTGTCAGTGGCTTTTCGCTCATCTCTATCAGGTCGAAGGCGATGTCTGGAATTTCGTCGATGCAGCCTTGCAGTTTGGCGGTGCTGTCGATGAGTACGAGCATGGCTTTCGAGTCGGTGCGCTGTTTGATGTCGAAAATGCGGCGTACGGCTGTCTCGTTGGTGGCGTCGCAGCCGATGCCCCAAACGGTGTCGGTGGGGTAGAGTATGACGCCGCCGCGGCGCAATACGTCAAGTGCGTTTCTGATGTCGTCGTTCATAAGTGTCGATAAAAAAACGCACAAAAGTACTATAATTTTTCGCGATTCGCAAAAAAATGTGTATCTTTGACCACTTTTTTTTAACCTAAAAACCTATGCAACCTAAAACGACCCAACCCAATTTAAGTTTTCTGCAGTTGTGGAACCTCAGTTTCGGATTTTTTGGCGTGCAGATTGCCTATGCGTTGCAGAGCGCCAACATCAGTCGCATTTTTGCCACGCTTGGTGCCGACCCGCACGATTTGAGTTATTTCTGGATATTGCCGCCGCTCATGGGCATGATAGTGCAACCATTGGTGGGACTGTTGTCCGACAAAACATGGTTTGGCCCCGTGTTTGGCCGACGTAAATTCTATCTGATTGTTGGTGCCGTGATTGCCGTGGCGGTGATGGTGTTGTTGCCCAATGCCGGCGATTTCACGTTCGAACAGAGTCTGTTTTTGGGCTTGAATGCCGCCATGTGGTTTGGACTTTTCTCGCTGATGTTTCTCGACACGGCCATCAACATTGCGATGCAGCCTTTCAAAATGATGGTGGGCGACACGGTGAACGAGGCGCAAAAAGGTACGGCCTATGCCATTCAGTCGGCACTGTGCAACGCCGGATCGTTGGTGGGTTATCTTTTCCCGATTTTTTTTACATGGATTGGCATTGCCAATACGGCGCCCGAGGGCGTTGTCCCTGCATCGGTGAAGTGGTCGTTCTATGTGGGTGCGGCCATTTTGATAGTGTGTGTGTTGTACACCTTTTTTGCCGTGAAGGAGATGAATCCCGCCGAATATGCGCGCTTTCATGGCATTAAATCGACCGATGCCGGCACGGTCGGTTCGTCAAACGGCAAGTCGGACAAGCGCGTTATCCGCTCCTTTGTTACAGTGGGACTTGTTCAGTTCTTTTGTTGGGCAGCCTTTATGTATATGTGGACTTATTCGAATGGCGCCATCGCCTCCTTGTGCTTCGCTTGGGATGGCTTGGATACGGCGTCCGATGCGTTCCAAGATGCCGGCAATTGGGTCGGCATGGTGTTTGCGGTACAGGCTGTAGGGTCGTTGTTGTGGGCTGCATTATTGCCGTTCATCGAACACAAAATGGGCAACAAGGGCGCTTATATACTCTCGTTGTTGGTGGGCGCCATTGGTTTCGCATCGATATTGTTTGTACACAATCGTTATGTGTTGTTCGTCAGTTATGCGCTGATAGGTGCGGCTTGGGCTGCCATGTTGGCGCTGCCATTTACCATCTTTACCAATGCTATTCAGGGAAGCAAACACATGGGCACGTTGCTGGGATTGTTCAACTGCACTATCTGTTTGCCGCAAATAGTGGCGGCATTGTGTGGCGGGCTGTTGCTGAGGGGCGTGGGCACACAAGCCGGCATGCTTGGCGTGGCCGGCGGATGTCTGCTGGTGGCTGCGGCCTGCGTGTTGCTCATTCGCGAAAAAGAGTAATCGGCGTTATTCCTCGATTTTTTGTGAACGGATGTTTGTGAAGTTGCATTTTTTTTGTAATTTTGCGGCGGTTTTTATATCAATGTTAAATTTTTAATAAACAATTCTCAACTGTATGAAATTCAAAGTTTTACTCCTATCTTCGCTTTTGACGCTTGGTACAGTATCGGCTGTGGCCGACGAGCCAAAAGTTGACGACAGCAAGCCGACAACCGGCGAAACACTCGAACAGGCCGATGCCATTACGGAACAAGCCACGCAACCGGTGAAAGAAAAATATTGGAAATGTACCGGCATTTTGTCGTTGAATGCCAGCGCAACCGGTTTGTGGAATTGGGCTGCCGGTGGCAACAACAACATCACTACCGTGGCGGCTGCCAACATCACCTTGCTCTATCAGAAAAACAGCGTCGCTTGGGAAACCAATTTGGACACCGACTTCGGTATGACTTATCTGGAAAGCGAATTTGAACCTTGGCGCAAATCGAACGACAAAATCAACTTCACCACCAAATTTGGTTGGGAATTTCACAAAACGTGGTACCTGACCGTGCTGGGTAGTTTCAAATCGCAGTATGCGCGCGGTTATAAATATGGTGCCGACGATAATGGCGATTTCAAAAAACCGATTGCCGGTTGGTTGTCGCCTTCGTACACCGACATCTCGGTCGGTATCGATTGGAAACCGAACGAAATTTTCTCGATTTATCTTGCACCGGTTACCGGTCGTATCTCGAGTTGCACGCTCGATAGTTTGTCGTATGTCGATGGTGCCGGCGTGGAACAAATGACAAGCCTGCGTGCTGCATACGGTATCGATCCCGACAAAACCTGCCTGCCCGAACTCGGTTTCTCGGCCAAAGCCGGCGTTAACTACACGCGCATCGAAAATCTGAAAATCATCTCGACCGTTGGCATCTTTACTCCTTATCGCTGGTCGGAGGATATGAGCGACCATCGCCGTTTCGGCAATTTCGATGTCGATTGGGATTTCGCCATCTCGTATCAGTTCCTCAAAGTGCTGAATGTAACGTTGAGCACATCGCTCAAATATGTCAATGGCGTGATGATAGCCGACAAAGATGGCAACAATCCGGTGGAACGCGTTCAGTTCAAAGGCAATCTCGGACTTGGCATCGGCTATAGTTTCTAAACGATTGTCGCAGCATAAAACAAAATCCCGAAAGTCTCTTTCGGGATTTGTTTTTTTATAAGGTTTCGACTTGTTCCAGCCATATCGCCGCCGAGGCATCGCTCGGCATGCGCCAATCGCCGCGCGGCGACAGGTTGACGCTGCCTGTTTTCGGTCCGTCGGGCATGCACGAACGTTTGAATTGCTGACTGAAAAAACGGCGTACAAACGTCTTGAGCCAATGTTTGATGATCGCCGGTTCGTAGCGGTCGGCAAAGGCGCGCTGTGCCAACATGAATAGTTTGTCGGGCGCAAAACCGTGCCGCAGCATGTGGTAGATGAAAAAGTCGTGCAACTCGTAAGGGCCCACCAAATCTTCGGTTCTTTGTGCAATGCAACCTTTGTCGTCGGCCGGTAGCAGTTCGGGGCTGACCGGCGTATCGACAATGTCGCGCAGATTGTGGGCGGCGGTGCTTGCAAAATCGCATTCGGCTGCATATTGCACCAAGTGGCGTACCAATGTTTTGGGAATGCTGGCGTTGACGGCATACATGCTCATGTGGTCGCCGTTGTAGGTTGCCCAGCCGAGCGCAAGTTCCGACAGGTCGCCTGTGCCGACAACCAAGCCGCCGCATTGGTTGGCTATGTCCATCAGTATTTGAGTGCGTTCGCGCGCTTGCGTGTTTTCGTAGGTGGCGTCGTGTATGTTGCTGTCGTGCCCGATGTCGGCAAAGTGTTGTGTACAAGCCGCTTTGATGCTTATCTCGCGCAGCGTGGCGCCAATATGTTCCACCAATTTGGTGGCGTTGTGGTAGGTGCGGTCGGTGGTGCCGAATCCCGGCATGGTAACGCCTATGATCTGTTGCCGCGACAGCCCCAATTTGTCGCAGGTGCGCGCACAAACCAACAAGGCTAACGTGGAATCCAATCCGCCTGAGATGCCCAATACCAACGATTTGATGCCGGTGGCTTGCAGACGGGTTGCCAAAGCAGTGGCTTGCATCTCGAAAATTTCTTCGCAGGTGGTTGCCATGTTGTGGTGCGGCGGAACAAATGGCCACGGGTCGAACGAACGACTCAGCGGCGTGCGTGCTGCCGACAATGCGCATGGCACGCGTGTGTAGCCGCGCGTGGCGCCCAGCATAAAGGTGCTGTTCTTGCGGCGCTCGTGTTGCAGATATTCGATGTCGATGTCGCTGATGGCTAACTGCGGTTGCCGACTGAAACGTGTGCTTTCGGTCAACATCGACCCGTTTTCGGCCACAAAAGCGTTGCCGGCAAACACCAAGTCGGTGCTCGATTCGCCAAATCCGGCCGACGCATACACATAGCCGGCTATGCAACGTGCCGATTGTTGCATGACGAGGTTGCGCAGATAGGCGTGTTTGCCGATGACTTCGTCCGAAGCCGACAAGTTGAAGATGACCTGCGCTCCGGCCAAGGCGTGATGGCTGCTTGGCGGAATGGGTGTCCATAGGTCTTCGCACAACTCGATGGCAAAGGTTACGTTGGCATTTTCGAACAGCAACTGTGCCCCAAATGGCACCGTTTGACCACACAATACCATTTCGGTGACTGTGGCGTCGGCGGCCGATGCAAACCAACGTTTTTCGTAAAATTCGTTATAGTTGGGCAAAAAAGTTTTTGGCACCACGCCCAATATGCGTCCGCGACTGAACACAACGGCGCAATTGAACAACTGATTGTGCAAACGTACCGGCATGCCCACTATGCCTACAATGTCGAGTTGTTGACCGGCATCGAGCAGATGTTGCAAGGCGCGTTCGGCCTCGTCGAGCAAGAGGGCGTTTTGAAACAAGTCGCCACACGAATAGGCTGTCAGGCTCAATTCGGGGAATACTGCTATTTGCACACCGCCGGCGCACGCTTCGCGCAGCAACTTGGCAATGCAATCGGCATTGTGCCGACAATCGGCCACATGCACCGACGGAACGGCAGCTGCTACTTTGATGAATCCGAAATTTTCCATATTGCAATCAGGACATTTTCTTTGACCATTGATTTATTTTACAGCAACGCTTTGATGCACACCACCAAGCCGAGAATGACCAACAGCAAACCTGTTATGCGATTCAAAATCCATAAACCACGAATGTTGAAACGATTGCGCAATTTGCTCACCAACAAAGTCAGTGTCAGCCACCAACTGAACGCGCCCAACAAGATGGAGCACAACCCGACGACGTTTTCGTACCACGTTTGCTCGGGTGTGAAAAAGTTGAATTGCGCAAACAGACCGATGAATATGAAGATAATCAGCGGATTGCTCAAACAGAGCCCGAACGCCGAAATGTAGTCGCTGAAATAGTCGCTTTTGGTGGCTTTTTTCACCGACGACAACCGATCGACAGGATTGCTGCGAAACACATGTACGCCAAACAAAATGATGATGGCACTGCCTATGACCTGTATCCAAAATTGATGCGCATTGATGAAATCGGTAACAAAACTCATGCTGAATCCGACTATCGCGGCGTATAGCAAATCGGAAGTCGATGCGCCCAAACCGGTTATCAGCCCATGCCAACGCCCACGGTTGAGTGTACGCTGGATGGTGAGTATGCCCAACGGCCCGACGGGCACCGAGGTGAACAGCCCGATGATGAATCCGCTAATGACTATGTAGATTAAATCGTTCAAAACAATGTCATGTTTTTTGTTTTTTTACGCTTGTTTGTGTTGCGCCATGTAGTCCATTATCCGACTTGCTTCGTCGGGACAGAACCACCGAATGGCGCTGTCGCGGTTGAACCACGATTGCTGTTTTTTGGCGTAACGCCGCGTGTTTTGCTGTATCATCTCGATGGCGTGGTCGCGTGTCCAAGTACCATCGAAGTAGTTGAACAACTCTTTGTAGCCGACCGTGTTCAGCGCATTCAGTTGTCGGTGCGGATACAGGTGGCGTGCCTCGTTTTCCAAACCATCGTCCAACATGTGCCACACACGTCTGTTGATGCGCTCGTACAACTCGGGACGTGGACGCGTGAGCCCAATCTTGACAATGTCGAACGTGCGCTGTTTGACTTGGTGCGTGCGTTGCTCCGAAAACGGGCGGCCTGTTATTTCTATCACTTCCAATGCGTGCAACATGCGTTTCACGTTGCGCAAATCGACTTCGGCGTAATGCTGTGGATCGAGCAGTTTCAACTTGCGCCGCACGCCATCGATGCCGTTTTGGGCGTAAAAATCCATCACGCTGCGGCGTGTTTCGTCGTCGATGGTGGGCAAATCGTCGATGCCGCGGCACACTGCGTCGGCGTAGAGCATCGAACCGCCGACCATCAGCGCGTTGCCGTGTTGCGCTATCTCGGCTTCGATGATTGGTATGGCGTCCAACTCAAACTGTCCGGCGCTGTACGGCTCGAAAATCGACCTGTTGCCTACAAAATGGTGTTTTACGGCAGCCAACTGTGTGGCGGTCGGGGCGGCTGTGCCGATGGGCAACTCGCGAAACATTTGGCGCGAATCGCACGACACGATGCTGCAGCCCAAAAATTGTGCCATTTTCAGGCTGATGTCCGTTTTGCCGACGCCTGTTGGCCCGACTACGACAAACAATGTTCCGCGTTCGTTCGCCACGCGTTATGTTTAGTATAGTTCGTTTCCGTTCTCGTCGAACGACATATTGCCAAAACTTTCGTCGTCCAATTCGTCGGGGTCGAATTCGTCGGATCCGTAGAAGTCGGCATCGAAATCGGTGCGCTGTTTTTCGACATATTTGTCGATGTCAACCAACTGCACGGGGGCTTTGCCTTTGCTCGACACACACACGGGCTTGTCCGATGTGCGGTTCGGCACGATGGCTTTCAGTTCGATGAAAAAGGCGCGTTCCGTCATGTTGTCGTACACATACAGCAGGCGTTGTCCTACGTCCTCGATAAATTCGTCGAGCGGTGTTTCTTCCATCAAATAGGTGTCGGTGGCCGAGTCGGCGCCCATGTCTATCAGCGTTATTTCTTGTTGTTTCTCCCAGTTGTCGCTGCAGATAAAGAACGATGTTATCTGATTTTTGTCGTAACCGACGGCGTCCAAAATGGCATCGTGGAACTGCAAAAAGGTGGCATCGGGTGCAATCTCAATTTCGCGACTGAAGTTATCGACTTCGTCGGACAAAAGTAAAAATCTATAAACCATAAATTGTTGTTGTTGAATGTGGGACAAAAATACAATATTTTTTCGATAAAGCCAATTTATTCAGGTCAAAGGCGTAATTTTTTTTTCGATGTGTCAGATTTCGGCGCGTGTTTTCTTTTTCAGTTCGAAGTCGCGCCCGAGGTATTTTTCGCGCACGATGGGGTTGGCGGCAAGTTCTTCGGGCGTGCCTTGGAACAAGATGGTGCCTTCGAACAGCAGGTAGGCGCGGTCGGTGATGGAGAGCGTCTCGTCCACATTGTGGTCGGTTATCAGAATGCCGATGTTGCGGTCTTTCAGATGCCACACAATGTCCTGAATGTCCTGCACGGCTATGGGATCGACGCCGGCAAATGGTTCGTCGAGCATGATGAAACTTGGCTCGATGGCCAAACAGCGTGCTATCTCGGTGCGCCGTCGTTCGCCGCCCGACAGTCGGTCGCCAATGTTTTTGCGCACTTTTTCGAGACGAAATTCTTTGATGAGGCTCTCGAGTTTTTCGCGTTGTTCGTCGCGTGTTTTGTCGGTGAGTTCGAGCACCGATAAGATGTTGTTTTCGACTGTCATTTTGCGGAATACGGACGCCTCTTGCGCCAAATAGCCGATGCCGGCGCGTGCGCGTTTGTACACGGGGTAGTTGGTTATTTCTTGGTCGTTCAGAAAAATTTTGCCTTGGTTTGGTGTGGTCAAGCCGGTGGTCATGTAGAATGTGGTGGTTTTGCCGGCGCCGTTCGGTCCGAGCAAACCAACTATTTCGCCCTGTTTCACGTGTATCGACACGTCGTTCACCACTGTGCGTTTGCCGTAGGTTTTCACCAAATGTTCGGTGCGTAGCACCATGCCAAGATTTTCCATAAATCGTATTTTCTAAACAAGATAGGGACGTAGCGCATGCGGTACGCCCCTATCGGTATGGCTTGTTATTTTTTTACAGGCGTTTTCGGGAAGAATATCCAGAACAAAATGGCAACCACAAGGGCGTATGCTGCGAAAATGTACCATGCTTCTTGCCAGCCGACCCACACTTCGTTGGCTTTGGCGGCCACTTCCGATAGTTGTGCTTCGCTCATGTTGCCCCATTGTATAACGTTGTCTTTCAGTGTGTTGAGTTCCTCGCTTATCCATTGACTCCAATCGATGGTGGGAACGCATTTGTTGACTACGGCTTGTGCCGACAGTGTGCCGATGGTGGCGCCCACGCCGTTGGTCATCATCATAAACAGACCTTGGGCGCTCGAACGCATCTCGGGGCTGGTTTCTTGGTCAACATAGAGCGCGCCCGAAATGTTGAAAAAGTCGAATGCAAAACCATAAACGATGCAACTGAGTACAAACATCCACACGCCGGTGCCCGGATTGCCGGCGCCAAACAGCCCGAAACGCAGCACCCATGCAAACATGGCCATCAGCATCACATTTTTGATACCGAATTTTTTCAGGAAGAAAGGAATGAACAAGATGCACAAGGCTTCGCATATTTGCGAGATGGAGATGAGCATGTTGGAGTGTTGCACACCAAACGAATCAGCCCAATCCCTGAAATGTTCGAAACTGCCAAGGAACGGATTGGCAAAACCGTTGGTGATTTGCAACGACACGCCCAAGCACATCGAGAATACGAAGAACAAGGCCATTTTTTTCTGTTTGAACAGTGCGAAGGCTTTCAGACCAAGCGCATCGACCAACGACACTTTGCCTTCCGACTTCTTGATGTCGCAGGCGGGCAAGGTGAGCGAATAGAGTGCTAACAGAATGCTCAAACCGCCGCTCACTACAAATTGCCAAGCGGTGGCTTGCAGCCCGCACAAATCGACGCACCACATCATGGCAATGAAACCGACGGTGCCAAATACGCGGATAGGCGGAAAATCTTTTACGGTGTCGAGACCACCTTTGACCAAGGCGTTGAATGCCACCGAGTTGCTCAGCGCGATAGTCGGCATGAAGAATGCCACCGACAACGTGTAGAATGTAAATAATAGACCAAATTGCACGTCGGCGCCGGCCATCAGACCGTATGCGCCGGCTGCCACCATGAATGCGCCGGCCAAAGCGTGGCAGAGCGACAAACATTTTTGTGCCGGAATCCAACGGTCGGCCACGATGCCCATCAGTGCAGGCATAAACAGGCTGACAATGCCTTGAATGGAGTAGAATATGCCGATGTTGCCACCCATGCCGTGTCCGGCCAAGTAACGTCCCATGCAGGTGAGGTACGCTCCCCAAACGGCATATTCGAGGAAGTTCATTACGATTAAACGAAATTTCATGTTCATAGTTTTAGATTTTTAGGTGAAAAAAAATTATTTGTTGCGTTTATTCAATTCGTCGCGTATGATGGCTGCTTGTTCGTAGTTTTCGGTGGCTACGGCTTGTTGCAGTTGGTCGCGCAGTTCATCGTCGGTCAGTTCGGTGGGCGTTGCGTCGGTGTCGCCGTTGGCGACGAATGCTTCCAATTTGTCGAATATGGTGTCGTCCATGTAGATGGGACGCCCGTAACACAATGCCAACGCCACACCGTCCGAGGCGCGTGCTTCGGTGGTGTAGTAGCGCACCTCGTTGCGCCACGTCAGTTGGGCGGTGAATGGTTTGTCGTCGCCGTCGCATATAAACACTTCGGTGAGTGTGATGTCGAACTCTTGGGCAACTTCGGCAAATAGTTGGTGCGTCAGTTTGACGGGAATCTGCATGTGGCGCAACCCGACGGTGATGGCTTGCGCTTCGGCTTTGCCTATCAAAATGGGCGCATGGCGGGTGCCATTCACTTCCTTGAACAGCAGCCAATAGATGTCGTCGGACGACTTGACCTCGCTTAATCCGACAATTTGTACTTGCACTTTGCCCATGTTGCAGTAATTTGAATGTGCAAAATTAGCGTTTTTCTCGAAATTACCAAAACTTATTGCCGATTGTTTTTGAGTGCCGTTGTCAGAAAATCAACAAAGTGTTGCGGATTTTCGTCGAAAGCGAATGCTCCGTTCAACGGTTTGCCGTCGGGGTCGAGTACCACATAGAATGGTTGCGCATTGGCACCAAATTTCGTGCGTTGCAGGTAACTGTTTTTGTCGCCGATGGTTTTGATGAGGCGTGTTGTACCGTTTTCTTCTACCGTAAATGGTTCATTCAGAGGTGTTTTGTCGTCCACATAGAGCGATACCAACACAAATTCGTTGTGCAGCAAATCGGCCACGCCGGCGTCTGTCCACACGGCTGCTTCCATTTTGCGGCAGTTCACGCAGCCATAGCCCGAAAAATCGACAACCAACGGTTTGTTGTGGCGCTTTGCAAAGTTGACAGCCGCTTCGTAGTCGTCAAAATTGGCTTCGACATGGTTTTGATAGATGTTGAAATCCTGTGTCGAAAGTGGTGGCGCAAAGGCACTTACGGCTTTGAGCGGCGCACCCCACAATCCCGGAATCATGTAGATGGCAAAGGCAAACGACACCAACGCCAACACGAGTCGCAGCACGGATACGCGTTCCAACTTATCGTCGTGTGGCAGGGTGATTTTGCCGAGCAGATATAAGCCCAAGAAGGCGAAAATCACAATCCACAGCACGATGAACACTTCGCGGTCGAGCAGATGCCAACCGTAGGCCAAATCGGCGACAGAGAGAAATTTGAGCGATAGTGCCAATTCCAAAAATCCGAGCACCACTTTGACGGCGTTGAGCCAACCGCCCGATCGCGGCATCGATTTGAGCCACGACGGAAACATGGCAAACAGGCTAAACGGCAGTGCCAAAGCCAACGCAAACCCGAACATGCCGATAGTGGGCGCCAAAAACGAGTTCTTGGTGGACACTTCGACCAACAGGGTACCGATAATCGGGCCTGTGCACGAGAATGAAACCACAGCCAACGTGAAAGCCATCAGCAAAATGCTGACAATGCCCGATGTGCGCGTGGCTTTGGCATCGAGGTGAGTGGACCACGACGCCGGCAGGGTGATTTCGAACATGCCGAAAAACGACAGCGCAAACACCACTAACAGCGCAAACAGAAATAGATTGAATATGGCGTTGGTCGAGAGCGAATTGAGCGCGCTGGCACCGAATATCAGCGTTATCAGCAGACCGAGCCCGACATAGATGAGGATAATCGAAATGCCGTAGAGTAACGCATCGCGTCGACCTTGACGTTTGTTGTCGGAGCGTTTCAGGAAAAAACTGACTGTCATCGGAATGATAGGCCATACGCATGGTGTAAACAAGGCTAACAGCCCGCCAGCCAAGCCAAACAAAAAGATTGTCCACAACGATTCGTCGGTGTCGGTGGTGGTGTCGCTGCCAAAGGCGCGCAACTCATCGACGACGGGCGTGTACAACCCGGACGTGGTTTCCGGCGCCGCTGCCCCTGGCGCTAATGGCATAGGCATGAGTGCCGGTGCTGCTGTTTGCCCAAATTGGAACGGAACTTCGGTGGGCGGCGTGCAGGTGCGGTCGTCGCAGGCCATGAACGTTACTTGACCGGCAATGCGGTAGTCGGCGGCGCGCACCACGGCTTTCTGATGAAAGGTGATTGCGCCAGAGAACCAGTTGAGCGGCATGTCGAATGTGGCGTCGTATTGGCTGTGGGGTGCTCGTTCGGCAACGATGGCACCTACAAGTTCGGCGTGTTCGAGCGTGGTAAATTCAAAAGTGGTTGGCTGCGGACCGCCGTGGGGCAGTGTGGTGCCGTAGAGGTGCCAACCGTTGGAGATGTCGGCGGTGAAGTGCAGGTCGATGGTGTCGCCGGCTGATGTCGCACCGAATGTCCATTGTACGGGGTCAACTATTTGGGCTTGCACAGTCAGGGTGCAAACCATGGCGATGAGGCCGAAAAGTGTTTTGTTACTCATGAGCAAAATGAATTAGATTGCAAAAGTACAAAAAAAGGATAATGTTGTGTGTGTGAATGAGGTTAAAAAACAATAAAAACCACGCGAAAAAACGCATGGTTTGTGGGCAGTGATGGATTCGAACCACCGAAGTCGAAAGACAGCTGAGTTACAGTCAGCCCCATTTGGCCACTCTGGAAACTGCCCAAAGTCGTTGATCGACGGCGACTTTATGTGTGTTATTCTGCAGGTGCAGCTTCGTCGAACGGTGCGGCCGGCGCTTGAGCACTCTCTTGTTGCACGGCTTCGGCTTGTTCGGCTATCTCGGAGGTCGATGCCACGGTGCTACCATCGTGCACGCCTGTTGCAAAAACGCAACATACAACGATGAAAGCAATCAGCGTCCAAGTGGTTTTTTCGAGAAAATCGGTCGTTTTGCGAACACCCATAATTTGGTTCGAACTCGAGAACGACGATGCCAAACCACCACCTTTGGAGTTTTGCACCAAAACTATCAGCACCAAGATGACCGATGCTGCTACTGCAAGGATTGTTAAAAGCAAATACATAATGCTGTTCGGTTAATCTAAAAATTCGGACTGCAAAATTACGGCTTTTTTTTGATTTTACCAATTATTTTTGTCGAAATCTTGCGTTGTTTTGTGTAATACTCTGTTTTATAGTGTGTTACGATTCTATTTTGTGTTTACCAGTTGGCTACTGTGGCGTTGAAAATCTGATCGACAAGTTCTTCAATCATCTCTTCGCAGAGTTGGTCTTGCACCTCTTCGAGTGTCGAGGTGCTGGCAAATGTGCGGTTTGCCGAGAATGTGCGTTCGAAGTCTTCGTCGGGGTTGGTGTTGTTGGCAAAACGGACGCGCACGCCGATGGTCAGGCGGTTTTCGCTGGCGTAGGCATCGGCACCGATGGATAGCGGCGTGATGGCGTAGGTGGTTATTTCGCCTTCGACTTGCAAGTCGCCGTTGCGGCGCACCTGTTCGAGGCGTGTTTGCTTGTTGTAGGCGTCTTTCAGTGCGTCGTTGAAGTTGTTTACCAGCGACGGATTGACCAGCGTGGCTTGGTTGGTGAAGTCGATGACGGCGATGCTGCGCACTTTGCTGTAGTCGATTGAGGCGCCGTTGAATTTGTACGAAACGGTGCACGATGCGGCCACGATGGCTGCGGCGATGGCGAAAAAAATGAGGCGTTTCATGCGTGTGGCGTTTATTCTATTCCGTATTCTTTGATTTTGCGGTAGAGTGTGCGTTCGGAGATGTGCAGGTCTTGCGCTGCATATTTGCGTTTGCCTTTGTGACGCTCCAAGGCCTTGATTATCATCTCTTTTTCGGCATCGATGAGCGAGAGCGATTCTTCGACATACTCTTCGGTGTCTTCTACTTGGCGGTTGTGCATCAATTTTTGTTTGCCTGTGGCGGGCACTATGTTGATGACGTCGGGTTGTGGCTCTTCGGCTGTGTCCGAATAGGTCGGTGTGGGCATTGGCGCGGGCGCAAAGTGGGTTGGGTAGTCGTGCGTGTGTGTGTCGCCGGCCATGATGTCGTTGACCAATTTTTTCAGGTCGTTCATGTCTTTTTTCATGTCGAACAGCACTTGGTAGAGTATTTCGCGTTCGTTGTTGAACGATTTGCTCTCGTGTTCGTTGGTGTGTCCGAATAGTGTGGGTAGTGCTGTTTGCTCGTTGGCGGGCAGGTAGCGGCGCATGGCTTCGGGGGCGATGGTGCGCTCTTGCTCGATGACCGAAATTTGTTCCGTGATGTTTTTCAGTTGGCGAATGTTGCCTTTCCAATAGTAGTTTTTGAGCATGTTTTGTGCTTCGTCGGTCAGTTTCACTACGGGCATGTTGTATTTTTCGGCAAAGTCGGCAGCGAATTTGCGGAACAGCAGTGGGATGTCTTCTTTGCGTTCGCGCAGCGGCGGAATGTGTATCGGCACGGCGTTCAGGCGGTAGAACAGGTCTTCGCGGAAACGTCCTTCGCGTATGGCTTCCTGCATGTTTAGGTTGGTGGCGGCTACGACGCGTACGTTGGTTTTTTGCACTTTCGACGACCCGACGCGCATAAATTCGCCGGCTTCCAATACGCGCAGTAGGCGCACTTGGGTTGATAACGGCAGTTCGCCTACTTCGTCCAAAAAGATGGTGCCGCCGTCGGCCACTTCGAAGTAGCCTTTGCGGTCGCTGGTGGCGCTGGTGAATGCACCTTTTTCGTGGCCGAACAGTTCGCTGTCGATGGTGCCTTCGGGTATGGCGCCGCAGTTCACGGCTATGTAGGCGTTGTGCTTACGCGGACTGTATTGGTGAATTATTTGCGGAAATTTTTCTTTGCCGACGCCGCTTTCGCCGGTTATCAGCACCGAAAGGTCGGTGGGCGCCACTTGCACGGCGATGTCGATGGCGTGGTTGAGCGCTGCCGAAATGCCTATGATGCCGAAACGTTGTTTTACGGCTTGAATTTCAGTTGCTTGCATAAATATGACAAGATTTCAGTTTGAACTGACAAAATTACATAAAATTTGGGAGTGTTGCAAATGTTTAGGTGTAATTTTTTGTGTCGTTGCAGCAAATCTGCAGTCCGTCGTAGGCTATGCGGACATTTGCAGGCAGTGTCGGTTCGATGTCGGCGTGGCGGCCAAAGTGGTGGCAAATGTGCGTGAGCAGGGCTTGGCGCGGTTGCAGACGGGCAATGTGTGCCAACGCATCGTCGAGGGTTTCGTGGCTGGGATGTTCCCAATTTCGCAATGCGTCGAGTATCAGTGTGTCGAGTTGCTGCAGTTTGGTAAATTCGCCGTCGGGAATGGTGCGGACGTCGGTCAGGTAGGCTGTGTCGGCTATGCGGTACCCGAGAATCGGCAACCGGCCGTGCATCAAACGTATCGGGACGATGGTGTCGCCGTTGAGGTCGAATGGGCGTTCGTCGATGGTGTGCAGACGTAGTTGCGGAATGCCGCCGCCGGGCATCGGCTCGCGGAACAGATACGACAGACGTTGTTGCAGGGCGTCGCACACGCGTTGTTCGGCGTAGATGTCGATGGGACCGAAGACGCAGAACGGCAGTAGTTCGTCGAGCCCGCCGACGTGGTCGAAGTGCTCGTGCGTAATCAGTATGGCGTCGAGTTTGCGGAATGGTTGTCGCCGCATTTGCTGCCGGAAGTCGGGGCCGCAGTCGATGAGCAGATGGTTGTGTGCCGTATCGACGAGCACCGAACTGCGCAGCCGGTCGTCGTGCGGGTCGGTCGATGTGCAGACGGGGCAGGTGCAACCTACTTGCGGTACGCCGCACGATGTGCCTGTGCCGAGAAATGTGATTTTCATGGCTGCAAAGGTACATAAAAAAAGCGTTACTCCGTATCGAAATAACGCTTTTTTTGCGTGGCACTGTGTCGTCAGAATGCGATGCTGAAACCGCCGTGTATGTTGAATCCGGCTTGTGCGTAATACCATGGTGTGTATTGCTGGCGGTCGGGCGTGTATTGTTTTCCGGATTCGTAGAAATAACTGTATGCCCCGCCGTTCGAAGCGTATTTGGTGTCGAACAGGTTGTTCATCTGTACCGAGAAGGTCAACTCTTTGATGACTTTTTTTATCGGCACAGTGTAGGCCAAGTGCAGGTTGCTCACGCAGTAGCCTTTCAGCATGGCGGCTTCGTTTTGGGTGTTGTCAAGGTATTGTTTGCCTACGTAGTTGGTTTGCAGTATGGCGCAGAATCCTTTGATGTCGAACTGAAAACTGCTGCCTGCCGTGATGTTTGGCGAGTAGGCGATGTCGGTGGTGCCGTAATCTACCAACACTTGTCCGCCGTTGGCTGCTACTTCCGGGTCGTCCCAATCGGCATCCCAGTCGTCCACCCAGTCGCTGAAATTGATGATTTTGTTGCGGCTCAGTGTCAGGTTGCCGTCCCAACGGAACCATGCGCAGGGTTGTACGCCGACGACGAGTTCGATGCCGGTGCGGTAACTATCTTTCACGTTTTTGGTCAGATAGGCGCCCGTGTCGCTGATTTTGCCGGTCAATACAAGCTGGTTGTCGTAGTCCATCAGGTAGAGGTTGATGCCGGCGTTGAAAATGCGATGTGTGTAGTTGTAGCCGAGTTCGTAGTCGTACAGGCGTTCGGATGTGGGCGCGTCGTTGGGGCCGGCTTCGGTGTAGTTTTTGCGGCTTGGCTCGCGGTTGGCGATGGCAAAGTTGAAATAGGCGGTGTGTCCTTTGTCGCTGTACGAAAGACCGGCTTTCGGATTGAAAAAGTGGAATTTTTCGTGAATCGGAATTTCTGCCAAATCCTCGTCGTTGATGCCGTCGATGCGATAGTCGATGTGGCGATATTGTAGGTCACCGTAAAGGTTTAGTCCTTTGATAATCTGCCAATTAGCCTTTATATAAACGTTAGCGTCGAATTTATTGGCGTTGTTGCGGTAGTATTCGTGACCGAGTGGCAGACGGTCGTAGTTGCGTGCCCAAATCACGTTGCCCCAATGTGCGCCTTGGTAGTTGTTGACGGCGCCGCCCAACGAGGTTTGCACATGGCTGTTGGCGTAACTTACGGCCACAACGCCGCCGTAGAAATGGTTATCGAGGTGTTTTTGGTTGACAAGGTCGGTGCGTTTGATGGTGTTGCCGGCGGTGTCGATGGTGTTTTCGAGCCCGTAGTTGGCCAATTTTTTATCCACTTTGTATTGTTCGTAGTAGCCGCCGCCGTGCGTGTAGTGCAGCGCGGCGTTGAGTGTCCAATTTGGCGTAAATTGGTGTGATACATGCAGTTGCACATGCTGTTGGTCGTAGTTGTCGGTCTGATTGTCGTAGTAGGCGGTGTTGCCGTTGTCGTCGGTGTAACTGCCGGCGGGATTGTAGCGGCGGTTGGCGCCATCGATGCCGTAGGCTGTTTCGTAGTCCACGCCGTCCCATGCCATGTAGGTTTTTTCGTGGCCGCCAAATAGCATCAGTTTCACCATGGTGTTGTCGCCGTACCACGCGCCGGATGCGTAGTACGAATAGAGGTCGCTGGTGGCGCGTTCGAGGTAGCCGTCGCTATTCACTTTCGAAAAACGTGCGTCAAATGCGAATCCGTTGTCCATCAGGCCGGTACCGATTTTTGCGCTCTCGCGAAACGTGTTGTACATACCGCCGTTGAATGTCAGGCGGGCGAAGGGCGACGAGGTTGCTTTGTCGGTTTGCATGTTCACCGATGCACCGAAAGCCGATGCGCCGTTGGTCGAGGTGCCGACGCCGCGTTGTACGTTCACGCTCTGTATCGACGAGGCCATGTCGGTCATATTCACCCAAAACACGGTTTGCGACTCGCTGTCGTTCAGCGGCACGCCGTTTATTGTCATGTTGATACGGCTTTGGTCGGTGCCGCGCACGCGGAAATAGGTGTAGCCCACGCCCAAACCGTCGTCGCTGGTAACGACGAGCGATGGCGTGCTTTGCAGCAGGTAGGGCAGGTTTACGCCGGTGTTTTGTTGTTGCAAGTCGGCGGACGATAGTTGTTGGGTGGTGATGGGCGTGGCGCTTTGCAGACGAGTGGACGACACCACAATCTCTTCCAATTCGCCGAACGTAACCACGCTGTCGGGGTTGACTTCTGCTTGCGCCCATACGGTCAGCGGGGCGGCCAACAACGCGAGTAAAAATACTTTTTTCATAGAAAAACCTCCAATTTTTTTGTGTTTATTACATCTTATAGTGTGTTTTGGAGGCGCACGCCGGTGTGCGTGCCGATTGCGGCTTTTTTCCCTTCGCGGCATTGCCCGCGCAGGTTCAAAGGGTATAATCTCAGCCCACAACGGGCACCCCCAAAAATTCGGCTGCAAAGTTACAAAAAAATGTTCGGACTATGGCACACAATCGGCAAAAAGTGTGTATTGTTCATATCTTATGCCCGAAAATGTTGTGTACATCGCCAAAAAAGCAGAATTTTGCAACAAAAATAGTAGCAGATTCAACCATGGAACATCAGGACAAAGGTCGGCAGGAGCAGGACATCATCTTTTCGCGTGCCGTGAAAGCCGGCAAACGCATCTACTATCTCGATGTCAAACGCAATCGTAATCAGGAGTTGTTTGTGGCCATCACCGAAAGCAAAAAAATAGTGTCGCCCGAGGGCGAAGGTGTGCCGCCGACATTCGAAAAGCACAAAATTTTTCTCTATCAGGAGGATTTTGGCAAGTTTGCCGACGCGTTGCAAGATGTGATGGCGTTTGTGCATGCTGCCGACGAGCAACCCGAACCGACCACAAAAGGCAAATACGACATCGACATCGATTTTGGTGTCTGAAACGGCAGAGTAGGGCACACAAACAAAAAATCCCGTTCGATCGAACGGGATTTCAAGTATGTACTATCGTGTTACAGTGCGCGATTAGGCCTCGATGGGAGTAACCGACACGTACGATTTGTTCTCGCGTTTTTTGGTGAACACCACGATACCGTCAACCAAAGCAAAGAGCGTGTGGTCTTTGCCCATGCCGACATTTTCGCCGGGATTGTGGCGTGTGCCGCGTTGGCGAACGATGATGTTGCCTGCTTTGGCGAACTGACCGCCAAATATCTTCAGTCCGAGTCGCTTGCTTTCCGACTCACGACCGTTCTTCGAACTACCTACACCTTTCTTATGTGCCATTTTCTTCTAATTTTTAGGGTTACGCAACAATTTCGTTAATCAAAATCTCTGTGAAGTTCTGACGGTGACCGTTCAACTTGCGATAGCCTTTGCGGCGGCGTTTGTGGAACACAAGCACTTTTTCGCCACGCACGTGCGATACAATTTCGGCCACAACTTTGGCTCCTTCTACGGCGGGTGCGCCAACTTTCACTTGACCTTCGTTGTCGATTAACAATACTTTGTCAAACTCGACTTTCGAGCCGCGTTCGGCTCCTTCCATGCGGTGAACAAACACTTTTTGTCCCGCTTCTACCTTGAATTGTTGTCCAAGGATTTCTACAATTGCATACATTTGATTGTAAGTTTTTTAGTGTTAGACCGGGAGGCGAGATGCCGAAACTCTTGTCGGCAGGGCTGCTTGAGGCCTCTTTACGAATCGGACTGCAAAATTACAACATTTTTTTTGACTGACAAAATTTTTTTGCAAGATTTTTTTTAGTTGAAAAGTTTAAAAGTTTAAGGGTTTAAGGTTGTTTACTTGAGTTTGTTTCTACCTCCCAAACCCTCCTAAAGGAGGGCTTTTTTGGGTGTTTCATGCTATTCCTCTCCTCCTTTAGGGGGAGCCGGAGGGGGTAGAAAAACAAATGCGGAGCAAGAAAAAAATTCCTCACTCCGCATTCCTACACCCCCTTTAGGGGGCTGGGGGGCTTTGAAAAAAATTGCGACCGCTATCGCAGCGATCGCAACTCCAAAAAAAAGTTAATGATGTATGGTATAACACATTTTGGTTTATTCCGGTATGGCAAATACGGCATACCATTTGCCCCAGTTTGCCGGTTCGAGGGCTGATTGGTCAGCCACTTTGATGCGCTGACCGGGTGATGCAAAGAACACGTCACCGGCGCCACCGTTTTGCTCTTTGGCTTTTGCTATCAGTTGGTCGGGGGTGTTCACACCTTCGTTGCCGTCGAGGGTGCCATCGTAGGTGCCGCGCAGCCAACCGACAAATACTTTGCCTTCGCAGTTGGTGGGCACGGTGCCGCACGATGCCGGCGCGGTGATGTAGGTGCCTTCGGCGCCGCTGATGGTGGCGATGGTTACCTCTTGCGAGGTGCCGGCGCCTTGGTTAATGAATATGAATTCGTGTGTCGGCGTGTTCCATACCGGCGTGATTTTGATTTCGAGTTCGGCGCCGGTTACGGTGTAGGTGGCACCTGCCGCATATTCCGTACCATTGACACTCCACTTTTGGAAGGTGTAGCCGAATGGCGAAGTGGGAGCGTCGCACAAGGTTATCACATCGCCTTTTACTACCTGTTTGTCGCTTGCATCGCAAGTGCCGGCAAAGGTGATGTTGGTCTTGTCGTAGTAGGCTTTGATGTAGGGCAGCCACTGTGCGTAGAGTGTAACGCTTTCGCTCAGTGTGATCTCAGCGCCGGGGGCGTAGGCCGTGCCGCTGCCGTCTTGTGCCGTGTTCCAACCGGTGAATTTGTAGCCGTCGCGTGTGGGTTCATTGGCGCAAACTGTGGTGGCAGTGTTGATGTCGATGGTGTTGGCCTCGCAAACACTAACGCCGCCGGTTGTGTTGTAATTGAGTGTAACCTGTTGAATATAAACGGGATATAACGGGTCGTTGCATTTCTGTAGTGTGTAACTGCTTCCCGGATCAACTTGTTTGGCGCCGCCGAGGGTGTGCGACCAACCTATGAAACGGTAACCATCTTTGACCGGGCCGTTGCTCAATACGTTGATGGCGCGCTCGGCGGCTGTCTTTTCCGACGAAATGTAGTCCGAAGTTTGATAAACGGTGGTGTTGTCGGCAGCGTAGTACACAATGTTATAATAGGGTATGAATGTGCAGTACCAGTTCTGGTCGCACGAGTTGTCGTAGATGCGGTACACGCCTTTGGCGCCGCCGATGTTGGAGTCTTTCAGCCCGCCCATGGTTTTCATGGCCACGGTGTTGCTTTTGCCGTTTATCGAGTTGGTGCCGCCATCGGTTTTTTTCGCGCCGACGTAGAATTGGTAGTCGGTGTTAGCCCAATAGCCGTTCGGCACTTCGGTAAGGGCGGTTTCGTAGATGTTGCCGCTGACATACGCAAACGGCAGATGTTCCCATGTGCTGCCTTGGAGACCGTAGGCTATTTGGTAGGTAGGCATGAATCCGACAAAGTAGTTGTTGGCTTTGCTATCGCTGTAGATGCGCAGTGTGCCTACCGCATTTTCGCCGGGGTATGGTTTGCTGCTGCAGTCTGTATTTTGCAGAGCAGCGAATGTCAGGTTATCGCCGAAAGTAACGTTCTTACTATATGTGTTGTCAAATTTACCCGGACCAACCCAGAAGTTGCAACCGTTTGCCGGCAGGGTGAAGTCGGCGAGTTGCCATTCGTTAGTGCTGCCCACTTGGCTGAAACAGTTGGCTTGGCTCCAAGTGCCACCTACTGTCTGTTCGTAGTTGATTTGCCAAGCGCAGTTGCTGGTGGTGGTGAAGGTGCTTGTGGCCGATGCTGTCGATTTCACGCAGTGTGTGCCGTCGTTGCTCAAGGCCACGATGCGCCATGTGTAGTTGGTGCTTTTGTTGAGGCCTGTCAGTTTGTAGGGGGTGCCGGTGCATTCTACGCTGTTCCATGTGCTGCCGCTATTGATGCTGTATTCCACGAGGTACGAGGTGGCACCCGTTACAGCCGTCCACGAGAGATCGACCGATGCGCCGGACGCATTTGTTGTCGACAAACCGGTGGGTGTGCCCAACGGTGTACAGTCACATTTGGTGATGAAGCCCGTGCCACCGCCCGTGTTGCGGTAGAAACTAACAGACTGTTGACCGCTGCTGTAGCACGAGAATAGCTTGGACGCGGTATTGTAACGCAGCATATTGCGTGTGTTGGAGCCTTGGGCTGTAACGGTGGCAGCACCGTCAGCAATTTCGATAGCCCATTCGCTGTTTTTATCGTCATTGCCGGCGCGCGATCTTAAAACGTTGTCACTTGACGATGCGGCGTAGAGGTACTCGTTGTTGCCGGCGAGTTGCAGCGTCCAAGCGCCGGTCGAGCCGCCCAATATCACGGCGTTGTAGCCGCTTGCCGGCGTAATGGCGTTGCCGCTTGCGGTAGCTCCAACTTGCTTGAAGTTGTTGCTGCTTGCGCTACCCATCACGGCGGTACCGTCGGTATTACCTATCAGATAGGTTTTGCCGGCCGTCAATTGTGCAGTGGAGGTTATCTTTTCCCACGTGTCGCCGCTGCCGCCTGTTGCATCGGCATAGACGGCATAGAGGGTGCGGTCGGCTGTGGGCGTGGCCGAACTCTGCACGAGCGTGGGGGCTTCGTCCTGCGATCCTACAATTTCGGCCGTTGTCCAACCGACGAAACGTTTCTCGCCGCAGGCGGTGGTGATGGTGGTTTGTGTCGGCTTGGGCAGTGTGCCGACGGTGTTACCTTGTTGAACTTGGGTCGTTATATCGGCTTCGCCGGTTACAAAGTTTTTCCACGTCAGCGTGTAGGTGGCGCGCTCCGTGATGGTGATTGTCGTGGTGATGGTACAGCCGGCGTAGTCGAACGTAACCTCTTTTGTGCCGGCGGTAGTCATGTTCGGGTTGCTGAAGTTGGTACATTGTGCCGTGATATCGACACCACCTTTGGTGATGACCCAATCGCTGTGGTCGAATGTACTGCCGGTCAAAAATTCTGTTGTACCGCTGATGACGAGGTCGCTTGCCGTAATGGTGGGCGTGCTGAAATACCATTGCAGCGAGGAGCCGTCGGCTGCTACACCGTTTTCGTTATATGGTGCTGTGGCGACCAGAATGTATGTTTGGCAGTTGGTGAGTTTGCTCTGGTCGAAATACACCGTGAAAATAGTAGCCGCAGTGTTTATTTCTACATTGGTAACGGCGCCGTCAATTTTTGTGAGATCCGTATTCCACAATTCGAATAAACCGCTACTGAGGGCGGTTGTCAATTTGGTGCCGTCTTTGGTGTAGAGTGCTTGGTTGCTGAACACGCTTTCTTGCGTTGGGATGCTCGTTGTGTACTTATGCGGATTCGCAGAGTTGTCGCCGTTTTCATAGTTTGATGTGTAGGTAAGCACCGGTGCGGCGGCAACTTCTGTATATACAATTTGAATAGTTTTGAAAGTGAATGCTCTACCATTCTTACCACCACTGATGGCGAGCGTGATGTTAGGCCCTGTGAGATTTGGCACAGAGGTAAATAGTGCATTATTTTGTGTGGCTACTTGCGTGCCGCCTACTGTCAGCGTATAACTAAGGTTGTCGTTTGGGGTCCCACCGGTAAACGATATGGAAGTGATACGCCATGTATCGGGTACCGTACCTGACACATAGGCTTTGTCTTGATTGTTACCATTACCGAACGATATATTAACTACGTTGTTGGTAAACGAAATGCTTTGCGCACCTTGTGCTGTCCACGATGTTTCGGTGTCATCGTCGGTTAGATTACTACCGGTCACGCCTGAAATGGTGATGGTCTTGGTCGCTGCTGCGGCCGTTCCCCAGCCGATGACGACCAACAAACAGGTTAATCCGATTTTTTTCAATGTGTTCATCATATTGTTAGTTTTTTTGTGTTTTGTTCCGTTGTTTTCGTTGTTTTCGTATTTTTCGTAATTTTCGTTCTACCTCCCAAACCCTCCTAAAGGAGGGCTTAAAGTCCCCTTTAGGGGATTTAGGGGTAAAAATCTTAAATCTATAATCTATGTTCTTTGTTCCGTATTTTTCGTATTTTGTTGTTGTTTACCTCCCAAACCCTCCTAAAGGAGGGCTTAAAGTCCCCTTTAGGGGATTTAGGGGTAAAAATCTTAAATCTATAATCTATGTTCTTTGTTCTGTATTTTTCGTAGTTTATGTTTCCCCTCATCCGGTTCCCCCTTTAGGGGGCAGGGGGGCTTTTTCTCATGTTTGTGGCGGTGCGGAGTATGAACAGACCGCTGCACAGCAACAAAAACCACAGCCCGTCGCCGAGGGGCTCGTAGAACGGCTCGTCTTTACCACCGCCACCGAGGTCTTCTACACGCGGGCGAATTTCGCCTTGCGGACGTTGCGGGTCGCTGAAGGGCTCGGTGATGCCGCTTGTAGTGGCGGCTACTTG
>SAMEA3663015__coassemble_182_pt1 | contig 39132 bp, 33 predicted proteins | sample SAMEA3663015__metabat2_low_PE_032 | metagenome-assembled genome bin SAMEA3663015 (sample SAMEA3663015) | pig gut metagenome | biome: pig gut; feature: pig-associated habitat; material: faeces | place: France | collected 2012 | reverse complement strand
TAGCCGCCGTTTTTCGAAAGCCTTCACGATTTCTTTTTCGTGAAGGCTTTCTTGTGGTGTACACCAACCTGAAGAAAAAAAATGCTCGTGAGAATTTGTGGTTGTCGTAAAAAATGTGTAACTTGCAACGCTAATAAAAAACGTAAAAACTTGGAGAATTATGACTATACAAGAGTATATCAGTGCGCATCGTGAGCGTTTTATGGCGGAGTGGGCGAGTTTGTTGCGTATTCCGAGTGTGAGTTGTCAGGAGGAACATAAGGCCGATATGTTGCGCTGCGCCGAACGTTGGCGAGAATTGCTGATAGAGGCAGGAGCACAGCATGCCGAAATTATGCCGTCAGAGGGTAATCCGTTTGTGTATGCAGAGTACACACCTGCGCAGCCGAAACAGACAGTTTTGGTGTATGCACACTATGATGTGATGCCGGCAGAACCACTTGAGCAATGGCACAGCAATCCGTGGGAACCGGAAATTCGTGAAGAGCAGGGTGCGTTACGGTTGTTTGCTCGTGGCGCCGATGATGACAAGGGACAAGCAATGATTCAGGTTAAGGCTTTCGAATTTTTGGCGAAAAATGCTTTGTTGGAATCACAAGTGAAGTTTTTGTTCGAAGGCGAGGAGGAGATTGGTAGCCCATCGTTGGAACGTTTTATTCGCGAGCATCGGGATTTGTTGCGATGTGATGTGATTTTGGTGTCGGATACATCGATGATAGGCAAGGATACACCGTCGATTACGACAGGTTTGCGTGGCTTGGCTTATTGGCAGGTGGAAGTTACCGGGCCGAATCGCGATTTGCATTCCGGGCATTTTGGCGGAGCGGTGAAAAATCCCATCAATGCGTTGTGTGAAATGCTAAGTCGTGTAGTAGATGCGCACGGACGCATTGTCGTTCCCCATTTTTACGACCATGTGTTGCCCATTCCGGATGCAGAACGGGCGATGATGGCGCAGATACCTTTTGATGAGGCGACGTATAGGCAGGCCATAGATGTTGATGCTTTGTTCGGTGAAGAGGGGTACTCGACGCTTGAGCGTAATTCGTGCCGGCCGTCGTTTGATATTTGTGGTATTTGGGGCGGCTATCAAGGCGAGGGCAGTAAAACAGTGATTCCGAGCAAAGCATTTGCAAAAATATCATGTCGTTTGGTGGCTGATCAGAATCACGAAGAGATTTCGAATAATATGGCGGAATATTTGCAATCGATTGCTCCTCAGGGAGTTAGAGTGAACGTAACGCCAATGCACGGGGGACAGGGTTATGTGTGTCCGATTGATATTCCGGCTTATAAAGCAGCCGAGAAAGGATTTGAAGCAGCGTTTGGCAAGCGTCCGTTGGCGGCGCGTCGTGGTGGCTCCATTCCCATTATTTCGACGTTTGAACAAGTGTTGGGCGTGAAAACTATTCTGATGGGATTCGGCCTGGAACAGAATGCAATTCATTCGCCCAACGAATCGATGGATCTTGATGTTTGGGAGAAAGGCATTGTGGCCGTTGCTACTTTTTATCAAAATTTGTAAGGTGTGAATAGTTTGTAATGCGATGATTATTAATTGAATAAGTGTTTTTAATAAAAATATCGAAAAGCAAAAAGGCTGCTTTCAACAAGAAGCAGCCTTTTTTGTTGTTGATGTTTTCCGGAACTTTACTTTATCGTTTCGAGTGCGTAGGCAAGGCGGCGCAGCACCTCGTCTTTGCCGAGAATTTGTGTGATGGCAAACATTTGCGGGCCGCGCATTTCGCCGACAAGTGTCAAGCGGAATGGGTTCATCACGTTGCCAAGGCCGTAACCTTTGGCTTCGCACCACGCTTTGACGGTGGCTTCGGTTTGTTCGGCGTTGTCGAATGTGTCGAGCGTTTGCAGGAATGTCAGCAGGTCGGTCAGTAGCGCGGGTGTTTCGGGTTTCCAGCGTTTTTGCACATCTTTTTCGTTAAATTCTTTGGGCGCAACGAAGAAGAAACGGCACAAATCCCATAGGTCGTTGGTGAATGTGGCGCGCTCTTTCATGGCAGCGACAGCGGCTTCGGCTTTGGGAGCGTCGGGCTCGAGACCGAGTTCGCGCAGTTTGGCAAGAATCACTTGCGCCAATTCGCTATCCGATTTCTTTTGCAGATAAAGGTGATTGAAGTGTTTTCCTTTTTCGTAGTCGAATTTAGCGCCACTTTTGCTGCATTTTTTGAGGTCGAAAAGGCGTATCAGTTCGTCCATCGACATAATTTCTTGGTCGTTGCCGGGATTCCAGCCGAGCAGTGCCAAGAAGTTGATGACAGCTTCGGGCAAGTAGCCGCTCTCGCGATAGCCTGACGACACTTCGCCCGTTTTCGGGTCATGCCATTCGAGCGGGAATACGGGGAAACCGAGTCGGTCGCCGTCGCGTTTGCTCAGCTTGCCGTTGCCATCGGGTTTCAAAAGTAGCGATAGGTGCGCAAATTGCGGCATGGTCGATTCCCAACCGAAAGCGCGATAGAGCAGCACATGCAGCGGTGCCGACGGCAGCCACTCTTCGCCACGAATGACGTGCGAAACCTCCATCAGGTGGTCGTCCACGATGTTGGCAAGGTGGTAGGTAGGCAGATTGTCGGCCGATTTGTAGAGCACTTTGTCGTCGAGAATGGACGAGTTGATATGAACTTCGCCACGAATCAGGTCGTTGACTACCACATCTTCGCCCGGCTCAATTTTGAAACGCACCACATATTGTTCGCCGTTGGCAATGCGGCGTTCTACCTCTTCGTTGCTCAGCGTCAGCGAGTTGGTCATTTGCAAACGTGTCGAAGCATCGTATTGAAAATTAGCCACTTCCTTGCGTTTAGCCTCCAACTGTTCGGGCGTATCGAATGCGATGTATGCTTTGTCGGCATCGAGCAGTTGTTGCACATATTTTTTGTAGATGTCCTTGCGCTCGCTTTGGCGGTACGGGCCGTAATTGCCGCCGAAGGAAACGCCTTCATCGAATTTGATGCCGAGCCATGTCAGCGCCTCGATGATATATTCTTCGGCACCTGGCACAAAGCGTTGACTGTCAGTATCTTCGATGCGGAAAATCAATTCGCCGCCATGTTGTTTGGCGAACAAATAATTGTAGAGGCAGGTGCGAACCCCGCCGATATGCAGCGCACCCGTAGGCGACGGTGCAAAACGAACACGAACTTTATTCATAATAGTGTATAGTGTTTAATGCAAAGTGCAAAACAGTTGCACCATGCGGGTTTAGTTAGATACTTAATAGAATAAATTGTTCAACAAATTTGTTACTATCGACACGATGATGCTGAACAACAACGCCCACCAAAAGCCGTTCACCTGAAAGCCGTTGAGCAGTTTGCCTGCCAGCAGAATGATGACGGCATCGATGACGAGCAGAAACAACCCTAACGTAATCACAGTTACAGGAATAGTCAGCAGTGTCAGCAAGGGCTTTACCAGCACGTTCAGCAAGGCGATGACAAACGCCACACCGATAGCCGTCCAATAACTTTTTACACTTATGCCCGGCAACAGCCAAGCCGTCAGATATACAGCCAGAGCCGAAATTAACAAGTTGATTATAAGTGACATAACGTTTTATATCTTAATATTGCGAAACCGATTTCAGCTCTCCATTGACGAATTCAAAACGAAATTCGGTGGTGTAAAAATCATCACTATCCTTAAAAACCCGTTTCTCATATTCCCACTTTTCGTGAAGGTCGTCTCCATAAGTACGAATGCTTGTCTTATGCGGGCGTCCCATCAGCATTTTGACCGAATCTTTCGGCATATAGGTGTGCAGTTTCACAATGCCTTTTTTGGTCGATAGTTCGAACCATTGAATATTGCGTCGTGGTTTTTGATCTATATGACTCTCCTCGGACACTTCATCGTTGATTTTTTGAAAGATACTTTGTACGGCTTTGAGCCCGGATTTCATTACTTCATTTGTCAGTTCAATCACGTTGGTATCTTGCGCTTCCACTGCGGGTAATTGTTCGTCTGCCGTTTCGTCGGTTTGTGGGGTTGCGCACGAAGTGCTCACTACGCAAACTATGGCGAGCAGACAAATGGTTGAGAATTTTAGAAGGATGTTCATAAGATTTAGTTTTTATTCTTTTACGTCCACTTTCAGTCCCAATTCGTCGAGTTGCGATTGGTCGATGAAGCCCGGCGCATCAAGCATAACGTCGCGTCCCGAGTTGTTTTTCGGGAAGGCAATGCAGTCGCGAATGCTGTCCAAGCCGGCAAAGAGCGACACAAAACGGTCGAGGCCGTAAGCCAAACCGCCGTGAGGTGGCGCACCGAATTTGAAGGCATTCATCAAGAAACCGAATTTGGCTTGCGCTTGTTCGGGCGTGAAACCGAGTATCTCGAACACTTTTTCCTGCAACTTGGCATCGTGGATACGGATGCTACCGCCGCCCACTTCCACGCCGTTGATGACCATGTCGTAGGCGTTGGCACGCACGGCAGCAGGGTCGGTGTCGAGCAGCGGAATGTCTTCGGGTTTGGGTGCTGTAAACGGATGGTGCATGGCCATCAGGCGTTGTTCTTCGTCGCTCCATTCGTACATCGGGAAATCGACCACCCACAAACAACTGAATTTGTTTTTGTCGCGCAATCCCAACTGCGAACCCATTTCGAGACGCAATTCGCAGAGTTGTTTGCGGGTTTTCAGGGCATCGGCACCGCTGAGAATCAATATCAAATCGCCGGCTTCGGCCTGCATAGCTGTTTTCAGTTGTTGCAGCACATCTTGCGTGTAGAATTTATCGACACTCGATTTCACGTTGCCGTCGGCTTCTACGCGGGCGTAAACCATACCTTTGGCACCGATTTGTGGTCGTTTTACAAATTCGGTCAGTGCGTCGAGTTGCTTGCGGGTGTACGATGCGGCACCTTTGGCACAAATGCCGCCGATGTAGGCCGCCTCGTCGAACACACTGAAACCGTGCCCTTTCAGCACGTCCATCAGTTCCACAAAACGCATGTCGAAACGTGTGTCGGGTTTATCGCTGCCGTAGAATTTCATGGCGTCGTGCCACGTCATGCGCGGCAGTTTGGGCAGGTCGATGCCTTTTATGGCCTTGAACAAATGGCGGCTCATGCCTTCGAACATATTCAAAATGTCTTCTTGTTCGACGAACGACATTTCGCAGTCTATTTGCGTAAATTCGGGCTGACGGTCGGCACGCAAATCTTCGTCGCGGAAACATTTCACAATTTGGAAATAGCGGTCGAATCCGCTGACCATCAACAGTTGTTTCAGTGTTTGCGGACTTTGCGGCAGAGCGTAGAATTGCCCTTGATTCATGCGGCTCGGCACCACAAAATCGCGCGCGCCTTCGGGCGTGGAGTTGACCAAAACGGGCGTTTCTACCTCCAAAAATCCCTGTTCGTCGAGATAGCGGCGCACCTCGAAAGCCATTTTGTGGCGCAATTCGAGATTTTTGCGCACGCACGCACGCCGCAAGTCGAGGTAACGATATTTCATGCGCAGGTCGTCGCCGCCGTCGGTCTCGTCTTCGATGGTGAAAGGCGGCGTGGCAGCCTCGTTCAGCACGTTCAGTTCGGAAACGATGATTTCGATATCGCCCGTGGGCATATTGGCATTTTTGCTGTAGCGCTCGGCCACTGCACCGGTTATTTGAATAACGTATTCGCGCCCGAGGTGATTTGCTTTCTCACATAATTCGGCATTAACCTCTTGATTAAAAGCAAGTTGCGTAATTCCGTAACGGTCGCGCAAGTCGATAAAGGTCATTCCGCCCATTTTGCGGATGCGTTGCACCCAGCCGGCAAGGGTTACCGTTTGTCCGATGTTGGCGGCACGAAGTTCGCCGCAAGTTGTTGTTCTGTACATAGCGATATGTTTTTGTTTTGATATTTTTTTGTAAATAAGTGTCTGAAAATCAGATTGCTAAAAAGCAGACATACTAACCGACAAATTTACAATTTTTTTTTCGTTTGTGCCGTATCTTTTAGCATATTTTTTCTGCTTTTGGTCAATTGACTATTTTTTTGTACTTTTGTGCCGCATTTCGATTTGGATTTTGGCACGGATTTTAGCAATAGATTTTGGCGAAAAACGCACCGGCATTGCGGTGTCGGATGTGTTGCAGTTGATAGCGAATGGCTTGACAACGGTCGATACATCGCAACTCGAGACGTTTTTGGCTGACTATGTTGCGCGCGAGCCGGTGGAACGTTTCGTGGTAGGTCTGCCCAAAACGTTGCGTGGCGAACCGGCGGCCATCACGGCGAAACTGTTGACTTTTGTCGAAAAAATGCGTCGGCGTTTTCCACACATTCCGGTTGAATTGGTGGACGAACGGTTTACATCGAAAATGGCGTTTCAGGCCATGATTGATGGCGGCCTGAAGAAAAAAGCACGCCAAAACAAAGCGATGATAGACCAAGTGAGTGCAACTATTATGCTCGAGGAGTATCTCGAGCGTCGGCGACAATAGTCGGCTGAATAATTAAATTACAACTATTTATGAACCGTTTGCTTTCGATGATATTTGTGGGCGTTTTTGCGGCTTTCACCGTTATTTCGGTGGCGCAAGACGCACCACGCAAGGTGTTTCGGGGTTATTCCGGCGGCATGATGTTGCATGCCGGTTATCTGTTTGGCGGCAATGCGGATGCACCTTGCAAACCGCAGGGTGCCACTTATGGCATTGGCGGCGCGTTGCGGGTCAACTTGCTTGAACATCTGCGCATTGGTGGCGAAGGTTATGTATCGACCATGCCATCGTCGTTTACCGACTGCCACGATGTGTTGCGCAAAGGCAGTTATGTGCGCAACGGTTGGGGAGGTTTTTTGGCCGATGCCTATTGGCGTTTCGACAAAGCGTGGCCTTACGTTGGCGCTACCATTGGCGGTGGCGCGGTACGCAGTTTGTTCTTGCTCGATGGCCATCAGGACGATTGGCAGCCGGAAACATCGGCCTTGCTCAACAAACAGAGTTATTTTTGCGTGGCACCATTTGTCGGATGCGACTATCTGCTGACGCCGCGCGTCCACCTGACGTTTAAGTTGGATTGGGTGATAGCCGTCCACGGCAACCATTTGGTGGCACCGACAGGCCCTCGATTTTATTTCGGATTTTTATTTTGCCATTGACGGCGGCTCGTAAAAGCCCACGTGGCGATGTGTTTCGGCGACTTCTTTTGGAGTTGTCCGGCACTTTTTTGGGGAATTGCAGGCGGATGTTATTGTCCTATAGAGCAATAATGACGCATGAACAAAATCGGAAAACCGATGTAATGTGAAAATCGGTATATATTATATGGTGTTTTGCTTTGTTGTATTTTATGGATGAAGTTAGTTTTTTGTTTTGGACAACTTTTTGTGTGTTCTGAAAAATTATATGTCTGAAAATGAATAAGATACGATTTTTTGTGGAAAACTTTTTGAAAAATTTATGTATTAGTGTTGCGTATTTTGGAAAATCGTTGTAATATTGCAACTGCATTTTGTGTGCGACAAATGCCCGAAAAATCGCGAATATAGTATCAAAAAACATAGAAAAATTTCTTTATCGTGAAAAAACAAATTTATTCAGAAGAAGAAGCCAAGTTGGCCTCGACCGAATATTTCGGCGGCGATCAGTTGGCAGCGCAAGTGTGGGTCAACAAGTATGCACTGAAAGATTCGGAACAGCATCTTTTCGAACGTACGCCCGACGATATGCATCATCGGTTGGCGGACGAGATTGCCCGCATCGAGCAAAAATACCCGAACCCGATGTCGAGCGACGAAATTTTCGAGTTGTTGCGCAACTTTAAGTACATTGTGCCGGCCGGCAGCCCGATGACGGGCATCGGCAACAACTATCAAGTTTCCTCGCTGTCCAACTGCTTTGTCATCGGCATCGATGGCAACGCCGACTCGTATGGTGGCATCATCAAACTCGACGAGGAGCAGGTGCAACTGATGAAACGCCGTGGCGGCGTAGGGCACGACTTGTCGCAAATCCGCCCCGAAGGATCGCCGGTGAAAAATTCGGCATTGACCTCGACCGGCATCGTGCCATTCATGGAGCGCTACTCCAACTCGACGCGCGAAGTGGCACAAGGCGGTCGGCGTGGCGCGTTGATGTTGTCGGTGTCGATAAAACATCCGGATTCCGAAAAATTTATCGATGCCAAATTGGAACAAGGCAAAATTACCGGCGCAAACATCTCGGTGAAAGTCGACGATGAGTTTATGAGCGCCGCCGAAAGTGGCACCATGTATCGTCAGCAATATCCTATCGATTCGCCAAACCCGACACATGTAAAGGATATCAATGCGGCAGATTTGTGGAAAAAAATCATTCACAATGCGTGGAAATCGGCCGAACCGGGTGTGCTGTTCTGGGATACTATTCTGCGCGAATCGGTGCCCGATTGCTATGCCGATTTGGGCTATCGCACCGTTTCGACCAACCCGTGCGGCGAAATTCCGCTCTGTCCTTACGACAGTTGCCGTTTGCTGGCTATCAATCTGTATTCGTATGTAAATGAACCGTTTACGAAAAATGCAAATTTCGATTTCGACCTCTTCCGTGTGCATGTGCGCAAGGCGCAACGCATCATGGACGATATTATCGACCTCGAAATGGAGAAGATACAAGGCATTTTGCAAAAAATAGAATCGGACCCCGAAGGTGCCGATATTAAACGTACCGAATTGGAATTGTGGCAGAAAATCAGCGAAAAAACATCGCAAGGTCGCCGCACCGGCGTCGGCATCACGGCCGAAGGCGATATGCTGGCAGCACTCGGCTTGCGCTACGGCACCGAAGAGGCTACGGCTTTCTCCGAAGAGGTGCATAAAAATGTGGCCGTCGAAGCCTATCGCTCGTCGGTAGTTATGGCCAAGGAGCGCGGTGCATTCAAAGTGTACGACGCCAAACGCGAAGAGAATAATCCGTTCATCAAACGCTTGCGTGCCGTCGCTCCCGACATGTACGACGAAATGGCAAAATACGGCCGTCGCAACATCGCTTGTTTGACCATCGCCCCGACGGGAACAACCAGCATCATGACACAAACCACCTCGGGCATCGAACCGGTGTTCATGCCTGTGTACAAACGTCGCCGCAAGGTCAACCCGAACGATTTAGGTGTGCGTGTCGATTTTGTCAACGAAGATGGCGACTCGTTCGAAGAGTACACCGTGTTCCATCATCACTTCAAAACATGGATGGAGGTGAACGGCTACGATACCAAACGCGAATATACGCAGGACGAAATAGATGCCTTGGTGGCACAGTCGCCCTACTACAAAGCCACTGCCAACGATGTCGATTGGCTGATGAAGGTCAAAATGCAGGGACGTATCCAAAAATGGGTCGATCACTCCATTTCGGTTACCATCAATTTGCCGGCCGATGTGTCCGAAGACCTTGTGAGCCAACTCTATATGGAGGCTTGGAAATCGGGATGCAAAGGCGTAACGGTGTACCGCGAAGGGTCGCGCGCCGGCGTATTGCTCAACGTAACGAAAAAAGAGAAAAAAGAGGACGAACCCAACAAACACTGCGTGTGCTACTCCGACGAACATTTGGTGCGCCCGAAAGAGTTGAATTGCGACGTGGTGCGTTTCCAAAACAAAAAAGAGAAGTGGATTGCGTTTGTCGGACTCAAAAATGGTCGCCCATACGAAATATTTACCGGCTTGGCCGACGACGACGAAGGCTTGTTCCTGCCCAAAACGGTTACGCAAGGCAAAATCATCAAAGTGGTGGACGACGACGGACACAAACACTACGATTTCCAATTTACCAATTCGCGTGGCTACAAAACGACTATCGAAGGTCTGTCGCACAAGTTCGACAAAGAGTATTGGAACTATGCCAAACTGATTTCCGGCGTGTTGCGTTATGGCATGCCTATCGGACAGGTTATCAAACTTGTGTCGGGCTTGCAACTCGATAGCGAATCGATAAACACGTGGAAAGCCGGCGTGGAGCGCGCCCTGAAAAAGTATATGACCGACACCGATGTCAAAGAGATGGAGTGCCCCGAATGCCACCAACATTCGATTGTGGTGAAAGAGGGTTGCTTCGTGTGCTCGAACTGCGGTTATAGTAAATGCGGAGGTTAATACATGAAAAAGGTTGCCGCCTCGGCAACTGAATAGCGTTCGGGTAGCACATTGTGGCTGCCCGAATTTGCTTACTACCATCGGTGATGTGTAAATTTTTATCACAAAATGTTGGTCGCTTGAATAAAATTGTTTACATTTGCAATGTTTTAACCAAATATGTATTGATTATGAAAAAACGTTTGTTTCTATTTGCTGTTGCGGCGGTTTTTGCCGGCGTTGTTTATGCACAACAACCCTATAAACATGGTGTCGGCGGCGTTGTGGGTACGCTCGAGGGATTTTCGTATAAAACGTTTTTTACGGAAAACGTAGCGTTGCAAGCCGATTTGGGCTTTACTTTTGGCAATATTATTTACGATTCCTATGGCGACCACATGGCTGTGTGGACATTCGAACTGAACCCGAATGCCATGTACGAAGGCTCCATTACCGGTTGGAATTGGGGCAGCCTTTGGTGGTTTGCCGGCGGTGGTGCAAGTCTTGGTTTGGCACGTCCGGTGTGGACTATCTTCGACAGAGTGAACTACGGACCATTGCCGTCGAGTGCCACATTGGGTAAATTTGGCTTGAATGCCATTGGCGGTGTGGAACTCACTTGGGACGATATTCCGCTGACCGTGCAAGTCGATTTCCGGCCGGGCTACGGCTTGCTGTTCCGGCGCAGTGGCGATGGCCATGCTTCCTATTTCGATTGGGGATTGACTGCCAGCGTGCGTTATACCTTTTGACTGCACGGCGCGCTTGTAAAACAAAATCCGATCGTTTCCGGTCGGATTTTATTTTGTTCTATTGTTCGCGGGATTTCACCACCGTGATATGATAACATTTGTTTTTCTTCTCGTTGATGATGAGCAGACGACATTCGCTGCGTAACTCGCGCAATGTCTCGGTCAGCAGTTGTTCCAATTGTGGATCGTCGTGGTTGAAATAGAAACGCCTGTATTTGCTGTACGAGATGTCGAACGTTGTGCCGTAGTAGTGTGCCGATTCGTTGTGGGTGGCCTGCCGATTGGTGGCACGCAACTGTTTTTGCGTCTCTTCGGTGCGCAAGAGCGACGACACTACAAATTTGTATTTTGGCAAATTGTGTTCGCGCAGTTTGGCGTGAAAACGCATCCCGATCTCCTGTAGCAGAGTAGCGGCTTCGGGGGTGAGGTAGGGGTGCGAATGTGTGAGGCGTGGTATATGGTAATATTTACTGTTCGATATCTTGACCAATTTGCCGTCTTTTTGCAGGGAATCAATGGTGTTGAACAGTTCCTCGTCGGTCTTGATGGGTTTCTTCAAACCATTTTTGCGAGCGTGTTCCAGATGCGTTGCATTGAAATCCTTGAATGTCTGTTTCGACGAGATGGGAGCTGTGGCATTCCGACAAAAATCGCAAGTGGTGCTTACTTCGGCGATGGTGTTTTTGGAAAAATAGGCATCGATTTCGATGGCTGCAATAATGAGGGCGGTGATGGCTGCACCCATAAGCAGGTAGGGTAGTATCGGCGCATCTTTGGTTTTTTTTGTCGATTTCGATTTGCGCTTTTTTGTCGATTTTTTTGTTTGCGGCATGGCTGATTGACGAAAACTGAATGGCCGCAGTGTGTCGTATGTTTTTATACACTGCGGCCATTTTTTTTTTATCGGTTTACAAGAATATTAATTGTACAATGATGTAGATGGGCAGCAGAACGACGAGCGAAAATTTCAGCATGTATCCGAAAAAACTCGGCATTTTTATGCCGCTCTCTTCGGCGATGGCTTTCACCATAAAGTTGGGACCGTTGCCGATGTAGGTCATTGCGCCAAACATCACAGCGCCGAGCGATATGGCTTTGAGCAGAATTTCGGGAATGCCGGCTACGATTGGGCAGGCAAACGCTGTCATTTGTTCGGCTGTGAGACCGGTCGCCACGCTGTGGAACGCCACGGCCGTGGGCGTGTTGTCGAGGAACGACGAGAGCATGCCTGTGGAGTAGTAGAATTGCCACGGAGTGTTCAGTCCCAATTCGGCTGCGTGCGCTTTTAGGTAGGCAAGTGCCGGTGTCATGGTAGTGAATATGCCCAAAAACAGCACGGCCACTTCGATAATGGGCGCCCACGTGAATTTGTTCTGCGTGTAACGCACCTCTTTTTTGGTGGTGTAAAGCGATAGGCCTGTCAATGACAATAGCACGATTTCGCGTAGGAATTTCAACCACAGGGGAGCGTCTTCTTCGCCCATTTGTGGTATGGTACCCTCGTTGATGAATGCCACGGACAAGATGACACCTATCAGATAAACGAAATTGATGGATCCGGTCAGGCGCAGTTTTTCATATTCCAAGGAGTCGTTGGCAAGGTTTGTCCAATCCTCTTTGGCGTAATAGTAGCGATCGACGAAATAGTATATTATCAGCAAAAGTGCGCCGGTAAATGCCCATTCTGGCAGCATGCTCAAAAACCAAGTGAATGGTGCTCCGCGCAAAAACAACATAAACAACGGGGGGTCGCCGAGCGGCGTCAGCAATCCGCCGCAGTTGGCTACCAACGCAATGAAAAACAGAATGGTGTGTACCGTGTGCTTGCGTTGTTGGTTGGTGGTGATGATGGGACGGATGAGCAGCATGGCGGCGCCGGTAGTTCCCATCAGCGAGGCCAATATGTAGCCGATGCCGAGAAATAGTGTGTTAACCCAAGGTTTGGCTTTGATGTCGCCGCTTAAATGGATGCCGCCGGTGATGACGAACAACGCCAACAGCAGCACAATGAACGGCACATAATCGAACAGCACTTGGTGCTCCAAGTCGTGCACCATGCCGCCCATAATCAGGCAGACAGCAGTAGGAACGCCCAAAAACAGCGATACAATGAGTTTGTTGATGTTTGATTCCCACCACTTCTCGGCCACCAAAGGCCCGATGGCAATCATCAGCAACATAATGCCGAATGGTATCAGCGACCATGCGGAATGAACAAATGTTTCCATAGTAATATGTGATATTTAGGTTTGAAAATTTGATGCACAAAGGTAGTACATTTTTGTCAAACGGACAAATATCGGCACGAAAAAAAGACGATTTTTTTTTCGTGAAATACATTGTGGCGTACAGCGTGCGTGGGTGTTGTGCCGCTGTTTGTGTGTGCGAGGACTACCGCGTCGAATCGCTCAATTCAGTATCGATTGTAGCAGTGTGCCGTCTGCCAAAATTTCGGCATGGTAGGCCGCCGCAAATGCCAAAATGGTGTGCAGTGTCTGCGGGCGTGGCTGCAAGTTTTTTTGTGTGCTGATGTGCGATTTTGAAGGAGTAATTTTTTTAATCATAGGCGTTATTTTGAGTGTTTGTATTCATATAACGTCGTTACTTGTGTTTTATTGCGTGTGTTTTGTATTTTGCGCAAAAAATTAGAGAACTTACGTTTGTAAGTTCTCTTTTCATTTCTGTGGGCGCTGAGGGATTCGAACCCCCGACCCTCTGCTTGTAAGGCAGATGCTCTGAACCAGCTGAGCTAAGCGCCCAATTCGTTCCCGAATTGCGATGCAAAGGTACTGCCTTTTTTTGTACTGACCAAATTTTTTTGCCACTTTTTTTGATAAAAATCGCAATCGGTTGGTTTTCAGTCCCATTCGAGTATCACTTTGCCACACAACCCGCTCTCCATGACGTCGAAACCTTGCTGAAAATCGTCAATTTTGAAGCGATGTGTGATGACGGGCGTCAAATCGAGGCCGGAAAGCAGCATTTGTCGCATTTTGTACCACGTTTCCCACATTTGTCGGCCGTAGATGCCTTTGATGGTTAGGGCGTTGAAAATGATTTCGCTCCATTCGACCGTAGTCGATGGTGGCAGAATGCCGAGTTGTGCGATGTTGGAGCCTTTGTACATCGAATCGACCATTTCGCGGAAGGCGGCCGGCGAGCCCGACATTTCGAGCCCGACGTCGAAACCTTTGATACCCAACTGCTGCATAGCCCATTTGACGGACTGCCCTTTGCCCGGATTGACGCACAATGTGGCGCCCATGCGGCGGGCAATGTCGAGCCGATAGTCGCTCAGGTCGGTTACGACAACATGGCGTGCGCCGGCAAACCGGCAAATGCCGGTGGCCATGGTGCCTATGAGTCCGGCACCGGTTATCAAGACGTCTTCGCCCAAAATGGGGAATGCCAAAGCGGTGTGTGTGGCGTTGCCGAATGGATCCATGATGGCGGCGATGTCGTCGGAAATGCTGTCGCTGAGTTTGACGACGTTGCTTTCGGGAATGCTCAAGTATTCGGCAAAAGCGCCGTTGCGCGTAACGCCTACGCTGACGGAGTTTTCGCAAACGTGCAGTTTGCCGCGGCGGCAGTTGCGGCAGTGTCCGCAGGCGATGTGCCCTTCGCCGGTAACGCGGTCGCCGATGGCTACGTTGCGTACGCCGGCGCCAACGGCCACTACGGTGCCCACATATTCGTGTCCGATGACTAAAGGTGTCGGGGTGTTTTTCTGCGAAAATTCGTCCCATTTATAGATGTGTAGGTCGGTGCCGCAGATGGCTGTCTTGCGAATTTTGATGAGTACGTCGTTGATGCCGATTTCGGGCGTGGGGACGTCGTCCATCCAAATGCCGCGTTCGGGATATTTTTTGACAAGCGCTTTCATGGTGGTGGTTTGTTGTGTGTTTCGGATGGCAAATTTAGAGATTTATTTTGAAAAATCCAATCGCAACATTATTTTTTTTCGAAAAAAATATTGCTGTGTGGAGTTTTTTTTTTGTAATTTAGCACTTCGAAAAAAATAGTGAGTGTTATGATACCTTTTTTGCGTCAGATAGCGGAGCGTTATTATGCGGAATATGGTAGCCGTATGGAGTCGGTGGCGTTTGTTTTTCCCAATCGTCGTGCCGGCGTATTTTTTCGGCAGGCGTTGTCGTCGGTGGCGTCGCAGCCGATGTTTGCTCCTGACATATTGGCGATTAACGATTTGTTTTTGCGCGAATCGTCGTTGTTGCAAGCCGACAAAGTAACGTTGTTGTTTAGTTTGTACCAAACGTATTGCGATGTGGTCGAGGTGCCTGAATCGTTCGATCGGTTCTGTTTTTTGGGCGAGATGCTTTTGGCTGATTTCAACGACATCGACAAGTATATGGCCGATGCGCGCCAAGTGTTTCAGAATATTGGCGACCTCAAAGATATTGAACGCGACCTGAGTTGGCTGAACGACGAACAAAAAGCGATTGTTCGTCAGTTTTGGGGCGTGTTGTTGGACAATCGGGCGGAGAAAAAAGCGTTCGAGCAGCAATTTTCGGACATTTGGAGCAATTTATTTGCTATTTATACGCAGTTTAAGGCTGATTTGCGCCAACGCGGCATCGGCTACGATGGCATGATTTTTCGTGATGTAGCCGAAAAAGCGGATGATTTGCATTTGGACTACGCGCGTGTGGTGTTTGTGGGATTCAATGCACTGACCAAGACTGAAGCGGCATTGTTCGAGAAATGCCGGAAACAGGGCATCGGCGACTATTATTTTGACTATCAGTCGCCCGAAATAACGCAGTTTGCCAACGTGGCGGGGCGGTTTATCGAGGACAACAAGTCGTTCAAGTCGTTGTACGAACTCGATGCACCGCAGAATCCCGTCGAACGCCAAATTGAACTGATTGCCACGCCGTCCGACATCGGGCAGACAAAACAGGTGTGTCGCATTTTGAATGACTTGCAGCGCGAAAATCCCGAAAATACCAATTTGCGCACGGTGGTTGTATTGCCAAACGAACGCTTGTTGGTGCCCACGTTGTATGCCATTCCCGAGACGGTAGCGACGGTAAATGTTACGATGGGTTATCCGCTGTCGTTGACGCCGATAGCCACCCTGATGGAGCAACTGATTACCTTGCAGATTAACCAACGCAAGCATGCCGACGAGTTACATTTTTACTACAAGCATGTGTTGGCCATACTGAATCATCCGTATGTGTGCCGCAAAAAGCCGTATGTAGTGCGCCGTTTGGTGGCGCGTATCACCGCCGAAAATCTGTTTTTGGTGCCGCCGACCTTGTTCGACCAAGCCGGCGAATTGTTGCAACTGCTGTTTCGTCCGGTAACCGATACTGCCGGTTTTTTGGCCTATTTTGCAGACGTAGTCGATGCATTGTCGCAACAGACCGAGGCCCTCGACCGCGAGTTTTGCGACGGCTATAGGGCGGCAGTCAACTGCATCAAATCGAATATAGAGCAGTTCCGGCACGACATTTCGCTGCCGACTTTGTTTCGCCTGTTGCAGCAACTTGTGGCCGGTTTGACGGTCTCTTTTCGGGGCGAACCCGTCGAGGGCTTGCAAGTGATGGGTACGCTCGAAACGCGTGCGTTGGATTTCGAGAATGTCATCATCACAGCGTTCAACGAGGATATATTCCCGCGCCAGAATCGCACGCCATCGATTATTCCTTACAATTTGCGGCGTGCCTTTGGGTTGCCTACTTACGAATATCACGATGCCATATTTGCCTACAACTTCTACCGATTGATTTATCGGGCGCGTCGCGTGTATTTGATTTACGATTCGCGCACTGATGGGCAACATGGCGAGGTGAGTCGGTATGCGGCACAGTTGGAATACCTGCTGCAGGTGCCGTTGACCAAAAAAACGGTTGGCTACACCATTGAATATCCTATTAAAAAACAACGTGAAGTGCCAAAAACCGGCGACGTGCTCACGCGTTTGCAGGCGTATTGTGAACCGAATTCGGGCAAGGCCATTTCGGCCAGCGATGTCAACGCCTATCTCGAATGTCCGATGCGTTTCTATTATTCAAAAGTGGAAGCGTTGGCCGAACCGGACGAAGTATCGGAAACGATAGAGGCAAATACGTTCGGATCCATCTATCACAAAGTGATGGAATTGCTCTATCAACCTTATGCAGGAAAAGAGGTTACGCGCAAAATGCTGAAAGGTATTTTGGATAATAAATATCTGATTGATAATTGTTTGAGCAAGGCTTTCGCCGAAATTTTTTACAAAAAAAAGCAACCTATGCCGTTGTTTGGACAAAATTTGTTGGTGGCACATGTCATCGAAACTTATGTGCGACAGACTTTGCAGTTCGACTACGATGTGCGTGCGCCTTTTGTTTATCATTGTTCCGAGCAACACATCAACACAACGTGGCGATTAACCAACGGCAGTGAGGTTAATCTGAAAGGTGTCATCGATCGTGTGGATGAAAAAGATGGCGTGCTGCACATTGCCGATTACAAAACGGGGAGTTTTGTCTCCAATTTTGAGGATGTGCAGCAACTGTTCGATACCACCGCAAAGGAGCGCCCCAAGGCAATTTTGCAACTGTTTTTCTATGTATTGCTTTACAGCCTCGACACCAAAAAACAGCATATCAAACCGCTGCTGTATGCCTTGCGATCGTCGTTTCGGAGTGTTGCCATATTCTGCCAAGACAACGAAGTGCAAGATGCTGCGGACTATTTCGACGACTTTTGCGTCGCGTTGGATGCGTGCCTGACCGAACTGTTTGATGCAACGGTGCCTTTCCGCCCGACGGATCAGACAAAACGGTGCAGTTATTGCACGTTCAAACAAATTTGTAATCGTAGTTGATTTTCAAAAAATAAATAGTAATTTTGCACCTCGAATATTAAATTTTTTTTTATCGTATGAATATTGTAGATCGTTTTCTGAAATATGTGGCATTCGAAACCACATCCGACGAAAATACCGGCACCACGCCGAGTACGCCCGGACAAATGGTGTTTGCCCGCTATTTGGTTGATGAACTGAAAAATATCGGTTTGACCGACGCCGCCGTTGACGATAATGGCTATGTATTTGCCACGCTTGAAGCTAATACCGACCAACCGAAACCCACCATCGGGTTCATAGCGCATGTGGATACATCGCCCGACATGAGCGGCAAAGCAGTGAATCCGCGCATAGTCGAGCACTACGACGGTGGCGACATTGTGTTGAATGCTGCCGACGAGTGTGTGTTGTCGCCGCGTCAGTTCCCCGAACTTGTGCAGTACAAAGGGCAAAACCTGATAGTAACCGACGGACGTACGTTGCTCGGAGCCGACGACAAGGCCGGCATCGCCGAGATAATGAATGCGGTGGAATATCTGGTGCAACACCCCGAAGTGAAACACGGCAGAGTGCGTGTGGCGTTTACGCCCGACGAAGAAATCGGGCAAGGACCGCACCACTTCGATGTGGCCAAGTTTGGTGCCGATTGGGCATACACGATGGATGGTGGCGAAATAGGCGAGTTGGAATACGAAAACTTCAATGCGGCTGCGGCCAAAGTCATCATTCGCGGCTGCAACGTACATCCGGGCTATGCCAAAAACAAAATGCTGAACTCGATGCGTGTGGCGCAACAATTTGTGGCAATGCTGCCGCCCACCGAAACACCCGAACACACCGAAGGCTACGAAGGTTTCTACCACTTGGTGGGCATGAACGGAACAGTGGAGCAGAGCACACTCACCTACATCATCCGCGACCACAATCGTGAACGTTTCGAACAGCGCAAAGCCGAAATGAACCATCTGGCACAGCAACTCGATGCCGAATATGGCGCCGGCACCGTAACCGTCGAATTGCGCGACCAATATTACAACATGCGCGAAAAAATCGAATCGGTGATGCATGTGGTCGAATTGGCTTGCAAAGCCATGGAACAGGCCGGCGTGAAACCAAAAATTACGCCCATTCGCGGTGGCACCGATGGCGCACAACTATCGTTTATGGGCTTGCCTTGTCCGAATATTTTTGCCGGCGGACACAATTTCCACGGACGTTATGAATTTGTACCGATTCAATCGATGCAAAAAGCCACAGAAGTCATTTTGAACATTATTACCATGTGTTGATGGTCGTTGCAGTGAAACGATTGAAAATATTCTTCTTGGCACTTGTGTCGATGTGGATGTCGGTGGCTGTGGCGCAAACAGCCCGACCGCGTTTGGTGGTAACCATCGCCATCGATGGTTTGCAACCCGACCATCTGGCCGCATTGACCAATCGATTTGACAAAGGTGGTTTTCGCAAACTGACCGAAGGCGTGGCGTGGCCTGCTACGCAATGTCGCTATGTCAGCGGTGGGGCAGCAACCGACTTCGCCTCGCTGATGACGGGCACTTGGCCGTACTATCACGGCATCATCGGCGAACAACGTTACGATTTTGTGGAAGACAATCTGGTGCCAATCGTGTACGACGGGCGCTATCACGGCATCAATAGCGCGCAAAATGTGTCGCCCAAACAGTTGGCGGCCGGCACTTTGGCCGATGCCGTCAAACTCAATCAGCCCAAAGCAAAGGTGTATGCCGTCGCATTCAATGCAGCCAATGCCGTGGTGTTTGGCGGACATACAGCCAATGCCGCTGTTTGGCTCGACGACGAGACCGGGCGTTTGGCTACAACCGACTTCTACGAGCATGGTTTGCCGCCATGGGCCGACAAAGTGAACCAAAGTGCAACGATTGACAACTACTTGCGTTACGAGTGGCGACCATTGTACGAATTGGGCACCTACCAATATCCGGCGGCAGCCGACAACGAAACGGCATTCACGCAACCCGACGAACGACAACCGCTGACCGAACAAATCTATCGGTTCAAGCATTCGCCTTTTGTCAACACGTTGATGAAAGATTTAGCCATTCGTGCCATGCGCGACGAAAAAATGGGCGTCGATGCATTCACCGATTTTCTGATGGTCGAATTTACCGTAAAATTGCCTCGCGAACAAGGTAATGCGCTGCTCTCGGCCGAAAAAGAGGATATTTATCTGCGGCTCGACAAAGATTTGCGCCTGTTGCTCGATGCCATCGACCTCAGTGTCGGGCTCGACAATACCCTGATTGTGGTGGCCGGCACTGCCGACGAATCCTATTCGTTGCGACATTTGGCGCGCAACGGCATGACCACCGGCGAGTTCAATGCCAAACGCTCCATGGCCTTGCTGAACGCTTATCTCATGGCCATCTATGGTCAGGGACGTTATGTGAGCGGTTATTGCGCACGCCATATCTATCTGAACAAGTCGCTCATTGAAAAACAGCACATCGACCGTAACGAATTGGAGCGTCATGTGGCGCAGTTTATGACGGAATTTCAAGGTGTACACAATGCTTACACATCGCAGGAGATAAAGATGGCGTCGGGTATTGGCACCGACGAATTGTCGCGCATACGCAATAGCGCGTTCAAAGCAACCTGCGGCGATGTGGTGTTTACGTTGCTTCCCGGTTGGGTCGAAGTGAACGACCGCAACGAAGTCGTTGGCTTGCCGAATGTGCGCCATGCCAATGTGGCGGTCTATTTGTCGGGCGGTGGCGTGCCGCGACGCACCTTGCCTGCCGCCGACATTACCGATATTGCACCCACCATTTGCAACCTATTGCAGATACCGTGGCCTAATGCCGCCGTAGGTCGTGTGCTGTCGTGGTAAAAATAGGCTGCATTTTTTACCTATTATACTACACCGGCAAACCGGCTGCGCGGAATAGTGTTGCGTAGAAGGCGGCTTTGCGTTCGAGTGCCAACGGATAGGCGCGCGAGGTGGAGGGCATGCGGTAAAGGCGTACAGTGTGGTGTGGACAATCGACGTAGGCACCGACGGCCGGCGTGGCGCAGTGCAGTTGGGCGGCTGCCGTTTCGGCCGCTTTTTCGCCCGTTACGGCAACGATTGTGCAGTAAGGAATTTGTGCCAGAAGCGTTTCGATGTCGGTGGGCTCGACTATCTCCAAAAATTTATCGGAAGCATTGTTTTGCAACCGTCGCACGGCGGTGGCGGTGTCGTACAGGGCAATGCCCGTGGCGGAACAAAAGGCGGTGATTTTGTCGTAGTCGAAAGCTTTGGCATGTGGCAGCACAAAGTGATTCTGGTCGCCGAAAAAGAGTAGCCCGACGATGCGCCACATGTCGTTCTGAAAATTCGGATAGTAAAAATCCATCGACCAGCGTGCGCGCGGTGGCGGAAAACTGCCGAGCAACAGAATTTTGGCCGTCGGTGGCACAAATGGCTGCCACGGATGGCGTTCGACGGATATGGTCGGCGATGCTGTCATGCGGGTCAGAAACCCCAAGCCGTTGTGTCGCACACCGTTTTGTCCACGTCCACTTCGGGGAAGAAGGTGAAACCGGTCAGACGCTCGATTTCGTCTACCGATTTGAGGTACGATTTGTTGAGCGAGCCCGTAGCGGTGTGGCTAATCCAAAATCCGACGCATTTCAATTCGTCGCGCGTGGCTTGATAAACGGTTTTGTGGGTGTTGCCTTTGCACGTGCGCAACAAGACTTTATAATAGTGTGTCGGTATGGGATATTTGCCGGCGTATCTGCTTGTATTCTCCCAATGCGCGCCCGTTACGACATAGATGGTATCGTTGCACATATAGCCGCGCACTTTGTTTTCGAGGTCGAGCCAAATGCCGCTGTTGAAGTCGTAGGCCTGCGGTGTCATGTTCGACATGTAGAATGTCTGTTCGTTCAGTTCGCGTGTTGCGGTGCGGTCGGCCGATGGTATTTGGTGCCCGCGCGTGTAGCCATTGTAACCGCCTTTGCCCACGGCTTGATAGGACGATACAATCAGCGGATCGTATGGCCATACTTGCGAACTTTGGTACGACCTATCGGTGCTGCCGCGGTAGCAGGTGTGCAGCGGATAGGCTATCCAACGTGCGGCATATTTCGTCTTGTCGAAACAGATGGAGTAGTTGCGCACTTTCCGATTGCTGAGTGTGGCTTCGTGTGTAACGTAGATGTAATTGTTGTTGTTGACCTTTTCGGGCATTTCGGGCAAAGCCGGAAACGGACCGTGGTCCACGTCGGCCCATGGGTCGAATTCCTCGCAGCCGCACATGGCGATGGCGACGACAAAGAGAATCAAACGAAAGGAGCGTTTTTTCATGATATTTGGTTCGTTTTTAGTCGATATTAGCGCAATTTGGCGCCTGTTTTTTCTTCAAAATTCTTAATCAGACGTTGCATAATGGCGTCTATCTGTTTGTCGGTCAGGGTTTTGTCGGCGTCTTGCAATGTGAAACTGATAGCGTACGATTTTTTGCCGGCTTCCAGATTTCTACCTTCGTAAACGTCGAACAGACTGACATTTTTCAGCAGTTTGCGTTCGGTTTCGTAGGCGATGCGTTCGATTTCGGCAAATTCCACATTTTTGTCGATGAGCAGTGCCAAATCACGTTTTACTTCGGGATATTTGGCTATATCGCGATAGGTGATTTTGTGTTTTGCCGACTCTTTGAGTGCCTGTTTCCATTCCACATCGGCGTAGTACACCGGCGTGTTGATGTCGAAGGCTTTCAGTTGGCTGTCGGCAACGATGCCGATGGTGGCTAACAGTTTGCCGGACACGGTGCGCAGATACAGACCTTCGGACAGCAGTTCGTTGCCGAAGTTTTCGGCGCGCGTGTTTCTGATGTCGATGCCCATGCGGCTGAAAATGTTGTGAACGTATGCTTTCAGTTCGTAGAACGATGTTTTTTCGGTGGCACGCAACCATGTTTGTTGGGCGCGTTTGCCGCAAATCCACAACCCGAGATGATAACTTTCGCTGTATGGCGCGAGCGCATCGTCGGCTGTGCGCTTGTCGGCGTGATATTGGTAGCAGTTGCCAAATTCGTAGAATCGCAAATCGGCGTTTTGGCGGTTGCTGTTGTGCGCAATGCTCTCGAGGCCTCCGAACAGCAGTGTTTGGCGCAGTACGCCGAGGTCGTTGCTCAGTGCGTTGATGACACGCACGCAGTTGGCTGCCGGATAGGTGCCTGCCTCGTTGTAATAACTGCATTTTGTGAGCGAATTGTTCAGTATTTCGTTGAATCCGCAGGCTGTCAGTTGTTCCGAAATCAGCCGTTGCATCTTGGCGCTGTTCGGGCGTTGCGAGTAGGCGATGTTCGATTTGAGCGAATCGCTGAAGTCGATGTTGTTGTAGCCGTAGATGCGCAAAATATCTTCGACGACATCGACGTCGCGTTGCACATCGACACGGTAGGCCGGCACTTGCAGCGTGTAGCCGCTGTCCGATTTGGACACGATGCGCATTTCCAACCCGTCGAAAATCGTTTCAATGGTGCTTGTCGGAATGCTTTTGCCGATGAGTGTGTCGATTTTTTCGCGCGTAATCTCAACGGTGAAATCGTCGATTTTGTTCGGATAAATATCGACGATGTCGCTCGAAATTTGTCCGCCGGCAATCTCTTGTATGAGCATGGCGGCGTATTTCAATACATAAATAGTGTTGTTCGGGTCGATGCCGCGTTCGTAGCGGAAACTTGCGTCGGTGTTCAGCCCGTGGCGCCGCGCCGTTTTGCGAATGGTTACCGGATTGAAGTAGGCGCATTCGATGAAAATGTCGGTGGTGCCGGCTGCAACACCCGAGTCGAGCCCGCCGAAAACACCGGCCATGCACATCGGCTCTTCGGCGTTGCAAATCATCAGGTCGTTGGCCGAAAGGGTGCGTTCCACACCCTCGAGCGTGGTGAATTTGGTGCCTTCGGCGCATTTTCTGACTACGATTTTGCCGCCTTTGATTTTCGATGCGTCGAAAGCGTGCAGCGGCTGCCCGAAAGCGTGCAACACATAGTTTGTGGCATCGACCACATTGTTTATCGGACGCAGACCGATGGCGTTCAGACGGTCTTGCAACCATTTGGGCGATTCACTCACGCGCAGTCCGGAAATAGTCAGCCCGGCGTAGCGCGGACAGTCGGCGGCGGCTTCCACTTCGACCGAAATGGGCAACTGTCGATTGTCGATTTTGAATGCTTCGACCGATGGTTTGTTGAGCGCGACATCGTGTCCGTGGGCTTTGAAGTAGGCTGCCGCATCGCGGGCTACGCCGTAGTGCGATATGGCATCGGCGCGGTTGGGCGTGATGTCCACTTCGATGACGGTGTCGTCTTCTACGCCAAAATAGGTTTTGGCCGGTGTGCCGACAGCCGTGTCGGCAGGCAATACCATAATGCCGTCGTGGCTGGTGCCAACGCCTATTTCGTCCTCGGCGCAAAGCATGCCGAACGATTCGACACCGCGTATTTTGGAACGTTTGATGGTGAAACTCTCGTCGCCGGAGTAGAGCACTGTGCCTATCGTTGCAACGATGACTTTCTGTCCGGCAGCCACGTTGGGCGCGCCACACACAATTTGCAGCGGTTCGCCTGTGCCTATATTTACGGTGGTAACGTGCAGATGGTCGGAATTTTCGTGCGGTACGCAAGTCAGCACTTCGCCCACCACCAAGCCTTCGAGGCCGCCTTTGATAGTTTGTACCGTTTCTATCGAACCAACCTCTAAACCGATGGAAGTCAGTATTTTACCAAACTCGATGGGGTCGACATCGGTGTTCAAATAGTCTTTGAGCCAATTGTATGAAATGTTCATGTTGCAATGATTTTTTGTTCGTGTTTTTTCAATCTTGCAAAATTACAAAAAACTTTTGATATAGGTATGCAAAAATGCGTTTTTTTTGCATTTAGCCGCCCAACGATAGGCAGCTTGCGACTTTTTGTTCGAAAAAAAAAGTGCCGATGCGTGTGTGCCTGATATTGGCGTAACAAAATTTTTATGTATCTTTGCAGAACGATCCCGAATGTCGTTCGAAGTAAAAAAATCATTGATTTATGTACAAAGCATCCGATAAAATGTGCGATTTGATTCGCGGCAATCACGAGTCGTTGCAGGTGTTGAGCCGTTTTGGCTTGCCGCTGGGCTTTGGCGACAAAACCGTTGCCGAAGTGTGCGCCGAGCAACATGTGCACACACCGACTTTTTTGGCGGTAGTCAACTATAAATCGTTTCCGGCCGGATTTGTGCCGCGTGCCGACGAGGTGTCGCTCGATACGCTGATGAATTATCTGAAACGTGCGCATGTCTATTTTCTCGATTTTTGCCTGCCGATGATTCGGCGAAAACTGATCGAGGCTATCAATTGCGGTACCGAAAACAATAAAATTGCCTTCTTGGTCATTCGTTTTTTCGACGAGTACGCACAAGAAGTAAAACGCCACATGGAACACGAGGACAAACATGTATTTACCTATGTGGCAGGCTTGCAAAAAGGTGTTCGCACCGGCGACTATACCATCGAAACGTTTGCACGGCAGCATCGCGCGGTCGATGATATGCACATCGAAACAAAATTGATAGAACTGAAAAATGTCATCATCAAATATTATCCTTCGACGGTGAGCAACGAACTGCTCAATTCGGCATTATTCGATATTTTTACCTGCGAAAACGACCTGGCGCAACATTGTCAGATCGAGGACAATTTGTTTGTGCCGGCAGTGCGTCTGCTCGAACAGCAATTTCCGCCGTCGGCCGCCGCAGGCGATGGCATAGCCACCGATGCGCCCGAAAGCCTGAGCGACCGCGAAAAAGAGGTGCTCGTCGAAATTGTCAACGGATTGAGCAATAAGGCGATAGCCGAAAAATTATTCATCTCGGTGCATACCGTGGTAACGCATCGCAAAAACATCTCGCGCAAACTGAATATTCACAGTGCGGCCGGATTGACCATCTACGCCATTGCCAACAATTTGGTCGATTTGAAGGCGTTGAATATGGGCTGATGCCTATTTCAGTATGTCGGCGCAGCGTCGGTCGTCGTTGAATAAGTCAATGGCTTGGTGTAACCATTGGTCGAAACGCAATTCGTAGGCGACGGTTCCTTTTTGGAAATAATACCGTTTGACGATTTCGGAACCCAACACTTCTTCGATGCTCTGTCGGAAACGGCGCAAATCGCGGTCGATGTCCGGTTTCAGCGTGGTAGCCAACTGCGCCAACAGCGTGTCGGCATCGGTGGCATAACCTTCGGCTTGCACCACCTGACGCACTTCGTCGAGCATTTGGGCACTCTGCAATTCGTAGGTGAAATTTTGCGCTTTGACATAGTTGATAAAGTCGTCGTATTCTGCGTCGGTCAGCGCAAAACGTTCGGGTGCCGCAATGGATTTGTGCGTGCGTGCATAGTTTGTGGCGTAGTCGAAAAACAGATTCCGAACGTACAATTCGTACACGATGTTGCAGTCGTCGCGACGTTGTAGCGTGCTGTCGGGCATTATGCCGCCGCCATCGCGCACTTTGCGCCCGTTGCGCGTGGTAAATTCGTGTGTCAGACTATCGGGAATGCGCTGAATGCTGCCGTCGCTGTTGCGCTTGGCGTAGTCGATGGCTTGCACGCAGCGTCCGCTGGGAATATAGTATTTTGCCGTGGTTACTTTGAGGTATGTGTTGTGTGGCAGCGGGCGTAGCGACTGCACCAAACCTTTGCCGTAGGAGCGCTCGCCTACCACAATGGCGCGGTCGAGGTCTTGCAGCGCACCGGCCAAAATTTCTGATGCCGATGCCGATGCCGAGTTTATCAGTACCATCAGCGGCAGGTCGGGGAGGAGCGGCTCGTTGCTGGTAACATATTCCTGATGGCTCTGCGGTTGCAAACCTTTGGTGCTGACAATGTGTGTGTGGCGCGGCACAAACAGCCCTGCAATGTTGACGGCTTCGCTCACCAGCCCGCCGCCATTGCTGCGCAAGTCGATAATGAGTTTGCGCATGTTGTGATTTTTCGTCAGGTCGATGACCGCATCGCGCACCTCGTTGTATGCTTTGTCGGTAAAATCGCGCAACGCAATGTAGCCGATGGTGTCGGTAAGCATGCCGTAGTATTCTACCGGATTGATTTGTATCACTTCGCGAATGATTTTTTTGCGGAACGTTTTTTTCTCGCCGGGGCGTTGCAGCAGCAGCTCCACTTCGGTGCCTTGCGGGCCGCGCAACATCTGACTCACATCGCCGGTTTGCAGTCCTTTGGTGCTTTTGCCGTCCACTTCGACAATGATGTCGCCGGCGCGTATGTCGTGCCGTTGTGCGGGCATGCCTTCGTAGGGTTCGGCTATCAGTATGTTGGCGCCTTGCCGGCTGATGATGGCGCCGATGCCGCCGTATGTGCCTGTGGTCATCATTTTGAGGGCGTCTTCTTCCGATTCGGCAAAAAATGTGGTGTACGGATCCAATTTTTGCAGCATATAGTTGATGCCGGCTTGGTTTATCTGTTCGTAGTCGATGGTGTCCACATAGTTGATGCTCAATTCTCGCATCACGGCATTGTAGATTTCTAAACTATTGGCGATGCGGGCGTATTTGTCTTGGGCGTGCATGCCGATGGCGCACATAATGGTTAAAGTGTACGTTGCAATTCGTTTCGTATTCATAGTGAGTAGATGATTTTGTTCGTTATTGTTCTGTTAATTCAGGCCGCGCTGTGTTTTTATCTCTTCGTAGGCTTCGTGCACTTTTCGGAATTTTTCGGCGGCGTTTTTCTGCACCTCTTCGCCCAGCGTGCTGACGCGGTCGGGATGGTACTTCATAGCCATTTTGCGATAGGCTTTTTTTACCTCTTCATCAGAGGCGTCGGCTGTTATTTCGAGCACTTCGTATGCCCATTGCGGATTGGTCTGTCGGCCAAACATGGCTTTGATGGAGGCAGTGTCGGTGGCCGATACGCCAATCAGTGTGGCGATGTGTTCCAATAGGGCATTCTCGGCGGGGGTGCATACGTCGTCGGCATACGCTATCTCGAACAACATGTGCAACAACTCGCGTTTGGCGCCGGCTGTCATGCGCATACCTACTTGGCGCGCTACCGGTTCGACATCTATCTCTTGTTGCAGCACTTGTTTCAGCAACTGCAGGGCTTCGAGCGTGGTTGCTTCGTCGAATAGCGTCAGCAAAAAGCGTTTCACGACATTCAATTCCGATTTTTTGACCACTTTGTCGGCTTTCATCACGGCGGCTTGCAGCACAATGAGCGACATCACAAAATCGGATTGTGTGGTTTGACTTTTGCGCTGTCGCGTAGTGGTGCTGGTGGTGTCGATGCGCTGTCGGTAGGTCGATGCACTGCCGTCGGAACTGAATATCGAGGCCAAGGCTACACCAATGATGGCACCGAGCGGACCGCCCAAAGCCCAACCTATGCCGCCGGCAAATAGTTTACTGAAAAATCCCATGTTGTTCGCAAAAAAAACTGTTTCTCAACTCCGATTTACCGTTTGCACTTGCCCGACGCGCGTCCAAACACGCCATCGTGCGGTTGCAACGCCGGCAAACTGCCCAACGTTTACAACGCGTCTGCAAACGAAAATACAAAAGTACAATTTTTTTTTCAATGTTGCGCTTGTGGATAACTTTTTTACCGAAAATTTTTGAGAATGCCAAAAATCACCTAATTTTGTAAATTAAAACAAGCGAAAAAATCTTACTATGCAAATCTACAAAGGACATATCCTTTTTACGAGAACTCCCGACAAGTTCGACATCATCGAACGCGGTTACATTGTGGTCGAAAACGGCAAAATTCGCGAGGTCTGTGCCACTTTGCCCGAAGCGTTGCGCACGGCCGAGGTTGTCGATTTTGGCGACAAACTTATCATTCCGGCCATGAACGACCTGCATGTGCACGCACCGCAATATCGCAATATGGGCATGGCCATGGACATGGAACTGCTGCCGTGGTTGGACAACTACACTTTCCCCGAAGAGGCAAAATACGCCGATGTGGACTATGCCGACAAAATGTATCGCCGCTTTGTCAAACATCTGTGGAAAGTGGGCACCATGCGCACCGTTGCTTTTGGTACCGTACACAAAGCCTCGACCATTCGTCTGATGAAGTTGTTCGAACAAGCCGGTATGGGCGCCATGGTCGGCAAAGTGAACATGAACCGCAATTGCCCCGATGCCTTGTGCGAAACGGTGCCCGATGCCGTGGCTGCCGACGAAGAACTTATCAACACATGGAACGATCCCGAAGGGTTGGTTCACACAATATTAACACCGCGTTTTGTGCCGAGTTGCACACCCGAAATGTTGACCGAAATTGGACGTTTGGCACACAAATACAATATGCCGGTACAGTCGCATTTGTCCGAAAACAAAGGCGAAATAGCGTGGGTCAAGGAGTTGGAACCCGCATCGACCTGCTATGGCGATGCCTATCGTCGCTATGGCTTGTTCGGACAGACGCCCACACTGATGGCGCACTGCTGCTATACGGCCGGCGAAGAACTCGAATTGATGAAAAAAAACAGGGTATTCGTGGTGCATTGTCCGCTGTCGAATTGCGATTTAGGAAGCGGTATGGCACCCATTCGCACCTTCTTGCAAAACGACATTCCGGTGGCGCTTGGCTCCGACATCAGCGGCGGACATCACTTGTCGATGTTCCAAGTGATGGTCTATGCTGTCGAAATCTCGAAACTTCATTATGCTCAGAGCGATAAACAGATGGCATTCCTCACGTTGCCCGAAGTGTTCTACTTGGCTACCAAAAGCGGTGGCAGTTTCTTCGGCAAAGTCGGCAGTTTCGAATCGGGCTACGACTTCGATGCGTTGGTCATCGACGATGCTGAACTTAACCACGACGACTACACGTTGGCACAACGCCTCGAACGCTTCATCTACATCGGCGACGACCGTCAAATTGCGCACCGCTATGTGCGCGGCAACGAAGTACTCGAACCGACGTGGTAACATATTGAATTGACAACTAAATAAAAATACCATTTCTATGAAACGTTACTTATTTCTTTTGATGTGCACTTTTGTGCTGTGCTCCGGGTTCGCCCAAGATTTCGACGACGAAGAGGCAATTCCCAATATGGGAGTTGTTACCATAAAAGCGACAGGGCGGGGCGGTTTCCCCGCAGGCAAAGTATATGTGGCCGATGCCAATAAACGCAAATTGGCTGCCGACGAGTGGCAAACATTCTATAAGTGCTTGTCGCTCTGCTTGTTGGACGCCGGATATACCGTTGTGGCATCGGAAAAAGAGGCCGACATCGTGCTGACCAGCGAGTTGTCGAAAGTCGATACAATCGCCATTCACCTCGATGGCAATAGCGCCACCTATATGCTGAAACTACTGCCATTAAAAGTTGGCAAGAGTACGAAAACGCCGTTGCTGTACGATATTCGCACCATCGTGTCGCCCGACAATGGTTGGAAAGACGCTTTTGTCTATACGTTTGCGGCGTTGCTGGACAACGAGATTCTGTTCACGCCTCACGATGTCGATTTTTGGCTTTCGTTAGACGATGTCGAATTTCGCGAATTATTGTCGGTGGTGATGATGAAACGCTTGGCCGATTAACCATATTTTTTTTTGAAACAATCATGCTACAAGGAAAACGTATCTTGCTGGGAATATCGGGTGGCATAGCGGCTTACAAATGCCCCGAACTGATACGGCAGTTGTTGGCCGAAGGTGCCGAAGTGCGCGTGGTTTGTACGCACAATGCACTCAATTTTGTAACCATCTGCACGCTGCAGACTGTGTCGCGCAATAAAGTGTATAGCGAAGTGTTCGAGCCGGTTACCACGTTCAATCCCGAACATGTGTCGCATGCCGATTGGGCTGACATCTTGTTGGTGGCGCCGGCTACGGCCAACGTCATCGGCAAATTTGCCAACGGCATAGCCGACGATGCTCTCACAACCACATTTTTGGCTTTCGACAAGCCGGTTTTCATAGCACCGGCCATGAATAGCCGCATGTACGAACACCCGATTGTGCAGCGCAATATTCGCGAACTGCGTGCTGTCGATGTGCAATTCATCGAACCGGCTTACGGCGAATTGGCGTGCGGCACTGCAGGCAAAGGACGGATGGAAGAACCCGAAAATATAGTGTCGTTTCTCGATGCCGCTTTGGATTGATGTTACACGGAAAACGCATATTGATAACAGCCGGGCCTACATACGAACGTATCGACCCTGTGCGATTTATCGGCAATTTTTCGAGCGGTAAGATGGGATTCGCCTTGGCCGAAGCCTGCGCCGAACATGGTGCCGAAGTGTTGTTGGTGGCAGGTCCCGTGCAGTTGTCGGTAACGCACCGACGCATCCGGCGCATCGATGTGGTGTCGGCCGCCGAAATGTACGAAACGGTAATGGAACATTTCGCTACATGCGACGGCGCCATACTCTGTGCCGCAGTGGCCGATTTCACACCACTCACCGTGGCCGACACAAAACTGAAACGCGGCACCGATACGCTCACCATCAACCTGAAACCAACCAAAGATATTGCTGCGGCACTCGGCGCATGCAAACGCAACGACCAATTTTTAGTGGGCTTTGCGCTCGAAACCGATAACGAAGAACAGCACGCGTTGGATAAACTGTGGCGCAAAAACTTCGACTTTATTGTGCTCAACTCTTTGAACGACAGCCATGCGTGCTTTGGCTACGATACAAATAAAATAACCGTGTTGACTGCCGCCGGCGAACGTGTTGCCTATCCGCTGAAATCCAAAACAGAGGTAGCGGCGGATATTGTTCGGCAGGTTGAAAATCTTGTTGCGAAATGAAAAAAAATATCGTCATCTTGTTAATAGGCTTGCTCGCAGGCATCGGCGTTTCGGCGCAAGAACTGAAATGCACCGTAACGGTCAATTCGTCGCAAATACAAGGCACCAACAAACAGGTGTTCGAAACGCTGCAAACGGCATTGAACGACTTTATGAACAACTATCGTTGGACGGATTTGGTGTATGGAACAAACGAACGCATCGAATGCACGTTTTTGTTCAACGTAACGGCCTACAGCGACGATATGTTTACCACCACATTGCAGATTCAGGCGCGGCGGCCGGTTTATGGCACATCGTACACAACGCCTTTGTTCAATTTCAAAGACAATAGCGTCAATTTCAAATACATCGAGTTCGACCCTATCGAAATCAACAACAATACATTCGAAAACAATTTGACAGCCGTGTTGGGCTATTACGCCTATATTATTATCGGCATGGATTTGGATTCATTCGGAAAATTGGGCGGGACACCGGCTTTTCGCACCGCCGAACAAATCGTAACCTTGTCGCAAAGCCGCTCCGACTCGGAAGGCGATGGTTGGAAAGCCTTCGATGACGACAAAAATCGCTATGCGCTGATAAACAACCTGATGGACGAGCGTTTCCGCAAATTTCGCGAATATTATTACGAATATCATCGATTGGCATTGGACAATATGGCCACCAATGTCGATAATGCGCGCGCGCGTATTGCGGCCGGGCTGCCGGTGTTGCGCGAACTGAATCGCCTGAATCCCGGCGCCATTGCCATCATGGCATTTCTCGATGCCAAAAACGATGAACTGATAAGCCTCTTTTCGTCGTCGAAGGCATCGGCGCAAGAACGCAACAATGTGTACAACATACTGATGGATGTCAATCCGGCGCTGAGTACACGATACGATGCCATCAAACCCTAATGTTATTATAAAATTGAACATCTCGCGTGCTGCACAGTCTGAAAATACAAAATTATGCGCTGATAGAGCATCTCGACATCGATTTTGAATCGGGATTGTCGGTCATTACCGGCGAAACCGGCGCAGGCAAATCGATCATCATCGGTGCGTTGGCGCTGGTTCTGGGACAACGTGCCGACACCAAAGCCATTCAAGCCGGCAAAAACAAATGCGTCGTCGAAGCCGTGTTCGACGTGTCCGATTTGGCGTTCGAAACCTTGTTTGCGGAGTTGGATATCGACTACGACGACGAGTGCATCCTGCGGCGCGAAATACTCGACAATGGCAAATCGCGCGCCTTTGTCAACGACATGCCTGTCAATTTGCAACAGTTGCGCGCCGTGGCCAATCGCTTGATTGACATTCATTCGCAGCACGAAAATTTGTTGCTCGGCGAATCGACATTTCAGTTGCAGGCGCTTGATGCCGTAGCCTCCTCGCACGCCGAAGCCGAGACTTATGCGCAACATTATCGGACTTACAAAGAGATAGGCCGACAACTTGCCACCGTGCAGCAAACGGCCGATGCGTGGCGTGCCGACCGCGATTATGCGCAGTTCCAATACGACCAACTTGCAACTGCCGATTTGACCGACGACGAACAAGAATTGTTGGAAAACGAATTGCAAACCATGAATCACGCCGAAGAGGTGAAAACGGCCATAGCCGCTGCTTTGGCGCGCCTCGATGGCGAATCGGTTGGTACCAACGAACTGTTGCGCGAGGCTTTGACAACCTTGCGCCGAATCGAACCATTTGTGCCGCAAATGGCTGATTATGTGCAACGTATCGAAAGCGCATTGATCGATTTGAAAGATGTGGCAGCCGATTTGGACATCAAACTGAACGACACCGATTTCGACCCGCAACGCAAAGAGTTTGTCGAAAACCGCCTCGATATGATTTATACGTTGGAACAAAAGCATCATGTGGCATCGGTGGCGGATTTGCTGCGGCTGCAAACCGAGTTTGCCGACAAATTGGCGCGTATCGATGGTTTTGATGCCGAAATCGAGACCTTGCGCAAACAACTCAACGAGGCCGAACAGCATCTGATGGTCGCTGCCGAACAGTTGTCGGCCAAACGCCGCATGGCCAAACCCGATTTCGAACGCATCGTTACGGCGCAACTCACCGAATTGGGTATGCCGCACGCCAACTTCGTTGTTGCCATGACTGATGCCGAACAATTTTTGCCGTCGGGTCGGGATAATGTAGAATTTCTCTTCTCGGCAAACAAAAATAGTGCGCCTCAACCGATTGCACACACGGCATCTGGCGGCGAATTGTCGCGCTTGATGTTGGTTGTCAAGGCACAAATTGCCAATCGGACAAAATTGCCCACCGTGGTGTTCGACGAAATCGATACCGGCGTATCGGGCGAAGTGGCTCATCGCATGGGCTTGATAATGAGCAATATGTCGCAGTCGATGCAGGTGTTTACCATCACACATCTGCCGCAAATCGCAGCCAAAGGCGTTGCACATTACAAAGTGTACAAACACGACACCGCCGATGCCACGGTAACCAACATCGTGCGGCTGACATCGGAACAACGTGTGCAGGAAGTGGCCGAAATGTTGAGCGGAAAAAATCCGTCGGCTGCGGCCATCGACAATGCGCGCGAACTGCTAAAAATGGTTTAATCTATGGAAATGCCAAAAAAAACTTATACTTTCGACCGCGTCGTGCGGTTGCTTATCGCTTTGGCCGTAGTGGGTGCTGCCGTGTGGCTGCTCAACCGCCTGAGTGCAGTGCTCTTGCCGTTTCTCATCGGCTGGCTTGTGGCGTATATGCTCTATCCGATTGTGAAATTTTTTCAGAATACCTGCCGTCTGAAATATCGTCTGTTGGCAGTGTTCGTTACGTTGTGTCTGACGGTGGCTGTTGTTGTGGGCGCCTGTTGGCTGATAATTCCCTCGTTGATAGACGAATTTGCAAAAATGGGGCAACTGTTGGTGCAGTATGCGCATCGCGCCGATACGGACAAGTTGTTGACCTACGATGTGATACGTTGGCTGGCCGAACAACTGCCTGCGGTTGATTATCAGCATCTGCTGACGCTCGACCATCTGACTGCCGCCGTGGAAAAAGTGGCGCCGCAATTTTTTAATGTCTTGTCAGGCACATGGAATGTGTTAGTCGGCTTGTTTGTGGCGGTTGTCATCTTGCTGTATGTCATTTTCATACTGATAGATTACGAAAAAATCAGCGAGGGTTTTGTGGCGATGATCCCCACCAAATACCGCTCGTTTGTGGTTGCACTGCTGCACGATGTCGAAAGTGGTATGAACAGTTATTTTCGCGGACAGTCGCTCATTGCCTTGTGTGTCGGCATTTTGTTTTCTATCGGTTTCAGTATCATCGGATTGCCCATGGCCATCACTATGGGATTGTTCATCGGTGTGCTGAATTTGGTACCTTATTTGCAGACCGTCGGGCTGATTCCGGTGCTGTTTCTGACCTTGCTGCGCTCTATGGAAACGGGACAGAATTTTTGGCTGTTGTTACTGTCGGTCGGCATAGTGGTAGTGGTGGTGCAAGGGCTTCAGGATTTGCTGCTGACGCCCAAAATCATGGGCAAATTCATGGGGTTGAAGCCGGCCATCATTTTGCTGTCGTTGTCGGTGTTTGGCGCCTTGTTCGGAGTGGTGGGCATGATTATTGCTTTGCCCGTTACCACGTTGCTGATTTCGTACTACAAACGTTATGTGTTGAACGCCGAACAGCACGAAAACGATGAAAATGTACCCATTTGCGCAAAAAAATAGAAAAAATTTTGCAGAATCAAGAAAAAGTTGTACCTTTGCACTCCCATTTATGGGGTTTTGTTTCATAGTTTTTTTTAATTTACTCATTTCTATGTATTTAGACGCAGAGAAAAAGCAAGAGATCTTCGGCAAATACGGAAAGTCTAACACTGACACTGGTTCTCCCGAATCACAAATCGCATTGTTTTCCTACCGTATCGCCCATTTGACTGAACATTTGAAGTCAAATCACAAAGATCATAGTACGGAACGTTCGTTGAGAATGTTGGTTGGTAAACGTCGCCGTTTGCTCGATTATTTGAAAGAGCGCGACATCGAACGTTATCGTGCTATCGTTAAAGAGTTGGGCTTGAGAAAATAATCTCCGACCAATTCGTAGCGACGAAAGAAAGCATTCCCCGAATCGGAATGCTTTCTTTGTGTCGTGGCGGCTTGGGTATGTCGCAAAAATGTAGTACTTTTGTAGTCCCAAATTTACAAACACAATTACAGTATGCACTTTCTTTACAATATCGGTATTCGTTTGATGCAAGGTTATGTGGCAGTGGCGGCGTTGTTCAGTGCCAAACTGCGTGCCCGGCATCGTGGCGACGCACAGGCATTCGACGCTTTGGAACGCTGCCGCGGCGAACGTTATGTGTGGTTTCATGCGGCATCGTTGGGCGAGTTCGAACAGGCACGCCCGATGATAGAGCGTTTGCGCAAACAGCAGCCCGACCGCAAAATACTGTTGACTTTTTTCTCGCCTTCGGGGTACGAGATTCGCAAAAATTATGCGTGTGTCGATGTGGTGTGTTATTTGCCGTTCGACACGCCGTTTAATGTGCGTCGTTTTTTGGATTTGGTCAATCCATCGCAGGCTATATTTGTGAAATATGAATTTTGGGCAAACTATTTGTTGGAGTTGCATCGTCGGCAGGTGCCCACTTATCTGATTTCGTCCATTTTCAGAGAAAAACAACTGTTTTTCAAACCGTATGGCGGATTTTTTCGTTCGTTATTGCATTGCTATACACACATTTTTGTTCAGGACGAAGCCTCGAAACGACTGCTCGAAAACATTGGTTTAGAGCATGTTACCATTGGCGACGACACACGCTTCGACCGCGTGTCCGACATAGCGGCTGCCGCTCGGCATCTGCCCATAGCCGAAGCCTTTGCCCGCGACAGCAATGTGTTGGTCGTTGGCAGTTCGTGGGAGCCTGACGAGGATTTGTTGGTGCGTTACATCAATGCCAATCAGGATATTTGTAAAATGATTATTGCGCCACACGTTGTTTCGCCGAAACACATCGCAAGTTTGTGCGAGAAACTGCGTTGTAACTTTGTGCTGTACACGCAAACCACTCCCGACGAGGCCGCCAAAGCGCATTGTTTGGTGGTTGATACAATAGGCGTTTTGTCGTCGTTGTACCAATATGGGCGTGTGGCTTACATCGGTGGCGGTTTCGGCGTAGGCATTCACAACACGCTCGAAGCGGCCGTGTGGGGCATGCCCGTGGTGTTTGGTCCGAACTATCGCAAGTTCCGCGAAGCGCACGATTTGATAGCGTGTGGCGGCGGATTTTCGATTCGTTCCTATCGACAGTTGGAAGATTTGGTTACGGCACTGTTCAACGACCACGAGGCGGCACGGCATGCAAGCGACTATGTAAAACAGCATGTAGGCGCTACCGACAAAATTTTTGGCATGATTTTCGATAACTAAAATAACTACAATAACAATATGGAAAAAAAATCGTATGATTGGCGTTTCGCGCAGGTAGGCGGCGTTACACGCGTCAAAATTGAAACAGGCGACGACATCGCTCATTTGCCCGAACTCGATCAAAAATTGTGGACAGTGTTGAGTTGTCCGGTTAAAGGGTTGGAAATCGACGAGAAAACCCTTAATTTTATGGATACCGACCACGATGGCAAAATTCGTGTGAACGAAGTTGTCGAAACTACCAAGTGGCTCACATCGGTACTGAAAACACCGGATCTGCTCCTCAAACAAGAGGGACGCATCGCGTTGAGCGACATCGATTGCGGTACCGATGCCGGACTGAAAATTTATAATTCGGCAAAACAAATTCTGAAAAATTTGGGTTTGGAAAAAGATGAAATTGCATTGGCCGATACGGCCGACAGCATTGCTATTTTTGCCAACACCAAACTGAATGGCGATGGCGTGGTAACCACAGCATCGACCGACGATGCTCAACTGCAAGCCGTGATAACCGCTTGCTTGCAAACGGTTGGTGGCACGCCCGATCGCAGCGGTGTCGATGGCGTAACAGCCGAACAAGTCGAAGCCTTCTATGCCGCCTGCGAGGCCTATTCGGCGTGGCAGACCGCCAAGTGCGAATTGCCTTACGGCGACAATACCGAAGCCGCATTGGCCGTTTACACTGCCTTGAAAGATAAAATTGACGACTATTTCGTGCGTTGTCAGTTGGCGGCTTTCGATGCCGATGCCACCGCTTTGCTCGATGTGTCGGCCGAACGCATGGGTAGCATCAGCGACAAAAATCTGGCCGGCTGCATGGACGAAATAGCCACCTATCCGTTGGCGCGCGTGAATGCGCAACATACGCTTTCGCTCTCGCAGGGCATCAATCCGGCGTGGATGGCACAGTTGGCTGATTTTAAGCGACTTGTGCTCGATGTCGATTTCCCGGCCATTGACGCGCTGACCGCACAAGAGTGGAACGCCGTGGCGGCCAAATTTGCGCCTTATCTGGCGTGGAAAGCGGCTAAAAATGGCGATATTGTCGAGTCGTTGGGCATGGCAACCATCGACACATTGCTGCAACAAAACCGCAAAGCCGACTTGTTGGCGCTGATTGAGGCCGACAAAGCCCTGACCGCCGAAGCCGAGTCGATACAAGCGGTCGATAAGTTGTTGCATTTGTGCCGCGATTTCTATCGGTTGCTCAAAAACTTTGTTACTTTTTCCGATTTTTATGCGCGCAATCAGCAACAAAAAGCCATTTTCCAAGCCGGAACACTCTATATCGACCAACGCAGTTGCGACTTGTGTCTGAAAGTGAACGATATGGCAAAACACAATCTGATGGCGGCAGCCAGCGGCATGTTCCTGATTTATTGCGATTGTTATTCGAAAACCAAAAATGCAACGATGCAAATAGTGGCGGTGATGACCAATGGCGAAGTCAACAATCTGACCGTCGGAAAAAATGCCATTTTTTACGACCGCGCAGGGCTCGATTGGGATGCCACCGTTACAAAAATTGTTGACAATCCCATCAGTATCGGACAGGCATTTTGGTCGCCATATCGTCGTATTTCGGTGTGGATCGAAAATTTGATAAACAAACGTGCCGCCGACAAAGATTCGAAAATGATGGCCGATGCTACCGAAAAACTATCGGCTGTGCCCGACACAAAACCGACCGATGGCGCCGCACCTGCACCGGCTCCTGCGTTTGATATTGCCAAATTTGCCGGTATTTTTGCCGCATTAGGCATGGCTTTGGGAATGATAGGTACCGCCTTGGTGAGCGTGGCCAAAGGCTTTGCCGCATTGACTTGGTGGCAGATGCCGTTGGTGTTGATAGGCTTGCTGCTACTGATTTCCGGCCCATCGATGATAATGGCCGCACTGAAGTTGCGGAAACGCAACTTGGCACCATTGCTCAATGCCAATGGCTGGGCTGTCAATGCTAATGTGTTGGTAAACATCTTGTTTGGCGCCACATTGACTAAAATGGCCGTACTCCCGAAACTGAAATTACAAGATCCTTTTGCACGCAAAGGCATTCCATTGTGGCGCAAAATTTTGTACATCGTTCTGGCTGTGCTGGTAGTGGCGGTCGCAGTCTATTTGCTCTATGTGTACGCTTGTCCGCACGCTGTCGATGCCGCTGCAACTACTTGTGAAACAGTCGATTCGCTGACAGTGCAATAGTCGCTTCGACGCAGTCGGCAAGGCTAACAGGCCGCCACTCGTATGGACGAGTGGCGGGTTTTTTTTTTTT
>SAMEA3663015__coassemble_174_pt1 | contig 40801 bp, 38 predicted proteins | sample SAMEA3663015__metabat2_low_PE_032 | metagenome-assembled genome bin SAMEA3663015 (sample SAMEA3663015) | pig gut metagenome | biome: pig gut; feature: pig-associated habitat; material: faeces | place: France | collected 2012 | reverse complement strand
GGTAATACGTTCGGGAACAACTGCAACGACAACACGTTCGGGAACGATTGTGGTGGTAATACGTTCGGGAACGGTTGTTATTATAATACATTCGGGAACGATTGTGGTGGTAATACGTTCGGGAACAGTTGTGGTGGTAATACGTTCGGGAACAACTGTCGCTACATTACTGTCCACAACAGCGTTCAATACGTGGCTGTTACTGGTGGCAGCACTGATTCTTCTTACGTCCAGAATGCCCAAATACTCAATGGGACGCACGGAAGTAACACATCAAATAGGCTACAAATATCGTTCCAAGAGGGTGTGGACTATTGCCAATTTGCAGGTCTAAATTCAAGCGGAATTTTGAAGATTTGGGTGCCGTCAGATGCTGCATAAGTATGATGAGTGTTTGCATATTGATGTAGCGTAGAAGCATACATGCGCAAAGAAAAAATGACCAGACAAAAACTGCTAATTCTGTAAACATTGATAAATGAGCATATTATAGCGGCACAGAAATTGGTTTGATATTAGTTGTTCCCGAACTAATCCTCATATTATTGAGGGAATAACTAAATATCAACCTAATTAAAAACAAAGTTCTATGCTCAACAAAATTAGTTACAAATTGGTTTTTAACCGAGCACGGCGACTGAATCAGAGAGGCGAAGGCCTTATCCAGATTGAGTGCTCACAGCAGAAACGCCGGATCTATTTTAGCACGCACACGTATGTCAAACCTGAGAATTTCAGTCATGGGGCAATCGTTGAAACCCCAAATGCAGACAGTCTGAATTATGTTCTTTACCAGATGATGCAGGAAATTGAACTGGTAGAACTGGAGTACATCAAGCGAGGGGTGGATGTTCACTTGCCAATGCTGAGGGAAGCGGTTCGCTCTCATATATCACCGGCAGCCAAATTGACCGACTTTGGAACGCAGGTGGTAGAACAGAGCGAACGCAAGAACCTCACTAAACTCAACTACCAAACACTACTCAATAACATTGAACGGTTCCGGCATGGCACACTCATCACAGACATTGACTATCAGTTTGTGGTCAGTTATGACAAATGGCTTCGTGAAAGTGGCATTGCACATAATACGCGCATCAGCAGACTTCGGTTGCTCCGGGCTTTGCTGAATGAAGCCCGAAAGCGTGACATCATTCACACCAATCCGTTTGACCGTTTCCGTATCCAGCAAATGGTCAGCAAGAAAGGCTATTTGACCAATGAGCAGTTGCACAAACTCGAAAAGATGTCGCTCAAAGGCATGGAGGACAAAGTGCGTGATGCGTTCCTGATTGGATGTTATACAGGGCTGCGTTTTTCTGACATTGTTACGCTAAGGAATGAGCATATTGCGAAGGGATGGCTGACAAAGAAAATGGCAAAGACCGGCTTCATCGTAGAAGTGCCCATTGCAGAGCTGTTTGGTGGCAAGATGATGCAACTATTGGAAAAGTACAATGGCAACATTGAACGAGTGTCAAAAGGCCTCTCTACAAACTCATCCGTCAATAAGACACTGCGCAATATATTGGACCGCATAAAAGTAGATCCAAAAATAACGTTCCACTCATCACGTCACACCTTTGCAACTCATTTAGGGCAAAGTGGCGTGCAACTAACAACCATTCAAAAGCTACTTGGTCATCAGAAACTACAGACAACACAAATCTATAGTGAAGTTGACCGCAAAGCAATAACAAACGACCTCAAACGAGGAAAGAAATAAGCGAAGTACATAAACCAATATCACAATGAAACAGATTTTAGTAGGCAGCCGCGCCTTTTTCAGCGGCATGAAAGGATTCCAAAGTAAAGATCGGGACTACCTGATTTTAGTAGAACAGCCGCAAGGCTTCAACTGGCGACGCGAACAAAGCGTGCGTGGTATTTGCACATTTGAGTACAAGAAAGACACACCGGCAGCGATGATTGCAAAGACGCTGGAGATGGGTGATGCCTTGCTTATTGGCAAGTTCCTCGTGCCAGAAGTTGCACAAGCCATCGGCGCAACCGTGGACGATATTCTGCCACTTGAATCCCTGCTGCCTAAGTTGGATGACAAACACCAATATGAGGCAGTCATCTTCAATGCCATTAAAGCCAACGGAACATTCACACTGACCGATGAGCAACGCCAAGAAGCATTCAAGGCATTCCTGTCCGCACGAAAGAAGCCGGACACTAAGAATGGAAAAACCGAATAGGGGAACCTATCACTAATATATACGATGCAAGCCGTGTGGACATAAAAAAAGTCCCCGGCTGTGGCTGACAGACGCTCTTACCTTTCTATCAGACCACATTTGCAAGCGAAGCACCCGCTACCGAGGACATAGTAGTCCCAAGTATGCGGGTGCTTCGCATCGTATATGTTAGGCAAAAGCCTGTATGTCTCTACAAATAAAACTCTGTAGAATTGTAAGAGCGCACAAAAGTACAAAAAAAATTTTGACATATCCAAATTTTTTCTTTCAAAAACACATTGAAATATGAACATTTACTACAAAATGCTAGACAAAGTTATGTCCGAAGGTAGGATGCAAACCAACAAAAAAGGGAGCATCAAGTATTTAACCAACCAAGTGCTGCACATGGAGCCTGCCGACCTGCTCGACATATTCGAGACACATGGCATCGCACGCAAGAAACTCAAAACAGAGTTGAAGATGTTTGAAGCCGGCATTACCTCTACGGAGCAATACCGGGCCGAAGGCATCACATGGTGGGACTATTGTGGTGAACAACTCAAAAATAGCTATCCAACCTATTTCAAGCGTTTGCCGGCATTGGTCAAGAAGATCAATGCTGAAAAGAAGAACAGCAAGAACTATGTTCTGTTCTTGGGCGAAACCGGAGTGGAAACCAACCAGCAGCCGTGTTTGTCTCTGGTGCAGTTCCAGATTGAAGATGGGAAAGTGATTATCTCCGCCTATCAGCGTTCATCAGACGCCAATTTAGGGCTGCCTTGCGACATTTACCACCTCTATCTGATGGCACGCCAAATAGACCTGCCTTTGAAGTCCATCACGCTCTTTCTGGGCAACGTTCACATCTACGAATCCAACCTCCTCAACACCTACGAACTCCTCAACGGTGCGCAGGACGTCAAATTTACCCTGAATGTATGAAAGACTGGACAGGCAATCACTCATCACAATTAGCCGCATTAGGTTCAAGTAATCACACAGAATTGGAGCGTGAAAGCCACGACTTCTATGCCACTGATCCGCGTGCTGTAACAGCCTTGGCAGAACACATGCAACTTCCACACCGCATATTTGAGTGCGCATGTGGAACCGGGCATTTAGCCAAAGCGCTCACAGAACTTGGTCATGAAGTTATTGCAACGGATCTGATTGACCGTGGATTTGGTCAAGGTAATGTAAACTTCTTGGAAGTAGAACAAATGCCGGAAGATTGCAACTGCATTCTGACAAATCCACCGTACAAGTTCACAACGGAGTTCATAGAACACGCATTGAAGATTCTGCCGAAAGGAGGCAAAGCAATCTTCTTACTCAACGTGAACATTCTTGCAGGGCAAACGCGATTTAAGCGCATTTATTCGCGTGGAGTGTTGAAAGAATTGTATTTGTTTACCAAACGCATTGTGTGCGCTAAGAATGGCGATTTTGAGACCTACAAATCATCAGCAGTAAATTATGCTTGGTTTGTATTTGAGAAAGACTTTTGCAGTTCAACACTTTTGCATTGGATTTGAAACAACATTAAAAGAGCGTTGAAACAAGCCTGAAAGCAGGTGAAAAACGCGATTATAGAAAATGAGCCGCTGAATTTCTCAGTTGCTCATTTTCATTTGAAAAAGTATCAAAAAAATGTACTTTTCGTTTTAAGAAAATGTACAATTCGTTTTGGCGATTATACATAGGGAGATGCGCCGTCGTTGTTTGCGGGGACTGCTTGGCTTATTTCTCTTTCTTCGCCGCTTTGGCAGCCGCCGGTTTGCCTATGGCTTCGCGCATTTGCGTGTCGGCTTCAATATTTTTCATGCGATAATAATCCATGATGCCCAAGTTGCCGTTGCGGAAGGCTTCGGCCATGGCTTTTGGCACTTCGGCTTCGGCTTCGATTACCTTGGCGCGTGCCTCTTGTGCTTTGGCTTTCATCTCTTGTTCCAATGCCACGGCCATCGCGCGACGCTCTTCGGCGCGGGCTTGCGCTATGTTTTTGTCGGCTTCGGCTTGGTCCATTTGCAGGTTGGCGCCGATGTTTTTACCGACATCGACGTCGGCAATGTCGATGGACAGAATCTCGAACGCTGTGCCGGCATCGAGGCCTTTGCTCAACACAAGTTTCGAGATAGAGTCGGGATTTTCGAGCACCATTTTGTGCGTTTCGCTCGAACCGATGCTCGACACGATGCCTTCGCCTACGCGTGCCAAAATGGTCTCTTCGCCGGCACCGCCCACCAATTGCTTGATGTTGGCGCGCACGGTTACACGCGCTTTGGCCAAAAGTTGGATGCCGTCTTTGGCTACCGACGACACAATCGGCGTGTCGATTACTTTCGGGTTGACCGACATTTTGACAGCCTCATCGACATCGCGGCCGGCCAAGTCGATGGCGGTGGCCATTTTGAACGACAGGTCGATGTTGGCTTTGTTGGCCGACACCAACGCATGCACCACGCGGGCTACATGACCGCCTGCCAGATAGTGCGCTTCGAGGTCGTCGCGGCGAACACTTACCAAACCGGCTTTGTGTGCTTCAATCATGGCGTTCACAATGATTGAGGGCGGCACTTTGCGGATGCGCATCAAAAATAGTTGTATCAGCGAGATGCTGACACCCGACACGCGCGCCGACAACCACAACAGGAACGGCACATAATACAGAAAAACGATCAGGAATATCAGCGCGACAATTCCCAAAATAATAGTGAGTGTGATTCCCATAAGTGTTTAATTGTTAAGTGGTTAAAAAATGATTTGTTAATTTACTTTTCTTACGGCAATGGTGTCGCCCGACACTTCGGCGACTTCCACTTCGGTGTTCGGGTCGATAAATCCATCGAGCGATTTGGCTTCGAGCGTGGCGTTGGCAAAACGCACTGTGCCGATGGGCGCAAGGCGCGATGCCGTGATGCCGCGCGCTCCCATGGCAACCTGTGTGTCTTTGGGCGCGCTGCTGGTGCTATCGACTTCGGCTTTGAGCGACATCTTGTCGAGCGCGCGCGAACGTACAAACAGCCACACGGCAATGCTCAACGTTACAAGGCCGCACGCCAACGTGATGCAGCCGATGGTGGTGCCCATGGTAACAAACGCGTACCACACCGAGGCTACCACAAAAGCCAAACCGGCAAATCCGCCGACCGAAATGCCCGGAATCAGAAACAACTCGAGCAACAGAAACCCGATGCCGAGCAACATGAATAATACAATTAAAAAAATCTCTGACATAATATAATAGGGTGTTGTTTAATTTTCTGTATGGAGCATCGCATTTTCGCACAGACGTATCTCTTGTTCGTAACGGCGTATTTGCTGCTCGGTGATGATGATGGTTTTTTCCAATGTCAAAATGTCGTTAGCAAGGCGTGTGCGCTCGTCGCCGACGTCGGTTATCGCCCACAATTCGCGTTTGGCTTGCAGCGTGAAACGTTTTTGCGCCATTTGCAGTTGCAGAGCGCACAAAGTTACAAAATTTTTGCGAGCGTCAGCATTTTTGAAGTCATTTTCTGAAAAATAAATCGTTGTGTCGTTGATGATGAACCGTTCGGCATGTGTGGTTGTGTGGCGATTGTCGCCGGGGAAAACGATTTTTTGTGGCGCTTCGGCTATGCGATAGGTGCGTAACAAGGCTGCGTCGCGCAATTCGTCGTCGGTTTTGTCGCGCAGAATCAGGCGCGTGGCATTTGGCACAAAACGATAGATGACAACGCTGTCGTCGGTGCGAAAACGGTCGGTGGCAAACCACCCGATGCCGTTCAGTTCGTCAAACGCCATCATGTAGTCGTTGCCGGTGGAGTTGAAAGGCATGCCTACATTTTGAGGCGGCAGATAACTGTCGGTGTCGCTGTTGTAGCGCGAGGTGAAAATGTCGTAACCGCCCAAACCGTCGTGCCCTTCGGAACCGAAATAGATGGTGATGCCATCGGCGGCGACAAACGGAAAATTCTCGTTGCTCGTGGTGTTTAATTTGTTCGATAGGAGCGTTGGCGTTGTCCATTCACCCATCAGTTTGTCGGTGTGATAGAGGTCGGTTTGGCCGCCGTTGCGCAATGTGAGGTAGCGGCGGTCTTGTCGTCCCGACTCGAACCCGACATAATCGGTGTTGCTGGCGAAAAAAGTACCCATTTCGCGCGGAATGGCTATCTTCGCAAAGAAGTTAGTTTTCGCTGCTATCGTACTGTCTATCAGTGCTATGTCTTCGATGCGATGCAACATTTGTACACCCAATGTGGCTTGACGTTGTCGTTCGGTAGCGTGCAATGTTTCTTGCGGAGTCGGTTTCCCTTCGTCTATCCAGCGGGTGTAGGCTTCGGCGGCTTCGGCAAAAAAGTAACGGTCGAAATAGAGGTCGCCCAAGTAGAGGTAGGCCTTGCTGTAACCGTTTTCGGCGGCCATGCGGTAGTGTTCGATGGCTTCGTCATGGTTGCCCATGGCCTCCAAACAGCGCGCCAAACGCACGTTCAATACGGCATCTTTCGGCTTTTTCTTCAACAGCTGGCGGTTGATGTCGGCGGCTTCGGCAAAACGCCCTTCGTCGAACAATGCAGAGGCATCTGTCGGCTTTTGTGCTATTAAGTTGCCGGCAATAAGTAATACCAATATGCTGATAATCAACTTCATTTTGCTAAATTTCGATTTTCGTGCCATCGGCGGCGACGATGGTGTTTGGAAATATGGCGCGTGCTTCGTCGGCGTAGGGTGCTGTGTCGCGATGGCGGGCAGAGTAGTGCCCGATGACAAGTCGGCTTACTTGCGCTTTGTGTGCTATGGTGGCGGCTTGCGCTGCTGTGCTGTGCAGCGTGGCTTTGGCGCGTGCCGCATCGGCGGTCAGAAAAGTGGCCTCGTGGTACAAGCAATCTACACCATATATATAGGGTATGATGCGCTCGGTGTAGGCCGTGTCCGAAATGTAGGCATAGCGGCGTGGCGCGGTGGGCGGCGTGGTCAAACGGTCGTTTGGCACCATTTGCCCGTCGGGCGTTACAAAATCGGCGCCGGCTTTTATCTCTTTCAACTGACAAATCGGAATGTTGTAAGCGTCTATCATGTCGCGAATCAGATGGCGCTCCGATGCTTTCTCTTCAAACAAAAAACCGGTGGCCGGCACACGATGTTTCAGCGGAATGGTCTTTACGGTCAGGCTGCGGTCGTCGTAAATGACGGCCGATTTGTGCGGATTGAAGTCGTGGAAACGCACGCTGAACGGAAAATCGCTGCAACAATAGTCGATTTGCGGTCGTAGCAGTTTGGCCAAATCGGGTTGCGCATGTATCTCGATGTCGGCGGTGCGACCCAGCATGCCGAGCGTCGAAATCAAGCCCATCAGCCCGAACCAATGGTCGCCGTGCAGGTGCGATATGAAGATGTGGTTCAGCCGTGTGGTGCGTATGCCGTTCTGTATCAGACGGTTTTGTGTGCCTTCGCCGCAGTCTATCAAAAATTGTTTGTTGCGCAGTTCGAGCAGTTGCGAGGTCTGAAAACGTTGCGGTGTCGGCATGGCCGAACCCGACCCGAGTATGGTGAGTTGCATCGATTCCACAAGCAAAGACTATTGGCGCTACTTCTTTTGTACCAACACCCACGCGTCGCCGAATTGGTCGTGTATGGCGGCTATTTTCTGCTTGGCCGAAGCATAGTCGTCGAACGATACCAGCAGCACGCGGTACATGCCTTGCTCGTTGATGACGATGACCGGCTTGTATTCCGGGCGCATGCGGGCTTGCAACCGTTTGGCGTTGTCCTGATTTTTGAAACTGCCAATGACGACATGGTAGTTCTTCAACTCGTTGTCCGATTCGCCCTCGACCACGCTGAACACTTCGGCGCGGGTTACCTCTTTTTCGACCGGCGCGGGTGGCGTTGGCGTTGTTTCTACTACCGGCTCGACCGTTTGTACCGGCTGCGGCTCGGCCACGACTGCCTGTTGCGGTTGGGGCACCTCTTTGGGTTTCTCGGTCAGCACCTCTTTGGCCGGTGCTTTGCCTTCGGCAGGAATGTAGGCGCCGGGAGCATTTTGCACCTTGCAGGCCGATAAAACGATGGCTGTGCAGCCGAATGTCAGGATAATTTTCGAAAGTTTCATACTGATTGTAAATGTTAATTCCGACAGACAAAGATAGATAAAAAATAAATAACTTGCAAATTTACAAATATTTTCAGTAACTTTGCACCAAAAATAATGCTATGGTCGAAATAAATCCGCAAGAACGGATTATTTTAGGAGTCGATCCGGGTACTAATGTGATGGGGTACAGCGTGTTACGTGCTGTCGGGCGCAAGGCTGAGTGTGTAACGCTCGGCGTGGTCGATTTGCGCAAAATCACAGATCCCTACCTGTCGCTCAAGCAGATTGCGATCGAAATGTCGGCCGTCATCGACAAATATCTGCCTGACGAGTTGGCTATCGAAGCACCGTTTTTCGGAAAAAATGTGCAGTCGATGCTCAAACTCGGACGTGCGCAAGGCGTGGCCATCGCATGTGCCATTACACACGATATTCCCGTAACGGAATATGCGCCGCTGAAAATAAAAATGGCCATCACGGGCAACGGCGCCGCCGCCAAAGAACAGGTCGCTGCCATGTTGTGCCGCTTGTTGCAACTCGACCCGCAATCGCTACCGCCTCAACTCGATGCTACCGATGCACTTGGTGCCGCTTACTGCCATTTTTTGCAGACTATGACACCGATGCCCGATGCCCGAAAATATCGCGGGTGGAAAGATTTTGTGGCACGCAATCCGCAGAAAATCAAATAATTGTAATTTTAACATAAATCTAACATCATGAAAAAAGTATTTTTATCCCTCTTGGCGTTGCTGTGCGTCTCGACCGCTTTTGCCGGCGATGGCACAGCCGAAAATCCCTACTCGTGCGCTGAAGCCATTGCTTTGCAAAAGGCTTCCGATTACAGCCCGACGCTCGTTTGGGTGAAAGGTTTTATCGTCGGCATGCCTGTACAAGGCAAAGGCGGCGTGGTTACGTTCACTACCGAAATTGGCAGTGCCAACTGTCAGCAGATAATGTTGGCCGACGATATCTACGGCACCAATGCCATGCCGGTGGAACTGACGATGGACGCGCGCACCGATTTGAACCTCTGCGAACACGCTTCGTACATTGGCAGCAAAGTCCGATTGCGCACTGTGCCGCAAAGTTATTTTGCGGTGCCCGGAGCAAAAAATTCGAGCGAATATGCGTGGCTCGAACCGATAGCGGTAACCGGCGTTTCACTGAACGAGAGTGAGGTTGAAGTGTTGGTCAATCAGATGATTACGCTGACAGCAACGGTGGCTCCTGCCGATGCCGACAACCGGCGCGTGGTGTGGTCGTCCGACAATGCCGGCGTGGCCTCGGTCGATGCCGACGGCAATGTTACGGCGCTGACCAATGGCGAAACCACTATCACCGTTACGACGGTTGATGGCGCCAAAACGGCCTCGTGCAAAGTTACTGTTACCACGGCTTCGGGCGAAGTGCTGATGGGCGATGTCATCACCGCCGACACGACGGGAGTAACTGCGGATACATATACGATTTGGTCAGATAAAACTTGTTTGTCAGGAACTAAATATGCAGGGAAATCGGCTACGACTTCTAATGCAATCAAAATCACAAGTCGTGCAAGTACAAGTGATAGTAAAAAAGAAACCGGTATCGTAAATACGTCTAATGTGGGGTATTTGCGCCAAGTAGAAGTGGTTTGGAATTCTTCTCAAAATGCTACTGGTCGGCAAGTGCAGGTGTTGGCATCTAATGAGCCAATAACGTCTGCGGCCGATTTGTATCAAAATATTATTGCGTTTGATACTTTGGGTGTGTTGCAGTATAGCACTAATGATGTAAATGCACAACTTGAAGTAACAAAAAATTACAAATACGTTGGCTTGTTGGCTGTTAGTTCGGGCGCTACCTATTTTGATAAAGTGGTGTTTACATGGTCGATTAACAAAGCCTTCGACGATGTGGAATTGCAGCACCTGTCGCTCGATACGGCATCGCTCGAACTCGAAGAGGCCGAAACGTACCGGCTGAAAGTGGCTTATCAGCCTGTCGATGCCACCTACAAAGCCGTAAAATGGACAAGCTCGAACACGGCAGTGGCAACGGTCGAGGCCGGCATGGTAACGGCCGTGGCTCCCGGCGAGGCCGACATCACTGTAACGAGCGTGAACAATCCCGAATTGAGCGCGAAGTGTCATGTCGTAGTAACGAAAAAAGACCTATTCGCAGGACGTGATATCTATTATAAAGTAAAGGATATTAGCGAATTACATACAAATGACACGGTGGTGTTGGTGTGCGAAAAATATAACCGCGTTTCGGGCGAGTTCGAATTGTCGGATAACGGCGTAGGACGCATCGTTACACCATCGACCGAGATTGTGCGCGAGGGCGACCGCATTGGCGCATGGGGTGCCGAAGAGGTGCATTTGGTGGCTGTCGAAGGCGGTAAATGGCAAATTCTGGTCAAACAGTGGCTGGTCGATGACTTGGGACTCGACTACAGCGAAGAGGTGCCCTTGCGTGCGGCCGAGGTGAAAAATCTGCAAATCAAGGGCGAAGGCACACAAACATGGACTATCGAATTTTTCAACGACGGCGACAGCGTGGTTATCGAAAACTGCAATAAGGCAATGGGGCGCTTGCAGTTCAATGGTAGCAATAAAACTTTCTGCAACTATACTTCGAACCAAACTGCGCTGCAAATCTATCGCATGGAAAACCAGACCATCAGCGACGACGACCCGATTGCCGACCCCGATAATCCGGATGTCGATGCCGTGCCGTCGGTAGAACTGACAGGCATTTCGTATGCGAATGGCATTATCTACAATGAACAGGGCTTGCCTCTTCGCATCTATAACGTGGCCGGATATTTGGTGGCCGAAGGCTGCTCAAATATTGATATGTCTGCTTTGGATAAAGGTATTTATCTCATTCGTGCTGAACAAGGTGTACTTAAAATTGTAAAATAAATACACAAAAAATGGCAATTTTTATTGCGCATGTGTAAGGAGAATAGTACCTTTGCATACGAGATATCAACTCAATTACCCTCCTTTTGGTATTTTTAGGTGGAAGGTAATTTGTTGACTATCTGATAATTACAATCGATAACTAAAGAAAATTGTAGGGACGTGCTGTGGCGCGTCCCTACGTTGTTTGCCGCTGTGTGGTCGGCTTATTTAGTGCCGAAAAATGCTTTCTGCAAGTCAGCCACACGGTCGAGTTTTTCCCATGTGAAGAGTTCGACTTCGATGTCGATGTCGTGCGGCGTGTTGTATGGCGAATGGAAATGTTTGATTTTCAGTTCGTTAGAACGGCCAAAATGTCCGTAGGCTGCCGTTTCGGCATAGATGGGATTGCGTAATTTCAGGTCGCGTTCGATGGCGCCCGGGCGCAGGTCGAACAAATCGGCAATTTTTTCGGCTATCTCGCTGTCACTCAGTTGCACATGTGCCGTGTTGTAGGTGTTTACATACACGTTCAGCGGGCGTGCCACACCAATGGCGTACGACACTTGCACCAGCACTTCGTCGGCCACACCGGCAGCCACTAAATTTTTGGCAATATGCCGTGCGGCGTAGGCTGCCGAACGATCAACTTTCGACGGGTCTTTGCCCGAGAATGCGCCGCCACCGTGTGCGCCCTTGCCACCGTAGGTATCGACGATGATTTTGCGCCCTGTCAGGCCGGTGTCGCCGTGAGGTCCGCCGATGACAAATTTACCGGTCGGATTGACCAATAGTTCGTAGGCATCGTCGAGGTACTGACGATATTCGGGGTGCTTGTCGAATACGCGCGGAATCAAAATTGTTTGCACGTCGTGGCGAATTTTTTCCTGCATGGCTTTGTCGGCCTCGGCTTGCGCTGCGGACGATGTGTCGCGCGGTTGCACAAATTCGTCGTGCTGTGTCGAAAGCACAATGGTGTGAATGCGCCGTGGACGGTGGTCGTCGCCGTATTCCACCGTAACCTGACTTTTTGCATCGGGGCGCAGGTAGGGCATCAACGTAGTGTTTTTGCGAATATCGGCCAACTCTATCAGCAATTGGTGTGCCAAATCGAGTGTCAGCGGCATGTAGTTGGCTGTCTCGTTGGTGGCATAGCCGAACATCATGCCTTGGTCGCCGGCGCCTTGTGCCAAGGGGTCGGCTTGTGTTACGCCGCGACTGATGTCTTCCGATTGCTCGTGTATAGCCGACAGCACACCGCAACTTTCGGCTTCGAATTTGTATTCGCTTTTGGTGTAGCCGATGTTGCGAATGGTGTCGCGGGCTACGCCTTGCATGTCGATGTAGGCGTTCGACGATACTTCGCCGCCAAGCACCACTTGGCCGGTGGTAACGAATGTTTCGCACGCCACGCGCGATTCGGGGTCAAATGCCAACAACTTGTCGAGAATGGCGTCCGAAATTTGGTCGGCCACCTTGTCGGGATGACCTTCCGATACTGATTCTGATGAAAATAAATAACCCATAACAACAATTTTAGATGGTGATAAAAATATGTTAGTTAGGGAGAAAATTCGCGTAAGCGAACGAAAAAAATCTCAGAAGCGGAATGAACTTCTTTAGCATTTTTTATCGTGGTTGCAAGCGGTCAAATCTCTCCACAAATGTGAGTGCAAAGGTACTGCTTTTTGACCAAATATGCAATACTGCAAGTAAAAAAAATATGCTTGTTTTAACTTGTTGATTGATAGCGTGTTAAAAATTTCCGACAATGGCGTTGATGGATTTCCAAGTGCGGTCGTCCATTTTGGCACCGACGAATGTGATGACGTGTCCGGCGCAGATGGTGCCGATTTTGGCGCATTTGTCGAGCGACAAACCGCGTGCGTAGCCATACAGAAATCCGGCGGCGTAGAGGTCGCCGGCGCCGGTGGTGTCGATGCAGTTCACCTTGGCGGCCGGAATACGGAACAACGCATCGCCCGACACGGCAAACGAACCGCGCTTGCCCACTTTGACAATGGCGATGGAACAGAATTGGGCTATCTCGCGTGCCGCTTCTTCGTCGTGTTTGCCGGTGAATGCGTAGGCTTCGTCCTCGTTGGCAAATACAATATCAACGTAGCGCTTTGCATAGTCGCGTAGAAAATCCTTGTGTGCCTCTACCACGTTGTAACTTGCAAGGTCGAGCGACACCTGCATGCCGGCACCATGAGCCAATTCGGCAGCGCGCAACATCAGTTCGTGGCTTTCGACCATGTAACCTTCGATGTGCAGCAGGTTGAAGTCGCGCAACATGTCGGCGCTGAGGTCGGCGGCGCGCAGGTCGCTGGCTGCCCCCAGATAGGTGCACATGGTGCGCTCGCTGTCGGGCGAAATCAGTACATGGCAACGCCCCGACGGCAGTTGCGAACCGAGCAGATAGGTCAGTACACCGTTTTCGAACGAATCGACTTTGAAAAAGTCGCCGATGGAGTCGCTACCGACTTTGCCGATAAACCCGACATCAACGCCCAATCGTGCCAAACCCGAAATGGTGTTCGAGGCCGAACCGCCGGTGGCCACATGCTGGTCGAGCAGAATGGTAGCCTCCTGTATGGCGCGCATTTTATCCTCGTCGATGAGCTGCATACTGCCTTTGGGCAACTCGAGCCGTTGCAAAAGGTCGTCGGATTTGAGGCGCATCAGTATGTCCACGAGGGCATTGCCCATGCCGAGAATTTTTTTCATCGCCGTGTGTCTGTTTTGGTGTGTCGCGTGTGCTGTTCCCGAAAAAAAATAAAGAAGCCGCTGCTCGTAAAAAGTGCGGCTTCCGCTGTGTTGCGCTCCATGGAGGACTTGAACCTACGACCCCCTGATTAACAGTCAGGTGCTCTAACCAACTGAGCTAATGAAGCATATCAAATATCGTTCCCGATTTTGCGTTGCAAAGATAGTACTTTTTTTTGATCTGACCAAACAAAATCGACTTTTTTTTCAAAAAAATGCGTTTTGTATTTATTGTGCTGATAACTAATCAGTTGACCGGCGGCAAAAAGGCGTCCTCGATGTGCTCGATGCGATAAGTGCCGCCAACGGGAATGACGCTGACAACGTCGAAACGAACGTCGGCGTCGATGTCGTGCTGCAAAATGTATTCGTGGGTTGCCGCTACGATGCGCCGTATTTTGGCGGGCGTTACGGCGTCTTTCGGGTGTTCGAAGTGCTCGGTCGAGCGCGATTTGACTTCGATCACAACCAACAGCCCGTCTTTTTCGGTTACGATGTCGAGTTCGGCATGCCCGAAACGCCAATTACAGTCGCGGATGATGTAGCCGCGGTCGCGCAGAAATTGTTGGGCTTGCAACTCGCCTTCTTTGCCAAAATCGTTGTGTTGTGCCATCGTCGTTCGGTGTTTTGCCTGCAAAATTACACAATATTTATATAAAACGGCATAAGTTGTTGTTTTTTTCGACAAAAAATTGTACATTTGCAAATTAAATTAGTTTGCAGAGTGAAAAAACAGAATAAAACGTCCGGCAACCGCCCGGTGCTGAAACGTACGCATCGTGTGGCGTTCATGCTGAACGACGAGGAACGCCGTTATTTGGAGGCGTATGTCAATCGTTACAAGGTGGATAATGTGTCGAAATTTTTGCGCGATGCCGTCATGCGCACGGTGTTGCATCAACTCGACGAAGACCGCCCGACGTTGTTCGATTAAATGATGGAGGATTGTTGTCAAATGAGTGTACTATGGATGATTGTGGGCATTGTGGCGGGATTTGCCGCAGGCTTTGTGTTGGCTTTTCTGATACAAAAAAGCAAGCAGGCGTTGTTGGCTGCGCAAATGGCGTCGGCGCAGACGGAAAAGGATAATGCAACGACCGAATTGGAAAAAATGCGTGCCGAATTGGCGACCAAAATGGTGGAACAAGCCACAACGGTCACCAAAATGGAAGGCCTGAAAGAACAGTTGGCCGAACAAAAACAGGCGATGGCCGACCTGCAAAAACGCCTGACAACCGAGTTCGAAAATATGGCCAACCGCATTCTGAAAGAGCGTGCCGCCGAACTGTCGGAAACGAGCAAAAAAGACCTTGGCGCCATACTGAATCCGCTGAAGGACAATATCGCCGAGTTCAAACAGCAGGTGCGCGAGGCCTATTCCCTCGAAATGCGCGACAAAGCCGGCCTACGCGAACAACTGAAACTGCTGACCGAACAAAATGCCCGCATCAGCGACGAGGCCAACAACCTGACCAAAGCCCTGAAAGGCGATGTGAAACAGCAAGGTAATTGGGGCGAAATCGTTTTGGAACGCGTGCTCGAAATGTCGGGCTTGCACATAGGGCGAGAGTTCGAGCGCGAGGCTGTTTCCAAAGACGACAACGATGCCAACAAGCGACCCGATGTGATTGTTCATCTTCCTGATAATAAGCATGTTGTGATTGACTCGAAAGTGTCGCTGGTAGCTTACGATCGCTTGGTAAATGCGCCTGACAATGCCGCGTACGAAATGGCCTTGAAAGAACAAGTGGCTTCGTTGAAAAAACATGTGAATGAATTGGCAGCAAAAAATTATCCCAATCTGCCGGGACTGAATGCACCCGATTTTGTGCTGATGTTTGTGCCGATCGAGGCGATGTTCTCGGTGGCTGTCGATGCCGACAAAAACCTGTTTGCGTATGCGTGGGAGAAAAAAATTGTCATCGTCAGCCCGACAACGCTGCTGGCTACTTTGCGTACCATAGCAAGCATCTGGCAACAGGAAAATCAGACGAAAAATGCGTTCGAAATAGCACGACTTGGTGGCGTTTTGTACGACAAAATGGTCGGTTTTATCGACGATTTTCAGAAAATAAAACGCAGTTTGGAGGCCGCCGACAAAGCCTACAACGATGCTCTCGGCAAAATGAGTACAGGCAAAGGCAATATGCTGAATACGGCAACACGTATCAAAGAACTTGGCGCAAAGGCCGGTAAAACGATACCGCAAAATTTATTGCAGGACGCAGAGGCATGAAACGTATAGCATTGATATTCATTGTGTTGATGTCGGTGGCGGCTGGCGCAAAGGCGCAGCCGGCGCGTGTGCCTGCCGTGCGCGAACCCATCGAAGTGATGCAGCCCGACAGCACGCAGTTGACGGTGTTGTTGCATGGCGACGAGTGGAAACATTGGCGCACAACCATTGATGGCTTTGTCGTCGAACAAGATGATAAAGGCTTTTATCGTTATGTTGTAGTTACAACAAAGGGCGAACAGCGCATGGGATGTCGTGTGGCGCACAATCCGGCCGACCGTTCGAAGTGCGAACAAAAATATGTATCAAAAAAAGGTGTTAAACGCTAAACAAATGATGCGATGAAAAAACTATTTATGTTGTGTGGCTGCATGATGTATGTGTGTGTGGCGTTGTTGGCTGTGCCGGCTATGCGTAATGTGGTGTCGGTGGCACAAGCGGACGGCACTACGCTGCAGGTGCGCTTGCACGGCGATGAGTATTTTCATTATGTTACTACGGCCGATGGCTATTTGTTGCAGAAGAATAGGACCGGCGTATATGAATATGGTGTGATAGATGTGGCGTCCGACACGGCGCGCTTGTCGGGCATCGTAGCGCACAATGTCGGCCGGCGTACGGCAGCCGAATTGCACTTCCTGAAGTCGGTCGATGTGCAGGCGGTGTCGGCGTATGCGGCTCGCAAAAACAGGCAGGCGCGCGTGCATAAATCGTTACTGTCGCATGGTGTCGCTAAAACGGTTGGTCATGTACAAAATGTACCAAAAGGGCTGGTTATTCTTGTCGATTTGGCCGACCAAACACATACCAAAGGCGCATCAGCCCGGAGTTATTTTGATGAGATGATGAACAAAAAAGGGTTCTCGGCCGATGGCGCTACCGGTTCGGTGCGCGACTATTTCGCAGCCTCGTCGCACGATGTCTATACGCCGCAGTTCGAGGTGGCCGGACCGTTTAAAGTGAGCAAAAAAACCGCCTACTATGCCGGCCGAAACGGTTGGGATTATGTCTATCAGATGGTGAACGAAGCCTGCTCGTTGGCGTATGAAAGCGGTGTGTCGTTTGCCGACTACGACCTCGATTGCGACAAAGTGGTGGATTATGTCTATGTGATTTATGCCGGCTACAGTGCCGCCCAGCATGCCGAAAATGCCATTTGGCCACATTCGGCAAATCTGTCGATGTTTGATGTGAGACCGGCTGATAGAACGTATGGCGGTTACACCATCGACTTGTATGCGTGCGGATCGGAACTCGATGGTACATCGGGACAACACTTGGCCGGCATCGGCACATTCTGCCACGAATTCGGACATGTGATAGGTATGCCCGATTACTACGATACGCAAGATAACCACAACGATGAAACCGTCGGGCGGTGGAATATCATGGACTACGGCTGCTACAACAACGATGGTCGCACGCCGCCGCTTTATTCGGCTTACGATTGTTTCTACATGGGTTGGACAACGCCCATACTGATGAACTCGCCCGAAAATGTAACGCTGGAACCGTTGACCGCATCGCATCAGACACGCGTGGTAACCGCCAACGGCACTATGCCCGTTGCCACCACGGCGGCGAATATGTGGTTTTTCGAAAATCGGCAGCAGCAGGGATGGGATGCCTATTTGCCCGGACATGGTTTGCTGGTAACGAAAGTGAAATACAATGCGAAGGCATGGCAACAGAATATCGTCAATACAGAGTCCGAAATGTACTTCGATATTCAGGAAGCCGCCGGCAAAAAATCGTTTTATGGCAACGATACCGACCCCTTCCCCGGCGCGAAAAAAGTAACCTCCTATGTGCCGGTCGGAAAATACGATCTGTCTGATATTCAGGAGCATGACGGCGTGGTGTCGTTCAAATTTATGGGCGGTGCCGATTGCCCTTATCGCCACGAATGCCTCACCGAACATTGCCAAATAGTGTCCGAAACGGTATGCACGGCCGAAGGAGAATCGTATGCCGTCAAATTATGCCCCGATTTTGGCTACGAACTGCTGCTCGACGATGACCACTTTATCGTTATGATGGGCAATGCCTATTTGACACCGGGCGACGATTATGCGTTTGCCGATAGCGTGCTTACCGTGCCGAACGTAACCGGATGCGTGTCGGTCTATGCGGTGGCAACTCCGCGCACGGTGGAAGGCTGTGTGGCGCTGTGTTACGATTTGGTCGAAGGTGTTGTACCGCAAAATGGGTCGGTCGAAAATCGATATATCGCTAAAAATGAGCCGTTTACCGAAGTTTGGCTGGCTGATGAATGTTACGAAACACTCACCGACGACAATCTGCTCGTGGAAGTGAAAGTTGGCAATGTCGAACTGCCGACCGCTTATGATGTGGCCGATGGCCGATTGACTATTACGCTATCGCCGGCGCAACTTACTGATAATGTGTCGATTGCTATTCTCGCAACGGCACAACCTACGGTTTATTTCGATGGCGAACATTGCGCTTTGAACGGTGCCTTGTGCGTTGGGCGCGACAGCACCTATTCGGCCACCATCACCACGGATGTCGGTTACCGTTTGACGGCTGACAATTTGATGATAACCATGGATGATGACGATTTGGAACTTGGCGAGGATTTCACGTTCCGTAACGGGCTGCTCACCATTCGCAAGGTCGATGGCGACATCGAAATTGTGGCCATAGCGACTTCGATGCCATCGGCATTGCCCGAAATGGCGGAGTCGGAACCTGTGGTTGCCGTGTGTGGCGATGTGTTGCGCATCGAACATCTGCCGCAACAGGCGCAAGTGTTGTTGTGCGATGCTGTCGGGCGTGTTTTGCTGACTATGTGTGCATCGGCGTCTGAAGTGTCGTGCCCGTTGCCTGATGCCGGCCTCTATTTGGTGCAAATACAATGTGGTAGCGATATGAAGGTGTTGAAAATTATAAGATGAGAAAGATTATGAATGAGGTGTTAATGACTTGTTATCGCCAAGCCGTTTGCGAATTGCGCGAGGCTTATGCTCCGGCCGATTGGCATCGACTGCGCAATGCCGTAGTAGAGGCTGTGCGGTCGGGCGTGCTGTCGGACGAACGCTTGCAGCAAACGGTTGGAACTGCCGTATTGGCGCATCGCGAGATTGCGCTCGGACATCATGGCATCAGTGCCATTGTGTTGTATGCTCTGTTGGTCGAGGGTGCCATCACCATGGAAAAAATAGAAGCCGACTATGGCGCATCGACAACAACCATCGTGCGTGGCCTGCAGAAAGCGTACGGCTTGTACGAACGAAACGTGGCGGTCGATACCGAAAATTTTCGTAAGTTGTTGATTTCCTTTGCCGAAGATGTGCGAGTCATCATGATTATGATTGTGGAACGCTTGGCCACGATGCGCGCGTTGGACAAGTACGAACCCGATGCACAACAAAAAATTGCCCGCGAAGTATCGTATCTCTATGCACCGTTGGCGCATCGCATGGGCTTGTATGCCATCAAAACCGAGTTGGAGGATTTGTCGCTCAAATATACATCGTACAACATCTACAAGGAGATAGCCTACAAACTGAACGAAACCAAACGTTCGCGCGATGCCTACATCACACAGTTTATCGAGCCGGTCAAAAAAGCGCTTGAAGCACAGGGACTTACGTTTTCCATCAAAGGGCGCACCAAATCCATACATTCCATCTGGAACAAAATGCGCAAACAGCAAGTGCCGTTCGAAAAAGTGTACGATTTGTTTGCTATCCGCGTGATTATCGATTGTCCCGAAGAACAGGAAAAAGCCGCTTGCTGGCAGGCATTTTCGGTGGTTACCAATATGTATTCGTACAACATCAACCGCCTGCGCGATTGGATTTCGGCACCCAAACCCAATGGCTACGAAAGTTTGCACGTTACCGTGATGGGACCGCAAGGCAAATGGGTCGAGGTGCAAATACGCACCAAACGGATGGACGAAGTGGCCGAAAAAGGCGTGGCAGCGCATTGGAAATACAAAGGCATCAAAAGCGACTCGTCGAAAATGGACGAATGGCTGAAAAACCTGCGCGAAATTCTCGAAAGTTCGGCCGATGCCACCGATAGCGAAGTCATCAACGAGTTCAAAATGCAACTCTACGACGACGATGTGTTCGTGTTTACACCCAAAGGCGACCTGCACAACCTGCCCAAAGGCGCCACAGTGCTCGATTTCGCCTTCTCGATTCACACCTCCATCGGCGCACATTGCATGGGCGCTGTGGTCAACGACAAACACGTCTCGTTCAAATATGTGCTCCAAAACGGCGACCAAATCTCGGTGCTGACATCGCCAAATCAAACGCCCAAAAACGATTGGATTAACTATGTGGTTACCACGCGCGCACGCACCAAAATTCGCCAAAGTATCAAGGACATAGAACACAAAGATGCCGAAGACGGACGCGAAATACTGTGGCGGCGATTGAAAAACTGGAAAATAGAAGTAACCGATGGCGAAGTAACGCGCCTGTCGAAAAAAATGGGCTACAAAACCCTTACCGACTTCTATGTGGCCATTCATAACGGCAAAATCAACGTGCTGACACTGCGCGACAAACTCACCGAACCCGACGAAACGCCCGATACGGCGCAACATTCGGCCGGAACGTTCACTGCCGAAACCGAACTGCAGCGCATCTCGTCGCAGGGCGATGCACTCGTCATCGACCGCAACCTGAAAAACGTCGATTACACGTTGGCTAAATGTTGTAACCCGATTTATGGCGACGACATTTTCGGATTTGTTACTATCAATAACGGCATCAAAATTCACCGCAAAAATTGTCCGAACGCGCCGCAAATGATCGAAAAATTCGGCTATCGCATCGTCAATGCACGGTGGAGCGGACAGCAAAATGCCGGTGGCGAATATCCCATCACATTGCGCATCATCGGACACGACGACATCGGCATCGTTACAAACATCACCTCCGTCATTACGAAAGAAAATAACGTGAATATGCGCTCTATATCAGTCGATTCGCACGACGGATTGTTCGAGGGAAACATCACCGTGATGGTCAAAGAGGTCGGACAGTTGGAGCAACTGATGCGAAAAATTCGTGCCATCAAAGGCGTAAAACAAGTGTTGCGGAGTTAAACGAAATCAAGCATAAAATGAATTGCGAAATCATCAACATCGGCGACGAATTGCTGATAGGACAAGTCGTTAACACCAATGCCGCGTGGATGGCTGCCGAACTCGAAAAAAACAATGTGCATGTGGCGCACGTCGTAACCATTGCCGACGACCTCGACGACATCAAACTGTCGCTCGATACAGCCTGCCAACGCGCGCAAGTGGTCATCATCACCGGCGGACTTGGCCCTACCAAAGACGATATCACAAAACAGGCTTTGTGCGAATATTTCGGCGCAAAACTCGTGTTGCATCAACCATCGTTCGACAATGTAGCCGATTTCTTTGCCAAACGCGGCTTGCCTTTCTCCGACGTCAATCGGATGCAGGGCATGGTGCCCGACTGCTGCGAAGCACTACTGAATAAAGTCGGAACCGCGCCCGGCATGTGGTTCGAACGCGCCGACCGAATTGTCGTGTCGTTGCCCGGTGTGCCCTCCGAAATGCAATGGCTGATGACAACCTATGTGTTGCCAAAACTGCAACAACGCATGGGACACGAAGCCATACTGCACAAAACGATTCTGACGTGTGGCATCGGCGAATCGTTCTTGGCCGCAAAAATAGCGGATTGGGAGGACGCGCTGCCCCGAAATGTGCGTTTGGCCTATTTGCCCGATGCCGGAAAAGTGCGCCTGAGGCTCTCCGCTCATGGCGACAATCGCAACGCACTGCAACAACTATTGGATCGCGAGTTGCACAAATTGCTCCCGCAAATTTCGGAATATATTTATGGCTACGACGACGATACTTTTGCATCGGTTGTCGGGCGATTGCTGCTGCAACGCCAACAAACTCTGGCAACTGCCGAAAGTTGCACCGGCGGCACGCTCGCACACCGCATCACCGAAGTGGCGGGCGCATCACAATACTACAAAGGTGGTGTTGTGAGTTACTCCAATGAATTGAAAATGAACCTGTTGGGAGTTGGCCGCGAGACACTGAAAACGTATGGCGCCGTCAGCGAACAAACGGCGTGCGAAATGGCACTTGGCTGCCGCGAACGTTTGCAAACAGATTTCGCCGTAGCCACCACGGGCATTGCCGGGCCAACCGGCGGCACCGACGAAAAACCGCTCGGAACGGTTTGGATTGCGGTGGCGACTCCGCAAGGTGTGTCGGCTCAAAAATATGTGTTCCGCACCACGCGCGCGCAACATCAAGAACGCACCGCCAATCAAGCCTTATTTGATTTGTGGCAACGCCTGAAAACACTACAATAACGCCGCACTAAAAAAAACGGCGAGCAACAAGTCTCGCCGTTAATTGTTCTGTCGTTCGGTTACGTTAGTCGTCAATGCGCTTGAAATTGCCCTCTTTGTCGAACACAACATCAACGCCGGTGTTCAATTCCACAACATAATTGCGCGTGTTACGCTCGATTTCGACAATGTATTGCCCGCTGAACCGCGTGTCAACGTAGTTCGCTATACCGGCCGGAATGATGGCTTCCGGCACCGAATCGCGTTGGCAATCGACTTTGATCCATTCGCCGTTTTTGTCAAAATCGACTTCGTATAAATTGGTAAAATTGACATCGTAGGTAAATGACAAATTGTCATAATCTTTGACAATCAGAGCGATGTCTAAATTGCTAAAATGCTTATTGACAAACTGTTGCGCAATAGCGGGCAATTCGTCGAATACAATGGGTGTGTTGTTTTGTTCGCACGCCGTCAGGCTGGTAGTCAGCAGCAATGCCATGACTAAATAGAGTGTTTTGTGTTTCATAATAAGAGTTTTTGTAAAGTGAATAAAAAGTATTATCATTATATAAATAAGCAAAAAGCGTGCCAAATAGACAGGTTCTGTTCGTGGAAAATATTTTTTAATTCGCTGATTATTAGCGTTTTATGATTATTTCTGTGGACCGATTTTGAAAAATGACTTTTTTATGCAGTGATATGCCGATTTTTAAGTATCTTTGTAAATTGTATTGTAAACAAGTTTTGTGGTATGAATAACAACGTAATTAAATTGATCAAACACATGTGGTTGGTGGGCGTGTGCGTTGCGTGTGTGTCCTGCAATGGCGATACACTCTTGCCCAATGCAAGCGGCGCTGCCAACGAGTTGCTGGTGGTGATGGACGATGCCGACTGGCGCACCGACGGCGGTCGGGCATTGTTCGATGTGCTGACGACCGACGTCCCGGCACTGCCGCAAGCCGAACCAATGTTCGACATATCGCGCGTGTCGCACAGCCAATTCGACCAACTATTGCACCCGACGCGCAACATCGTTATGGTGTATGTCGATTCGACCCGATATACCAAAGCAACGCTTCGCCTGACGCGCAACAAATGGGCACGCACGCAGGCTGTGGCTGTCATCACCACTGACAATGCCGCACATTTGCAGCAACTATTGCAACGCAGGCAACGTGTGTTAATCGATTTTTTTGTCGATGCCGAACGCGAACGCCAAATCGACTATCTGAAACACAATATCAATAGCACGGCATTGCAAAAAGCATACAATAAATTCAATATCAAAATAGCAGTGCCGTCGAGCCTGAATAAATATAACGAAAGCGATGATTTCTTGTGGATATCGAACGGCAGCGGTACAGCACGTCAGGACATTGTGATTTACTCCTATCCGTACACCGACAAACAGCAACTGACGCGCGAAGCACTGATTGCCAAACGCGATTCGGTGTTGTGCCGACACATTCCGGGCGCTTTCGAAGGCTCGTGCATGGGCACGGCGGTGGCCTACGAACCGCCATCGTTCGAGGAAATTTGGGTCGATAGCGCCTATTGCGCTCAAATGCGCGGATTGTGGGAGATGAAAAACGGCGAAACCATGGGCGGCCCGTTCATCAGCCATACGCGTTTGGACGAGTTGCATAATCGCTTGATTACCATCGAGGGATTTGTATTTGCCCCCGGACGCGACAAACGGAATTTGCTGCGGCAGGTCGAAGCGATGGTCTATTCCGTACAGATGCCGCAAGATGCGATGGCTATTACGGTGGTTGCCCCGCAGCAATAAAAACGTAAATTTGAATTTATTCGAAACATAAGATTGAAAAATAATGGAATTATATGGAAAAATTACTAAAAATAGGCATCACGCATGGCGACATTAACGGCGTAGGCTACGAAGTGATACTGAAAACTTTGGCCGATCAACGGGTGTTGGATGTGTGTACGCCGGTTATTTATGGGTCGTCGAAAGCCGTCGGCTATTATAAAAAGGTGTTGGAATTGGAACACCTGACAGTGAGTGTAGTGAAGTCGGGTAGCGATGCTGTAGCCCACCGCATCAATGTGGTGAACTGTTGCTCCGACGAGTTGAAAATCGAGATGGGACAAGCGACTGCCGACAGCGGTTTGAACGCCTTTTTTGCCTTGGATATGGCCACGCTCGATTTGCAAAACGGTGTGATAGATGCCATGGTAACGGCGCCTATCAACAAAAGTACGATGCCCCAAGATCGTTTTCCCTACACCGGCCATACCGAATATCTGGAAGCAAAAGCCAATCAGAAAGGATTGATGCTCCTGGTGCGCGATGCGTTGCGTGTGGCATTGGTTACCAATCATTTGGCATTGAAAGATGTGGCGGCCAACATCACTGAAGAGCGCATTCTGACGAAACTGCACATTCTGCAAAAATCGTTGCGTGTTGACTTTGGCATCCGCACACCGCGCATTGCCGTGTTGGCGCTGAATCCGCATGCCGGCGACAATGGGTTGTTTGGGCGCGAGGAGACCGAAATCATTGCGCCTGCCATTCAGAAAGCCAACGAACGCGGCATTTTGTGCTTTGGCCCGTTTGCTGCCGATGGCTTTTGGGGGTCGTCGAGCGTGACGAAGTTTGACGCCGTTTTGGCGATGTATCACGACCAAGGGTTGGCACCGTTTAAGGCCATGTATATGGGCGAAGGAGTTAACTTTACGGCCGGATTGCCATTTGTGCGCACCTCGCCCGACCACGGCACGGCTTACGAGTTGGCCGGCAAGAACAAAGCCGATGAATCGTCGTTGCGTCAGGCGGTGTACACGGCGGTCGATATTGTGAAACAGCGCGCGCAAGAGGCCGCATTTGCTGCGAATCCGTTGGTGATTGACGAAAAAATGTTCGCCGATAAGAAAAAAAATCGCGAAAATGCGTGATAGTTCAAAAAAAAGTTGTACTTTTGCAGCGTCAAAACAGAAATAATTTGATAGAAGTATGATTCAGACGACAAATTTTTGGTGGTGGCAACCGTTCTTGTAGCAAGGAGGGGCACACGTCGTATTTGTCGTTGTATAAACAAAGTGAAATGAAACGAAAGTCGTAGGAACCCTCCTGCGACTTTTTATTTTTTGGGAGAGTGTAATCACATTGTATTTATAACCTAAAACAAAAAAAAACTATGAAAGTAACAAAAAAAATTGTATTGTCGGAACATGATATGCCGACTCAGTGGTACAATATTGTAGCCGATATGCCCACAAAGCCGCTGCCGATGTTGCATCCGGCAACCAAGCAACCGATTAAACCGGAAGAGATGGAAGGTTTGTTTGCCAAAGCGTTGGTAGAACAGGAGTTTTCGCAAGAGCGTTACATCGACATTCCCGACGAGGTGCGCGACTTGTATCGCATCTATCGTCCGACGTCGCTGGTGCGTGCTTCGGGGTTGGAAAAAGCGCTCGACACACCGGCCAAAATCTATTTCAAAAACGAGAGTGTCAGTCCCGTAGGGTCGCACAAACTCAATTCGGCCATTCCGCAGGCCTATTTCAATAAGATTCAAGGTATAAAGCACATGACGACGGAAACCGGCGCCGGTCAGTGGGGCTCGGCGTTGAGTATTGCGTGCAAACATTTTGGGCTCGACCTGAAGGTTTATATGGTGAAAATCAGTTACAATCAAAAGCCGTATCGCAAGTCGGTGATGCAAACCTATGGCGCACAAGTCATTGCCTCGCCGAGCGATACCACCGAAGTGGGGCGGCGCATGTTGGCCGAATATCCCGGTACGGCCGGTAGTTTGGGCATGGCCATTTCCGAGGCGGTAGAGGTGGCAATGACGCAACCCGACACACGCTACGGCCTTGGCAGCGTGCTGAATCATGTCATTTTGCATCAAACGATTATCGGTCAGGAGGCCAAAAAGCAGATGGAGATAGCCGGCGATTATCCCGATGTGGTGATAGGCTGTTTTGGTGGCGGCTCGAATTTTTGCGGCATCTCGTTCCCATTCTTGCGCGACAATTTTGTCGAGGGTAAGAAAACGCGCTTCATTGCTGCCGAACCGGCTTCGTGTCCGAAACTGACGCGTGGTAAATTTGAATACGATTTTGGCGATTCCGAAGGTTTTACACCGTTGTTGCCGATGTTTACGCTGGGGCACGACTTCGAGCCGGCATCGATTCATGCGGGCGGTTTGCGTTATCACGGAGCGGGCACCATTGTGAGCCAGTTGCTCAAAGACAACTTGATAGAGGCTACCGATGTCAATCAACTCGACTCGTTCAAAGCGGGCGTACTCTTTGCTCAGGCCGAAGGCATTATTCCGGCGCCGGAATCGACGCACGCCATCGCAGCGGCCATTCGCGAGGCGTTGAAAGCCAAAGAAGAGGGTTCGGAGAAGGTCATTTTGTTCAATCTGTCGGGGCATGGCTTGATTGACATGGCTTCGTATGACCGTTATTTTGCCGGCGAATTGCAAAATTATGCCGTCAGCGACGAAGAAATCGCGCGAAATGTTGCCAAATTGGAGAAATTAGCGTGATTTTTTTTGTGCATCACACAGGCAGGCGTCGGGAAACCGGCGCTTGTCGTGTTTTTTTTGCGGGTTTGACCATTTTCGACGAAAAAAGATGTTCTTAACGTCAGAAGTTTGACCCTTTCAAACTTTTTTCGTATCTTTGTCGGCAATGAATAGCGAAACAGTGGCATATATCGTTCGTTTCTTGCTGCATGGCAACGATGCTTTGGCGCGGCGTGTGGGTTATACATCCGATGCGACACAGTTCGGGCATTATTCGGTGGTGGTGGTGCCGTCGCAGTTTTGGAACGATGGCATTTTTGGCACGCAGCGTGCCGAACCGGCGTTGCCATTGTCCGAGATTGATAGCGTGCCATTGCTTTTCGGTGCACCGCGCGTGGAACGGCACGGAGCGACGTTGGTCGTTTACGCCGATATTGTGGCGAGCGCGTTTTTCCTGCTTTCGCGTTACGAAGAGTGGTTGCATCCGCACGACTTGCGCGATATGCACGGCCGCTTTGTCGGGCGTCATTCGTTGGCGGCTCGTGCCGGTTTCATTCATCGGCCGATAGTCGATGAGTATGGTGCGTTGTTGCGCAAATGGTTGCGCGATGCCGGGTGCGCAGTGCGTGAACCGGCTCCAGGTTTCGAGGCTGTCTATCTCACGCACGATGTCGATACGATTGCGTTTTATCGCCATGTGCGCGGTTTTTTAGGCGGTATTAAACGGGCGCTTTTCGGACACAATGTGCGCTTTGCCGATGTGTTGTGTGCACAGAAATCGTTGCAGCACGATGCAGCCTATACGTTTCCTTGGTTGATGGCGCAAGATGCGATGGTGCCACAAGCGCACGCGATATATTTTTTCAAAGCCGCAGTCGAAACCGACCGATTCGATTATCCGCAATACAATTTGCGTGGTGGCGATGCGCGGCAACTTTTTGCGTTTTTGCGGGATAATGGTTGCGAAATCGGTTTGCATGCAAGTTATTTTTCGGGCACGCAGCCGGCTGTCATTCCCGATGAACGGCAGAAATTGCAGGAGGCGTTGCAACAGCCGGTAACGACCAATCGTTGGCACTATTTGCGCATGTTGCAGCCTGCCGACTTCGGGGCGTTGGTGCAAGCCGGCATCACCGACGATTTTACGATGGGTTATGCCGATGTGGCCGGATTTCGGCTTGGAACGTGTCGTGCCGTTCGTTGGATTGATGCACAAACCGGCACAGTAACGCCGTTGGTGTTGCATCCCCTCACGGTCATGGACTGCACTCTGAGCAACACCAACTATATGAACCTCCAAACAGAGAACGAAGCGTTGGATTATGTCGAAGCATTGTTGTCCGAGGTAAAAAAACATCGTGGCGAAGCGGTGTTGCTATGGCATAATAGCAACGTTATAGGTGATTCTTATCATAAGTCGCTTTATGTAAAGTTGTTAAGTTGGTTGCAACACAATACTAAGCACGCATGAAACCTCGTATTCTCATACTGACCGATCCCTACGGGAAGCCCTCGTATGCTCCTCGTCTGCGGTATTTGTGTGATTATCTTGTACGAAAAGGCTACTCCATTGATGTTTATACCGAGCAGTTTCAGGCGCACGACTTCCCGCACGACTATCCTATCTATGAGAAGCCCACTCGTCGGAAAATATGGCAATGGGCGATACAATCTTTTTGGTCGTTGTTGACGGATTATCGCAATCGCAAATTTTCAAAGTGGGTGCAGCGAGCCACTGCCGACACCCGTTACGATGTGGTCTTTTGCACCACCTTTTCTACTTTTCCGCTCCGCGCTGCCTATGAGTTCGCCCATAGCCGCCATATCCCGTTCATTGCCGATATTCGCGATTTGGAAGAGCAAGTGCCCGGAGCGCAATACCAGAGCCATCGCCAGTGGTGGACGCGTCCTTTCCGCCAATGGTATAGGAATGTCAATATCCGTCGTCGCAACCAAGCACTCAGACAAGCAGATATAGTAACCACCGTATCTCCGTGGCATGTCGATTTTATCAGGAGAACTATCAATCCCAATGTGCATTTGATATACAACGGCTATGCACCGGAGCAATTCTATTTTGCGCCTGTCAAGCATCCGAAATTCCTCATATCTTATATCGGAAAAATATACGAGTTTCAAGACCCAACACCCATAGAGCAGGCTGTTCGTGAGTTAAACATATCGGACATCGTATTGAATTATCACACACCCACGCATAATCCTATTCCCATCACTGCCGTCGGCGATGAGATTCGGCGTAGCAGTATCTGCATAGTCTTGACCAACAAGTCGGCTAAAGGAATGATGACCACCAAGTTCTATGAGGCTTTGGGGTGCGAAAAGCCCGTTCTCTGCGTGCCGTCGGATGAGGGTGTATTAGCAACTACTATCAGGGGCACCAACGCTGGTATTGCCACAGACAACAAGGAAGAGATAAAACAGTTTATCATGGATAAGTACCGCGAATGGCAAGCCAACGGATATACCCACCAAGTGGTGCAACACAAGGAGCAGTTTTCCCGCGAGTACCAAGCCCGACAGTTTGAAGAACTATTTTTGCAATGCCTATAGTAAGTATCATAGTACCCGTTTACAACACAGCCGCTTATCTGTCAAGGTGTATAGAGTCGCTGGTCAATCAGACCTATAGCGATCTGCAAATCATACTTATTGACGATGGCTCGACAGACGAAAGCAGCGCGATAGCGGATGATTGGCAAACCAAAGACCCGCGCATTGAAGTCTATCATCAGCCCAATTGTGGTCAATCCGCAGCACGCAATGCCGGGTTACAACATGCCAAAGGAGAGTATATTGCTTTTGTAGATTCTGATGATTATACGGATAGCAACTATATCTCTACGATGTTTGCTGCTATGGAGGAATGTAACGATTATGTACAAATAGGTCATACACGAGTTGATTTACAAGGCAAAGTTATCGCTCGATGCCATCCGCGATATTTCTGTCAATACACGACGCCATGGGGAAGATTGTATCGCAAAACTTTCCTCGAGCAACACCACCTGCGTTTCCCGGAGGGTATGATTTACGAAGATGTGTTATTTTCGATTGATATGTGGGCGGCGCATTCTGTGTATAAGCTACTGAATTACAGTGGCTACAACTATATGGTCAATCCTGCTTCGACTACTGCTGTTCGTAACAAAGCGGCAGAAAAAGTGCTTTTTAGCGAATTGCATTCAAAATTTCGGGAAGCGACGAGTGTGCGTGTAAAAGTACTGATACTATACACAATGTGGCGCCTGAAACTCCATTTTGCATGGCGATAATTGCCGGAATGTGGCAGATTGTTCGGTGGCAAGCCGAATTGTTGTGACAGTGCCTGCTTTTACTGCCATTTTGTCAGTCTTGTGCTTTTGGCACGAAATGTGCAAGATGTTTGGCGGAAAATTTATATTATTCACAATAAAATCTTAACACTATGAACATCAAACCATTAGCAGACCGCGTGCTGATTCAGCCCGCTGCTGCAGAAGAAAAAACCATCGGTGGCATCATCATCCCCGATTCGGCAAAAGAAAAACCCTTGAAAGGTAAAGTGTTGGCCGTGGGCACCGGCACCAAAGACGAACAAATGGTGCTGAAAGCCGGCGACGAAGTGCTGTATGGCAAATATGCCGGCACCGAACTCGAACTCGACGGCGAAAAATATCTTATTATGCGTCAAAGCGACGTATTGGCAATAATCTAATTATTAAAGGAGAAACAACAATGGCAAAAGAAATTTCATTTAATATTGATGCCCGTGACCAACTGAAAAAAGGCGTGGACGAGTTGGCTAATGCCGTGAAAGTAACTCTCGGTCCTAAAGGTCGCAATGTGATTATCGAAAAGAAATATGGCGCACCGCACATCACCAAGGACGGCGTAACTGTGGCCAAAGAGATTGAACTCGACGACGCTATGCAAAACCTTGGCGCACAACTTGTTAAAGAAGTTGCGTCGAAAACCGGCGACCAAGCCGGCGATGGCACGACAACAGCCACCGTATTGGCACAATCCATCGTGGGCGTAGGCCTGAAAAACGTAACCGCCGGCGCCAATCCGATGGACCTGAAACGCGGTATCGACAAAGCGGTTGCCAAAGTGGTCGAAAGTATCAAAGCACAGGCGCACGAGGTTGGCACCGATTACAACAAAATCGAACAAGTAGCCACAATATCGGCAAACAACGATGCCGAAATCGGTAAATTCATCGCCGATGCCATGCGCAAAGTGTCGAAAGACGGCGTCATCACCATCGAAGAGGCCAAAGGCACCGAAACCGAAATCAAAGTGGTGGAAGGCATGCAGTTCGACCGTGGCTATATCTCGCCATATTTTGTAACGAACACCGAAACGATGGAAGTCGAGATGGAAAAACCGTATATCTTGATCTACGACAAAAAAATCTCGAACCTCAAAGAGTTACTCCCGATTTTGGAACCGGCCGTTCAAAGTGGTCGTCCCTTGCTGATTATTGCCGAAGATGTTGATTCTGAAGCACTCACAACGTTGGTAGTCAATCGGTTGCGCGCTCAACTCAAAATCTGCGCCGTCAAGGCTCCGGGCTTTGGCGATCGCCGCAAAGAGATGTTGGAAGACATTGCCGTGCTCACGGGTGGCGTGGTTATTTCGGAAGAAAAAGGCATCAAACTCGAAAGCGCAACGCTCGATTTGCTGGGTACTGCCGAGAAAATCACCGTCAACAAAGACAATACGACCATCGTCAATGGTGCCGGCAATAAGGAAAACATTGCAGCCCGCGTGGCACAAATCAAAGCACAAATTGCCAATACGACATCGGATTACGACCGCGAAAAACTGCAAGAACGTTTGGCAAAATTGGCAGGCGGTGTTGCCGTTCTCTATGTCGGCGCTGCTTCCGAAGTGGAGATGAAAGAGAAGAAAGACCGTGTGGACGACGCACTCAGTGCAACGCGTGCCGCCATCGAAGAGGGCATTGTGCCCGGTGGCGGTGTAACGTACATTCGCGCCATCGAATCGCTGGAAGGCCTGAAAGCCGAAAACGACGACGAACGTACCGGCATCGATATTGTAAAACGTGCCATCGAAGAGCCGTTGCGTCAAATCGTGGCCAACGCGGGCAAAGAGGGTGCCGTAGTGGTGCAAAAAGTGCGTGAAGGAAAAGCCGATTTTGGTTACAACGCACGCAGCGACAAATACGAAAATATGTTTGCCGCCGGTGTGGTCGATCCGGCCAAAGTTACGCGTGTGGCACTCGAAAATGCTGCGTCGATTGCCGGCATGTTCCTGACCACCGAATGCGTGATTGTGGAGAAAAAAGAGGAAAATCCCGCTCCGCAAATGCCTATGAACCCGGGTATGGGCGGCATGATGTAGAATTTAGGCAGAAAAAACGAAAAGAAATTTCCTATTTTTAATTGGGTGGAGAGGCATCCAAAAGGTCTCTCCATTTTTTTGTGCCCACTTTTTGCTTTTTTTTGGCTAAAGTTGTTGGCGATTGTAAAAAAAATGTGTAATTTTGCCCTAATAATGAGTTGGCATTTTTACGCGCACCATTGTGTAATTTAGAAATTAAACAATTAAAAAAAACAATAAATTTATGAAAAGAAAAATGTATGTAGCGCTTGCAGTAGCAGCTTTGTTGTTAGCTCCGTGTGCAATGCAAGCCAAGCCAAAAGATGACAAAAACACAGAGAGTTTTCGTTATGAAATTGAGTGTGCAGGCAATGGCACACAAGGCACTTATTTGGTAAAAGTGTGGACTTATACCAAAAAAGTGAACAAAATGGCCGACGTGGTTGAACGTTGTAAAAAGAATGCCGTTCATGGTATTATTTTCAAAGGCTATACGAGCATGAATGGTTGTGTAGCACAACGCGCATTGGCACAAAAACCGGGCGTTGAGATGGAATACAAAGAGTATTTCGAGAATTTTTTCAAAGATTATGGCGAATACTTGAAATATGTTAGCCTGACATCTGTTGCACAAGAAACAATCAAAGTTGGCAAAGAGTACAAAGTTGGCGTAGTGGTGTCGGTACAAAAAGACGAACTACGTCGCGCACTCGAAGCCGCCGGCGTCATCAGTGGTCTTGGCCGTGGTTTCTAAATCAAACCTTTTAACGATATGAAAAAAATAGCATTTTTATCTGTTGTGGTGCTCGCCTTGACGTTTTTGTCGGGCTGTGGCGCACGCAAGTCGCAGGCTTACTACGACTATAAGAGCAAACTTATTGGTACTGAACTTGATGGTTCTTACACAATTCGTGCATGGGGGCGCGCTCGCAATTCGGTCGATGCCTATGCTCAGGCACGCAAACAGGCTGTTCGCGATGTGATATTCGAAGGTGTTCAAGCTGCATCGTCGAACCTCGACGATTTGAAACCATTGTGCTTCGACATGAATGCAAAAACAAAGTACGAAGACTATTTCAACGCTTTTTTTGCTGATGGTGGCGACTTTGAAAAATACTGTTCAATGAAAGAAAGACGCTTAATGTCGTCAAACTTCTCGCGCACCGACAACCAAGCAGTGGCTCAAGTTTCAGTATGCGTGTATCGTACAAAATTAAAAGAGAAACTTATTGCAGACGGAATATTAAAATAATCTACTGAATATGAAAAAGTTAAGTTTGTTTATAGTTGCTGCATTTTGCACAACAATGGCTTTTGCACAAGCCAAAAAACCAACATTGATGGTGGTGCCAAGTGATAACTGGTGCTACAACAACTCGTATCTCGAAACTTACGACAACGAGGGAACGCCAACTAAAACACCAAATTACTCGGCAGCTTTGCAGGAAAATACCGACCTCAATTTGGCTATCTCTACCATCAACAACTTGATGGCTGAACGTGAGTTTCCCCTCAAAGATTTGGAGCAAACGCTCAAAAACATTCAGCAACAAACCGCTGAAAATATGCTCATAACCAGTAAAAACGGTAACGACTTGGCCGAATCGCCACTCGACCGACTGATGCGTACTGCAAAAGCTGACATTATCCTTTATTTGAACTGGGATGTTAAAACGCAAGGCCCCAAACGCACTTTGACCTATATTCTCGAAGCGAAAGATGCTTATACGGGTAAGAGTGTTGCCAGCGCACAAGGTGTGAGTACGCCATCGTTTTCGGCAGATGTAACTGTCTTGTTGCAAGAGGCAGTAGTCGCAAATATCGACAATTTCAACAACAGTTTGCAACGTTATTTCGACGATTTGTTTAGCAATGGTCGTGAGGTCGCTCTCGACATCCGCGTGTTTGCTGACAACGAAGCAGGTGTGGATTTGGAAAGCGAGTTTGACGGTGTTGAGTTGACTGAAATAATCGACGATTGGATGGCTCAAAATACCGTCGAAGGTCGTTTTTCAAAACTCGGTTCGTCTGAAAATTATGCATCTTACGAACAAGTGCGGATTCCTTTGTATAAAAACAATGGCGTAGCACTCGACACCGAAGCTTGGGCTCGCCAGTTGCGCAACGTACTCCGCAAAGAGCCTTACAATGTGCCTGTAAAAGTTATCAATAAGGGTTTAGGTAAAGTAGTATTAATTTTAGGAGAGAAATAATTATGAAAAAGATATTATCAATAGCATTGTGTGCGCTGATGGTCTTGCCGATGGTGGCACAAGAGAAACAAAAGGGTTCGTCAATAGCACTTGGCGTAGTGGTCGAAGAGTTGGCAGAACCATTCCCTGCAAATGCAAAATTGCAGATTGAAAATAAACTGAAAACGCTTATCACGCGTAATGGCATCGCTTCGATGGACTTTTTAGGTCAATTTTTTATCACGGCATTTGCAGTGCCACAACAAAAAGAGGTAATCCCTGGTCCACCGGCACAAATAGCTGAGCAAATGGACATTACCTTCTACATTGCCGACTATATCAATCAGAAAATTTACGCGACAGCAACACTTTCTACGAGAGGTGTCGGCACCAACGAAACAAAAAGTTACATGGACGCCATCAAACACATCAATTTGAATAGCACTGCACTGAAAAATTTTGTTGAAGAAGGTCGCGCAAAAATAGTTGATTATTACAATGCCGAAGCTGAAAATATCATTGCTAAAGCTAAAAGTTTGGCTCATCAAAAACAATACGAACAGGCTTTGTATATGCTCACAAGCATTCCTTCGGAGTGTGAGGAATATATGCAATCGCTTGCTGTGGCCGACGAGATTTATCAAATGTATGTCGATAATGCCTGCAACGAAAATTTAGCCGCCGCAAAAGCTGCTTGGGCAGCCGAACAAAATGCAACCGGTGCCGCAAATGCAGGCTATTACTTGGCAAATATCTTGCCGGATGCTAAATGTTATTCCGATGCCGAAGCGCTTTATGCCGAAATCAAAGCCAAAGTGCTTGACGATTGGAAGTTTGAAATGAAAAAATGGCAAGACGGTATTGACTTGGAATCGCAACGCATCAATGCTCAACGCGAAATTGGTGTAGCTTGGGGAAAAGGTCAGCAACCTACAACAACCAACATCGGTTTCTTAGGACGATAATATGATGCTGAAAAAATATTTTGTAATATCACTGATATTATTCTTTGTGTTGGATGCGAATGCTCAATTCGTGTCCAACTTTTTGCCAAATAAGCAAGGCAAAATAGTGGAGATGATAACGCCTCCATCGCATCTGGCCAAATATGACAATGTAATTTCGGTTGACAACGGCAACACCGACACCTATATTCCTGTTTCGGCTCTAAATTCATTTTATTCGAAATATGTAAACGCATCTTCGATGACGGTTGTGCCTGGCAGTTCGAATTTTGTGTTTGACGATTATTTGCATCTGCGCGTCATCAATGGCAATGTAAATGTGCCGGAATCTGCTAAAAAGTTGGCAAAGTTCAACGTAAAACAAGACGATTTGTCGAATGTGTATGTCGATCTTGCAAATTTCAAGATTCAAGTGCTCAATCACAGGGACAAACCATGCGATATGAGCGTGTTCGATATGAGCGTTGATAATGAGGCGTTTAGCATTGATGAAAATTTTTATCTGAAAGCTAACAAGTCGCCCATCGATTTTGCCTTAAATCCCGATTTGCGCGACCTCAATATTACGATTAGGCACATAGAGTCAGGTTTGCAGTATGTGTTGCAGTGTTCAGTGTATTTCATAAATGAGATTAAGATAAACACTGATAGTCAGCGCAATAGCGAAGATTTGGCTTACGCGTTGGTACCACTCAACGAGGCTGACGAAATCTATTTTCTTGTCAATCTGGAAACTAATGCTGTGAAGATAGTGCAACTGCCAATAGCGATTTTTGCTAACGGTGTGAATGGTCCGAATGGAAAAAATGGCACAAACGGTGCGAATGGAACGAATGCTTATTCGTACACCGATAGCAATGGCGCTGTACATCGTGTGGCAGGTACGGTAGGCAAACCCGGCACCGATGCAACCAATGGTGAAAATGGCGGTCGTGGTGGCAATGTGATGATGTGCGTGCCGACGAGTATGGAAAACATAAACTTATACCGTTATGTGCGTCTATCGGTGCGTGCCGGCGTAGGTGGCGTAGGTGGTCGTGCAGGACGTGGTGGTGCGCATGGCACAGGTTCCGGGAAAACAGGTCGCGCACCCGATGGCCGTGCCGGCACCGATGGCACCGATGGCGAAACCGGTTCATTCGTTTATGTAGTTGCCGACACGAAACATTTTATTGATAGTTTTAACCTTTTAGACTTATGCAAATGAAAAACAGCCTTTTACAACGCATGCTGATGATGGTTCTGCTCGGCACTTTTTTTGCTTTCGTTTGCCTGGGACAAAGCAAAGGCCAACTGTCTGAATATAAGCGTAATGCGTTGGCCGAAATGTTGATTTATCATACTGAAGACGAGTTTGGATATGATATTTACCAAGCATTTTTAGCTATACCGACACCCGACAAATACGACTCGCACGAAATAGGTCTTTGTGTCATCAAAAACGATTCAATACGTACCAAAAATGGTTATGGATTGGAGAAAGCAGAATATGGCAATTCATTGTCGTCGAGAGACGTAAAAAATAATGCAGAGGCCATCCTCAATGTGCTTAACGAAGCTGAATGCGCCAAGATATTGGTAGCGCGTTGGTTCAATATGTTTGGCAATAGTGTGGATCAAGTAACGTGCAATACCGAACTAATACAACAACGCGGTCAGTACAATGCAAGCGACCTCGATGTAACGTTAGCTCGTCAAACCGCGCGTGGTTTGGCTACACTTTCCGATGCTGGCGAAGAATTGTTGTCGCACACATTTATTTTGGTAAATGACATCACATATATCATGGCGGAAGAGCGCGCCAAGTCGGCCAAAACTGCGTTGTCTGTCATCGGTATGATAGGAGATGCACTACTTGGTACGAATGTCGGTTCGACCATTGCTGATGCCGCCAGCGATATAGCTGATTCGTTCACGGGTTTTACGGTTAAGACGCATTCGTATCTCTACCAATTGGTTTGGAACGATTCGGTGGCGGCAGTGTTCTACGATCAATACTACACCGATACGCCAAACGCTGAAAAAATTCAAGCGTTTGTGAATGATACATCGCTTTTCAAACTCAAATATGTGGCGCACGAATTTCAAGATGACTCCAAAACGACGCTAAAAGGTAAGTACGACCGTAATGAACTTGTGAAAATGGTGTGTACGCGTGCCATCGATAAAAATATCGCTGCTCTGCAACTCGCTTACGAAGATTTCAAAGTGAAGACGCCTGTCTATTCAGTGGTAACCGACCAGAAAGGGAAAACCATTGGGTATGCAGCCAAAATTGGTATGAAAGAAGGCATTAGCGAAACAAGCTCGTTCCAAGTTGTGCAGCGTATAGTTGATCCTTCGACCAATCGTACCAAATATTGTTATGTGGCTACGGTGAAACCGGTGAAGGGCAGCATTTGGGACAACCGCTATAATGCAGTAACCGAACAGTCGGCAGGAGCTACACTTTCGTACACACTTTTCAAAAAGACATCGGGTGGCGAAATTTTGCCCGGAATGTTGCTTGTCGAAGGCAAGTATAGCAAAGTTAAAGAGTAAATTTGCTGCCTTTATATCAGACAAAAAGACGGACATTTAGTCCGTTTTTTTGTTGTGTCAAATTGTCGTTAGCGTACAATTATTTTGCTTGCGTTTGTGGCTGTTTTGATAATATAAATGCCTTTCAACGAGCCATTTAGCGATGTAACGTCTAACCCTGTCAATGTGTAAATGCGAATGGGCTCGGTGGCGAATATGCGTCCGTCGTGTGCGTAGATGTGCGGCGTGGTGGAGTCTGCCAATTTTATGCTTGTCGGTGCAAAGGCCGTGTAGTGATAGGTGTCTTGTTGTTGGAGTGTGCTACCGCTGTGCGATGTAACAGTTGTGAGCGCGTAGTGGTGTTGTGTGTTGTTATAAAGTGCTTGTTGCGCAAAGTTGAACCCGGCGCATTGATCGGCTGCGGTGGTGGTGTGGGTGTAGGTGCGTTTGCCTTCTTGCTTAGCATTTTCAAGAGGCATAATGTCGAAACTATCGCAGTCTTGCTTGACAATAGCCATTTTCTGTCTAGTGCTTTTTTCGAGTTTTGCTACCAATGCCTCAAAATCCAGTTGGTTTGCCTTTGTATTCTCTACACTTTTCCGCGCAGATGAATATTGAACATACACATCACGAATAAACTCGATAGCCTCACTCTCAAGCAAAAACATTTCGTTACTGCATTGTTCAAGCATGGCGGTGACATCAACTGGCTCTAAGGTAAGTTTTTCTTTGCCTGTGGCAAAAATAATTGTGGCTGCATCGTATATGTTAGCACCTTTTGCTTCAAACGCTAACTCCCCACGATAAAAGTATTGCTTATTACATGCCCAAAGAAGAGGCTCTTTGCATTTGGGGTATGTCCATCCTAATTCATTAAGTTTAAGTAAATCCAATTCCTCAAAGAATACAGGTCGTGGTGATACTCCTAACGAATGTTTCGTATTCAGTGAGTTTAATCTAATTCCACCTGTTTTTTTTTCCCATTCAACTTTAAACATAACTTAATGTGTCGTTTCTCTCAAATAGTTAAGGCCGTTGCTGTTGTATTTGACTTGTTTAGTTTAGGTTTGAAATAATAATTCCGCAAAAATACAAAAAAAATGATATATGGCAAAAATCTCGTACAAAAAAAGTGCAACCCTTGTGGGCTGCACTCTCGTGTTGCGTGATAAACTATTGTTTATCCGATTTATTTCACTTCCTCAAAATTAGCCACTATTGATTATCAGTGACTTACAGAGATTTTGGTACAAATAAGGAACGCCACAAGCATCCTTAATGTTATCAATCAACAAATATCGAGAAGCATCCGTGTGATGCTCTTCCTATTCTTTCTTGTCCTTTTCTCTATATTTCTTTCTTTTGTTGGTACAAAGGTACAAATAAATCTTCGTCCCACCAAATCTCTCGTTTAATATCAGTACATAATTGACGTTTTCGCCTATTGTTTGTATTATTTGAACTTCTTTTCTCCCCTCATGGCATCTTCATACATTCCAATTGCAAATCGTCTCGGCTCTTCCAATCTATCATACATAGCCTTCACCTCCGAATTGAGTTTCATATAATCGACAATGAAGATGCTCATGAATGAGAGAATACATCGGGTTGCATGTTTTGCCATATCCATGTCTGCACGATATTCGTCTTTGAAAGCATCGCGAAATTGAATCAGTGACAAATATGAAGGATGACCATGAAGACTAAAGAATGAATAAATGCTGTCAAAGAGATTTTCTTTGATTTTAAGTAGTGAATGAGCATGTTCAAATTGAATAAAATCCAAAGTGTTGTAATCATTGAAGATATAACGGAATTTTTGGCCAAAAGCATTTGTAAGTTTTGATTTAGTTTGTTTATCCAAGACAGCATAAAGACTTGTCTCTTCTATGGCCTTCCTACAGTTATTAATGTCATCCTGTTCTTCTTGTACTCTTGACGGATTCTTTCTTTTTACTTCATCATCTAAATCTTTTAATCTTTCTGATAGCCCATGAGCCATGAATAGATTATAAAGAATAATTTGTTGTTCTTCAGTCTTTGGAAGGACAAACAATAGTTCAAATACAATAAGTGATTCATAAACACTCCTTGCAATAGTAAAAAGGATAGAAAAATCTATTATTGGATTAAGATGACTGATTCCTTTCGAATATCCAACCCCATCAAGTAAAGACACAAATTGGCATCCCTTACTAAATATAGTTTGCAGCCACAGGTTTCTATCATCTTCAATATATGATGATGCTTTGCGGTCGGAAAGTGACATGATAACGTCAAAATAAAAATCAAGCATGACTTTCATGTATTGCTTACAATCATCGATTGTTTCCATCTTGATGAGTTTTTGAACATCTTCGAGTGTAAGTTGTTTGCCAAATCTGGATTCTATCATATCCAACAATAATTTCAAATGTTTATTATCTAAGCCCATCTTCGCAATCCTCCTTTTTATTAATAAGTTTTCGTAGATTAATCAAATCCGCCTCCACCCCATCCTTTGAAACCAGTGAGTCTTTGGGCAACACGGAGTAGTTCTTGGCTATGTTCTCTTTTTTACCACTGAACCATTCGCAGAAAGCGGTTAGGAGGAAAGAATCACCATCAAGGTTGTCTTTCCCGTTATACTTTATTCTATTGGTGACGAACTGCTTCAACTCGGCATTGCGCAGTTTCTTGTTCAATGGGATGTATAAATCCTTATTGGCTGTCACCCGTCCTGTTTCAATAAATAGTTTGACAACGTCGCATACTTTTTCTACATTTTCTACAGGAGTACCAGCAAGTG
>SAMEA3663015__coassemble_167_pt1 | contig 41920 bp, 34 predicted proteins | sample SAMEA3663015__metabat2_low_PE_032 | metagenome-assembled genome bin SAMEA3663015 (sample SAMEA3663015) | pig gut metagenome | biome: pig gut; feature: pig-associated habitat; material: faeces | place: France | collected 2012 | reverse complement strand
AGAATGTGCCATTTGATATACCCGAAAACTGGGTGTGGACTTGTATGGCAGAAGTCAATGAGTATAAATCAGCATCTGTAGATCCATCAAAATCTCCAGATAATGATTTTGAGTTATACAGCGTACCTGCGTATGAGACAGGTATGCCAGAATTTGTAAAAGGAAAGGAAATTTCTTCATCAAAAAAGTCGGTTTCAAGAGACGACGTGCTTTTATGTAAGATAAATCCTCACCTTAATAGAGCTTGGATAGTTCCTCATCACAAAGAAGATATACCATGTTTGGCATCTTCTGAATGGATAATCTTTAGGAATAGTACAATTCTTCCTCAATACTTATCATACTGTTTTACATCACTTTATTTCAAAGAGCTAATGCTCAGTAATGTAAGTGGTGTAGGAGGCTCTTTGATGCGTGCTCAACCTGCAATTGTTAGTAAATATCTATTTCCTTTACCTCCGGTAAATGAACAGCGAAAGATTGTGGAAGCAATTCAACAATACTATAATGTATTAGACAACATCAGTGCCAACCTATAACTCGGCACTGATGTTATCAAGGATTTGGAAAAGTTCGTTTACCTTATTTATAATTCTATCCTGTTCATTTCTTGGGGGGATAGGTATATGAAGTTTGGAGTATTCAGAAATCCAATATCGCTTATGAGTATCGCCAATCAATCTTGTGATACTCATAAACCAACAAACGTATTGAATGTTGACATCTTCATTCACATGAAGAATTTTCATTGCTGAAGATTTAACCTTGAATGGAAAATCTACATACTTTGAGTCTGTTGTAAAATCATCAAAGATGATTACTGGGAGATTTGAGCAGATTCCAAAATCTTCATTAGTATAACCAATGATGAAAGATTTTCCTGCTGTCAGAACAGGTGTCTTATGTTGTGTTTTATAGTCCGTTGACTGTACGATATATTCTTGTGACTGCTCATAATTAATGATATCTTCAAGCTTACAAACTGCCCAATTTGACGGTACATTCTCATAATGCGCGTTACGTTGCACATATATTGTTACTGTTTCATTTCTAAATCAGAAATAATATGGTAACAATTTTTGAGAAGCAACTTAGCAAGTCAGACTTGGCTAAGAATACCGTCACTTCGTATGTGTGGACGGTGAAGTATTTCCTTGCTCACTACAAGGAATTCAACAGAAAGAGCCTGTTGGCTTACAAGGGTTATCTGATGGAGAACTTCAAACCACAGACTGTAAACCTTCGTTTGCAGGGCATCAACAAGTATCTTGAGTTCATCAAGAAGGACAAGCTGAAGCTGAAGTTCGTGAAGGTGCAGCAAAAGAACTTCTTGGAGAATGTCATCAGCAACGAGGATTACAAGTTCCTAAAGACTCAGTTGAAGGCTGACGGTTATATGGAATGGTACTTCGTTGTATGGTTCATGGCTGCAACTGGTGCCCGTGTGAGCGAGCTATTGCAAATCAAGGCAGAACATGTGGTTGTGGGACATCTTGACATCTATAGCAAGGGTGGTAAGCTTCGTCGTCTCTATATCCCTAAAAACTTACAGGGAGAAGCTAAGCAATGGCTGGCTGACAGAGGAGTTTCAAGTGGTTACATCTTCCTCAACCGCTATGGCGAGCGTATCACTACACGTGGCATAGCTATTCAGCTAAAGCATTTTGCAGACAAGTATGGTCTTAATCGTGAAGTGGTTTATCCTCATTCCTTTCGTCATCGCTTTGCCAAGAACTTCCTTGACAAGTTCAACGACTTGGCTCTTCTCGCTGACCTTATGGGACATGAGAGCATCGAGACAACACGCATCTACCTCCGGCGTACTGCTACTGAACAACGTCAGATAGTGGATAAGGTAGTTACATGGTAACCCCCTTTTCATAAACATATGACAACATGACAATGTTTTTTAGACATTCATTTGGCATGTGTTTTGCTAAGATAGACAACAGAGACATACTGTCTGGATTCAGTAAAACTTATCTCAGAAAGGAGGTGTATTTAATGGGAAAGAACCAACATGTAGTACCTGTTGATGGACGATGGGGAATCAGAGGCGAAGGAAATTCAAGACTTACTTCCACCTTTGACACCCAAGCTGCAGCAATAGCCAGAGCTCGTGAAATATCACGAAACCAGCAGTCGGAGTTGTTTGTTCATGGACGAGATGGTCGTATCAGAGAACGTGATTCTCATGGTAACGATCCATTCCCGCCTCGTGGCTAATTATCGTCTTTTTAGGATGTGCCAGGGAGATGAGAATCTCCTTGGCATTATGTTTTTAATGAGATATTGATTTTGTCAATCACAGCAAAAAGTTCCTCTATCTTGGCAACAATACGTTTTTGCTCTGAAAGTGGAGGAAGGGGAATGAGCGTTTCTGTAATCTTTTCCTTTGAAATGTTTGGTTGTGCACCACCTCCTCCCATCATTATGAATATGTATCTATGGGATAACAAATAATAGAAAAGATACATGTTGTATATGCCTTTAAATTCGGAACATGCACAACAAGCCTGATTTGTTGCCGAAGGAATAGTCAAAATACCAATCTTGCCTATAGTTGCGCCATACATTGCAATCAATACACTTCCTTTCGGGTTTAATTTTACGGAAGTTTCCTCTAACGCCTTTTGTGTTATCGTTTCTGGAATATCATAAATGAATCCGTCGGTTAGATCGCCCGTTTTCAGCCAAGGAATATTTCCGTTATAATAATCTTTGTTTAATCTACTTGGTGTTGCCCCAGATTGCCATTTTCCTATATTCCCTAACGTAGTCAAACACCAACTGTTAGGCAGTTGGTTGGCATCATGCGCGTTATCACAAGGAGTAAACTTGGGATTGATGCGCTTCAAAAGCTCAATGGCTGGCTCATCATTCGGGTCTTGTGGAACAAGTTTGCCGTGGATGGCGAGGTCAAGGATTTTGGACTTGGCCTTTTGAATAGCTTCATCTAAATTCAACTTGTCGTATTCTAATATATCAATAATCTGAAACCAGCTTTCAATAGAAGCCACTATATGCTTTTGCTCATTATAAGGAGGCAATGGTATTAGACCATTACATGCATCGGTTGTGCTTAATCGTGGCATTTTAACACCGTACCCACATTGAATTGTATAGTCAACGAAATATTTTGAGCGAAGCACATGATTCAAATACTCTGGTAGAATAAATGACATACATGTTACAGGGATTATTTCTGTTGTACAAAAACCATCTTCAAGCGCCACCGTGACTTTATTCAGATAAGTTCTTAGCTTCGAATAAAGCACATCACCTTTATGGAATGAATGTCTAACTCCTTTTATGTCACGCTCATCCTTGGCAAGACGTTGGATAACTTTTGCTGAATCTTTTTCTAAATCCTCCAGTTCCAATACCCATCCATTGCTTGGGATATCATTAACATCCACATTTTCACAATTGCCATAATTTGTAATTTCGCCTATCGTTGTCCACTCCCATCCCTTTGGCACCTCAAATGGCACCTCGTTGGCTTCGCCGACCTGTCGGTTCTCATAATGGGGCGTATCGGAAACCATGATACCCAAAGTGATACCCAAGATGGCACTCAAGATAAGGAACTTGATGATTGGATAGAGAAATAAATCCGAAACAGTCCTCAAATTTCAACAGAAGATTTGGCAGAATAGATTAATCGCAGTTCAAAAACCACCGTCGCGATTTGCGACAGTGGTCCCAACGATTTGCGACAATCAATAAAATGCAACTAGTAAAATTGTGGCCAACGCGGGCAAAGAGGGTGCCGTAGTGGTGCAAAAAGTGCGTGAAGGAAAAGCCGATTTTGGTTACAACGCACGCAGCGACAAATACGAAAATATGTTTGCCGCCGGTGTGGTCGATCCGGCCAAAGTTACGCGTGTGGCACTCGAAAATGCTGCGTCGATTGCCGGCATGTTCCTGACCACCGAATGCGTGATTGTGGAGAAAAAAGAGGAAAATCCCGCTCCGCAAATGCCCATGAATCCCGGTATGGGTGGCATGATGTAAAGACACACATCACCCCTCCGATAACAAAAACGAGCGCTATTGTTCAAAACAGTAGCGTTCGTTTTTTTTGTTTTGTTTATGCGTGAAACTAATCTAAGGATTCTGGTTCGTTGTATGTGTTGTTAATATTTCTGTTTTCTCGGTATCACCCCTCTAACTCCGCCTTTCGGGTTTTCGACGTCGCCTTTGTAGCGCGGAATCAGATGAATATGGACGTGAAAAACGCTTTGCCCTGCGGCTTTGCCAACGTTTATGCCTACGTTGCGACCAACGTGTGCACGCTCCGCATTTCACGAGATGCTTCTTGTACATACCAATTAGGCACGTTGCTGACAACTGAAAGCAATGTGCGAAAATGCAACCAACTAATTTGGTACACGCGTGTGCCAAATCTCAAAAAATCCGATTGCGTTTTCAAACTTTTCGGTTTTGCCTATCTTTGCTATTTTTATTTCGTCTTTCATCGCTGCAAAAAAGTCCATAATCTACGTTATATTGACACTTTTTGCCGTACAAAGGTAGTGAGTTTTACTCAAACAATCAAATGTCGACGCTGAAAAGTGTACAAAAAAAAGTGCAACCCTTGTGGGCTGCACTCTCGTGTTGCGTGATAAACTGTCGTTTATCCGATTTATTTTATTTCACTTCTTCGAAATCGGCATCTTGTACGTTGTCGTCGTTCTTGGCGTTGCTGTTGCCGGCTTGCTGTTGCGCATTGAAGTCGGCACCGGTGTTTTGCGCGCCTTGCTGCGCATTGGCGGCGTTGTACATGTCCTGACTTGCAGCGTGGAAGGCGGTGTTCATCGCTTCTATCGCTTTGTCGATGGCGTCCAAATCCTGTGCTTTGTGCGCTGCTTTCAGCTCTTCGAGGGCTTTTTCGATAGGCGCTTTTTTGTCGGCCGGAATCTTGTCGCCCAGCTCTTTCAGTTGTTTCTCGGTTTGGAATATCATGCCGTCGGCCTGATTCAGTTTGTCGATGCGTTCGCGTTCTTTCTTGTCGGCGTCGGCATTGGCTTCGGCTTCGGCTTTCATGCGTTTGATTTCCTCTTCGCTCAAACCGCTCGATGCTTCGATGCGGATGGTCTGTTCTTTGCCGGTGGCTTTATCTTTGGCCGATACTTTCAGTATGCCGTTGGCATCGATGTCGAATGTAACTTCGATTTGCGGAACGCCGCGCGGTGCGGCCGGAATGCCGTCGAGGTTGAACATACCGATTTGTTTGTTCTGGCTGGCCATCGGGCGTTCGCCTTGCAGCACGTTGATTTGTACCGAAGGTTGGTTGTCGCTGGCTGTGGAGAACACTTCCGATTTCTTGGTCGGAATGGTGGTGTTGGCTTCGATGAGTTTGGTCATCACGCCACCCATGGTTTCGATGCCGAGCGACAGCGGTGTTACGTCGAGCAACAACACATCTTTCACTTCGCCGGTGAGCACGCCGCCTTGGATGGCTGCGCCTACGGCTACCACTTCGTCGGGGTTGACGCCTTTCGACGGCACTTTGCCGAAGAATTTCTCAACCAATTGTTGGATGGCCGGAATACGTGTCGAGCCGCCCACGAGGATCACTTCGTCGATGTCCGATTTGCTCAAACCGGCGGCCTTCAGCGCGTTTTCGCACGGTACCAAGCAGGCTTGTATCAGACGGTCGGCCAGTTGCTCGAATTTGGCGCGGGTCAGTGTTTTTACCAAGTGCTTCGGCACACCGTTCACCGGCATGATGTAGGGCAGGTTTATTTCGGTCGAGGTCGAACTCGAGAGTTCGATTTTGGCTTTTTCGGCTGCCTCTTTCAAACGTTGCAGTGCCATCGGGTCTTGGCGCAAATCGACGCCTTCGTCCTTTTGGAATTCGTCGGCCAGCCAATCGATGATGACGTGGTCGAAATCGTCGCCGCCGAGGTGCGTGTCGCCGTTGGTCGATTTTACTTCGAATACGCCGTCGCCGAGTTCAAGAATCGAAATATCGAACGTGCCGCCGCCGAGGTCGAATACGGCGATTTTCATATCTTTGTTCGATTTGTCGAGACCGTAAGCCAAGGCGGCTGCGGTGGGCTCGTTGACGATACGGCGCACTTTCAGACCTGCAATCTCGCCGGCCTCTTTGGTGGCCTGACGTTGAGCGTCGCTGAAGTATGCCGGCACGGTGATGACGGCTTCGTTCACCTCCTGACCGAGATAATCTTCGGCGGTTTTCTTCATTTTTTGCAGAATCATGGCCGAAATTTCTTGCGGTGTGTACAGCCGACCGTCAATATCGACGCGCGGCGTGTTGTTGTCGCCTTTCACCACTTTGTAGGGTACGCGTTCAATCTCTTTGCCTACACGATCGTAGGTTTCGCCCATGAAACGCTTGATAGAATAGACGGTTTTGTGCGGGTTCGTAACTGCTTGACGTTTAGCAGGATCGCCCACTTTGCGTTCGCCTCCGTCGATGAAAGCCACGATGGAAGGTGTTGTACGTTTGCCTTCGCTGTTGGCTATTACGACAGGTTCATTTCCTTCGAGGACAGCCACACACGAGTTGGTTGTGCCTAAGTCGATACCAATAATTTTTCCCATAGTTGTATTGTTTTATTTGTTAATATTCAATTTCTATCGCCATTTGTCGGCGACAACTTTTTTTACACAATTTGCGTGCCACACACAAAAATTGCTCTTTCGGCGGCAAAATGGCATTTTGTGGTACGATTAGTGGTTTTGTTATGTCAGTTTTGCTGACATTTTGGCAGTAAAATTTGCTCCAAATAAAAAAGGCACTGCTGATGCAATGCCTTGTCGGTGTGCTGCGTGTCGCAGTTTATGCCACGATGATTTTGGTGGTCGCTGTAGCGGTTTTTACTATGTAAATGCCTCGTAAAGAGCCGTTTTCGTCGGTTACATCGCGGCCGAGTAGGTCGTAGATGCGGAACTCGTCGTTGCACAGAATGCGGCCTTTGTCGGCATAAAGTGTCGTGTTGTGGGTAATGGCGGCTTGCGCTGTTGGCGTCGATGGATTTTTGATGCAGCGGCAGGTGGCTGTTGAGCGTTTGCTGCGGCTGTCGAGCGTGATGGCGGTTGTCTGCTTGGTGGTGTCGGCCTTGATAGCAAAAATGTAGGCTAACGCATCATTGCTTTTGTCGGGCGTGGCCAAAAACAAGCGTGTCGATTTGCCGATGTCAATGAATTGTCGGCTGTCTTGAAAGTAGTAGCCGGCGGGCAGCAGACCGAACCCGAAGTAGTTGTTGCCGCTCACTTTGTACCACCCGAGCGAGTCCATCAGCAGTGTGTGCTGCTGTTCGATGTAGGCGAGCAGGGTGTTTATTTCTGCTTGCTTGGGTACATGGTAACCGTTGGGACAGATGCCTTGGCGGTAGCCGCTCTCTTCGGCGGTCTTGTTGCTTGCAACTGCAGATGTGTAGCCCATGATGGCTGCCCAATTGTAGGTCAATCCCATGCGGTTGCGCAGACTGTCGTTCATGTTTTTGTCTGTTTTGGCGGTTGCGTGTCGCCCGTCATAATAATAGGGTGCAACGCCGCCGTTGTTCTTTCCGGATTTGATGTAGTTGAAAATGGTGTCGCCGTAGGCTTCGCTCCGGGTGTCGTACACGCTGTCGGCTATGTTTTCGGCTGTCCATGTTTGTGTGCCGATGGTTACGATAGGGTACGCGCGTCCGGTAACGGTGTTGCGCACCGAGTCGTTTTGAGCGGCGACCGGCAGCATAAGGTTCAGTCCGGCGGCCAAGAGTGTGATTTTTTTACGCATAATGATTTTGTTTTTAACGTTGTAAAATTATTTTTTACTTTTTCGGGCTGCAAAAGTACACACTTTTTTTGGCTATTCGCGTTTGTTTTTAGTTAAATATAGTTAATTTTTGCGCAAATTTCACTTTTTTGATTGTTTTGTTTGTGCGTATGGCAGATTTTACCTACTTTTGCCTACTGATATGGTCAGATGATCGTTATTTTTTGAAAAATCAAAAAAAACTAAAAAGAGATGAAACGAAATGTTTTTTATCTGCTGCTTTTGGTAGTGGCAATGAGTTTGCAAAGTTGCAATTACAATGCGTTGGTCGAACAAGAAGAAAATGTGGACAAGGCCTGGGCGGAAGTTGATAATCAGTATCAACGGCGTATGGATTTGATTCCGAACTTGGTGGCGACTGTTCAGGGGTATGTCAAGCACGAAGAGGCTACGCTGACATCGGTTGTCGAGGCGCGCTCCAAGGCGTCGAGCATTACGCTGAATGCCAACGAGTTGAGCGACGAGGCATTGGCCAATTTTCAAGCAGCGCAAGACGAACTGAGCCGTGGCTTGGGACGTTTGATGGCGGTGGCCGAGTCGTATCCGGATTTGAAAGCCAACGAGAATTTCATGGCTTTGCAAGATCAAATAGAAGGTACCGAAAACCGCATTGCAGTGGCACGGCGCAACTTCAACGAGGCGGCGCAAGAGTACAATGCCAATATACGCAAATTTCCGACCGTGATTTATGCGGGCTGGTTCGGCTTCGAAAAGAAACCCTATTTCAAAGCACAAGCCGGCGCTGAAACGGCACCGCGCGTGCAATTCTGAATAGCGTAAAATACCGGACGCTATGAAAAAAATAGTCAGTTTGACAATGGCGCTGCTGGGCGCTGTTGTCGTTGTGTGCGCGGCATTGCCCGATAAAACCAACCAATTCGTGAACGATTTTGCGGGCGTGTTCGATACCCGGCAAGCCATGGAGTTGGAGGAGTATCTGGCGACATTCTCCGACACGACAACCAATCAGGTGGTGGTGGTAACCATCACCGATTTGGGAGACTACGAACCGGCCGACTATGCGCAACGCCTCGGGCAGAAATGGGGTGTCGGCTCGGATAAAGATAATGGTGTCATCATTCTGGTGAAACCGCTCAACGAATTTGGCGGAGGCGCTGTCGAAATCAGCACAGGCTACGGGGCCGAAGGCGTGCTGACGGATGCGCGTTGCGGGCAGATTATCGACAAAGAGATGATGCCGTATTTGCAGCAGGGCGACTATTTCGAGGCGTGCAATGCCGGCGCGCGCGCATGTTGCCGGTTGTTGTTGGGCGAATACCATGATAATTGGGATAATGATCAGGCCGATGATGATGATCTGTTGTGGATGCTTCTGTGTGTGGCGCTCGTCGTTGCGTGCGTGGGGTTCTTTGTGTTGAAACCTTCGAAAAAGACGGTCGCCTTGCGCGCTGTGGCAAATGCCGACACGGTGGCCAAACGCGATGCGGCTGTGGCTCGTGCCAAAGAATTGAAAATCAGCGACGAAAAGATTACTGCGGCGTTGAAAGATGTTCCGAAAAATATGGAACGTCGCCTTTATAATGCATCGACACCGGATGATTTTGAGAAACTTGCGGCAGCGGCTTTGGCGTTAGGATTGTCGCAGGCGGCGATCGATATGGTGCGTTGGCGTATGCCGGAATATACGTTGGAACAGGTGAAAAACTGTAACGACCGTGCAAAATTGTCGGCGTGCCGGCGTCGTGCGTTGGCGTTTGGCAATAGTCAAGAGAGTGTGGCGGCAGCGGCGGCTATAGCCTTGGCTGCGATTGTGGCCGCGGCGGCTCGTTCGGCGGCGCATCGTAGTGTGTCATCGGGCAGTTTTGGCGGCGGCCATAACGGATTTGGTGGCGGTCATCACGGGTTTGGCGGTGGCAGTTTCGGTGGCGGCGGTGCCGGTCGCAAATTTTGAGACGGCGTTCGTGCGCGCGACTGTCTCAGTCGAAAAATTGGTCGCTGAAATTGATAAAAAACAGATTTTTCTCGGCGCGTGTGCAGGCGGTGTATAGCCAGCGCAGGTAGTCGGTATCGATTTGTTCGGGCGTGAGGCCGCCTTGGTCGATGAAAACTTCGCTCCATTGGCCGCCTTGGGCTTTGTGGCAAGTTACGGCATAGCCGAATTTTACTTGTAGTGCATTCAGGTATTCGTTTTGCATCATGGCTTTGTAGCGGGTGCGTCGATTGCCTATTTCGAGATAATCTTCTTCGACGGCTGCGAATAATTTTTTGGCGAGTTGTTCGGCGGCAGCCGGTGTTTCGGTGTAGAGCGAATCGATGAGCAGGCGCGTGTCGATTTCGCAGTCGTAGTCCAAAAACCGAAGTGTAACATCGACAAAGCGCAGTCCGTACATGTCGTGATAGTGTTTGATGCGTACTAATTCGGCCACATCGCCGTTGGCTATAAATTCAAGGTCGGGATACTCTTTGCTCCAAAAGTAGTTGTTGCGTGTGATGAGCAGCAGGTCGCCGGCCGAGAGTTCGTCCTCTTTGCACATCACTTGGTTGCGTATGCCGCGGTTGTAGAGCACGGCGCGTTTGTTCGAGCGTGTTACGATGATGCAGTTTTCTACGCCCGATCGGCTGTATGCGCTTTGTATTTCGTCGATAAGTTCGGCGCCGGTGATGCGGTGCACATCCGGGAAGTTGTGATTGAGTGTGAGTGCGTGGCCGGCTTGTGTCAGCACGTGTCGTATGGTGGTGGCGTTGTACAGAATGCCGCTGTCGGCCGATTGTCGTGCCACTTCGGTCAGTTCGGCGGTTGTAACATCGAGTCCGTAGCGTTCGAGGTTGTGCCGGTCGAGTGCGGGCGAGAATGGTTGCATGACGGGCGGTAGTTGTGCCGTGTCGCCGATGAGAATCAGTCGGCAGTTGTCGCCGGTATAGACAAATTCGATGAGGTCGTCGAGCAGTCGGCCGGAGCCGAATGTGGTGCCTTCGGTTGGCGTGTTCGATACCATCGATGCTTCGTCGACAAGGAACAGCGTGTCGCGTGCGTTGTTGTAGTTGAGCGTAAATTCGTTGGAGGCCGTTTTTTGTCGATAGATGCGTTTGTGAATCGAGTAGGCGGGCTGTTGTGCGTAGTTGCTAAATACTTTGGCGGCACGTCCGGTGGGTGCGAGCAACACGGTTTTTTGGTTCAACGCATGTAGCGCGCCCACCAAAGCACTCACTACCGATGTTTTGCCGGTGCCGGCGTAGCCTGTCAGCAAAAAGGCGTGTTGCGACCTATCGGACATGCAGAATTCGGCCAACGCATCGATGGCTGCCTGTTGTTCGGCAGTCGGCTCGAAAGGCAGTTGCGCGCTGATTTTGCGTGTCAGAAAATTTTGTATCACGATGCGTTAGTTGTCGGGTCAGCGAATCCAGGTTTGGCTGCGCCCGAGTATGCCGCGTTTGTCGATAGAGCCGCGCAGGGTCAGTTTGCCTGTGCTTGCATCGTAGGTGATGGCGGCGTAGTAGGTGTTGCCGCTGTCGGGGTCGAGCACGGTGCCGCCGACGAGTTTTCCGTCCTCGTATTTCATGTCGCGCACAATGATGAGGCCTTCGACGGGTTTGTCTTTGTCGGCACCTTTGCATTTGTCGCACAAAACGTTTTTGCCGGCGTATTGCGGTTGTAACAATTTTTCGATTTTGCCGTAGTAGAGGCCGTTGGTGGCTTTGAAGATGCGTACGATAGACTCTTTTTCGCCTGTTTTGTCGCTGACGGTTGTCCAATTACCCAAAAATTCTTTTTGGGCAAACAGTGTTGTGGTCAGACCTGCGATGGCGATTAAAAAAATGATACGTTTCATAATAGATGTTGTTAAAATTATTCGACATATAGCACCAATCCTTTGAGGTATTCGCCTTCGGGATGGTAGATGTTTACGGGATGGTCGGGCGCTTGTGTCAGTTGGTGGAGGATGCGCACCTGTCGTCCGGCTTGTGCGGCGGCACTGAATACGGCCAACCGGAATTGTTCTTTGTTGACGGCCTGCGAACACGAGAATGTGAATAAGATGCCCCCATGCCGTATTTGTTCGAAGGCTTTGGCATTCAGTTTCTGATAGCCGTGCAGGGCGTTTCGCAGCGCGCTTTGGTGTTTGGCAAAAGCGGGCGGGTCGAGTATTATCAGGTCGTATTTATCTTTGATGTCGTCCAAAAACTTGAAGGCATCGATGGCGAATGCACGGTGGCGTGTATCGTCGCCAAAATTCAGTGCTACGTTGCGGTTGGTCAGTTCGATGGCTTTGGCCGAACTATCGACCGAATGCACGGTTTTTGCGCCGCCGCGCATGGCGTAGAACGAGAATCCGCCTGTGTAGCAAAACATATTCAGCACGTCGCGTCCGGCGGCATAGTGTTCGAGCAGAGCGCGGTTGTCGCGTTGGTCGATGAAGAAACCCGTTTTTTGCCCGCGCAACCAATCGACGTGAAATTTCAGGCCGTTTTCGGAAGCTGTGCAGTTGCCTGCTTCGCCTATCAGATAGCCATCTTCGGGCGTAACGGGCGCTTTGTAGGGCAGTGTACCTTCCGATTTGTAATAGACGTTTTTGATGGCCTCGACCTCTTCGACCAGAATGTCGGCCACAAGTTGGCGTGCGTGGTGCATGCCAACCGAGTGTGCTTGTACGACGGCAGTGTCGGCATATACATCGACAACCAAGCCCGGCAGATTGTCGCCTTCGCCGTGTACGAGTCGATAGGTGTCGTTGCCGACGGCGTTTGTCAGCCCTAATGTTTGGCGCATGGCGTAGGCTTCGGCGATGCGTTGTCGGTAGAATCGTGTGTCGATGTCGGTATCGACGAACGACAAGATGCGTACAGCGATGCTACCGATTTGATAGTGCCCGATGGCCAAAAAACGGCCGTTGCAATCGACTACGCGCACGAGGTCGCCTTCGGTGGCGTGTCCGTCGATTTTGGCGATGGCACCCGAGAAAATCCAAGGGTGAAAGCGTCGAACGCTCTCGTCTTTGCGGGGTTTCAGCGTGATGGTTGTCATAATCGTTGGCTGTTGAGGGTCAGTGTTGTTTTTGTAGTTCGATGAATATGTCGCGGCAAGCCCATGCGTCGATGGCGGCGTATTTTTTTTGCTGCGGTGTGAGTATGGGGGCTTCCCAATTGGACAGACGTTGTGCTTTCGAGATTTTTTTGCCGAAGATGATGGCGTACATTTTTTGCAGACTTTTTTCGGCGATGCCGAATTGTCCGGCCATGTTTTGTAGTTCGACAAAATTACGCGGTGTCAATGGCATCCATGCGCGTAGTGCGTGAAAATCGTCTTTAATCGACAGACCAACTTTCAGCACGTCGTCGGATTCCAATAATTGTTTCAGCCCTTGGTGTTCGCCGATGAATTGCAGTCGGAATAGGAAACAGACGTCAGCCGTGGCCAACTGCATGAGCGCTACCGAATAGTGCGTGCGTGGCGAGAAACTCGGGCGTGTTTCGGTGTCGAACCCGATGATGCTTTCGTGCATGAGCGCAGCGACGGCGGCGTCGGCTTCTTTGCGCGATTTCACCACAACGATGCGTCCGGCCGGTTGTACTTGCGGCAGTGTGGCTATGTCTGCTTTGTCGATGGTGGCTTGGTACATGGTGTTATTCGTCGTCGGTGGAGAGGTTGACCGAAACATTGTGTAATGCGCGCAGAGCACCCAACAAACGCATGCCCCAGCGGTTCCGAAAATCGTCTATGCAGACGGCCAGAGCCTCTTCCGATAAATCGTCGTTTCCTATCTGGCAGCAGAGCGCAAAGTCTTTCAGTGCTTGGTAGGTGTCGGCCAAGTCTTCGGAGATGGTGGCGTAGAGCGTAGTTTCGCTGAATGCCATGTCGGGGCTGAAGGAGTCGAGATAGTCGTCGTCGCTGCCTAACAAATCGGCTATTTGTGCGCGGATTTGTTCGTAATCGGTTTCGGTAACGAATCGTTCGGGTTCGTTGTCAGGTAGCTCGTTAGGCTGTACAAGCGCCGTTTTCAGATAGAGTAGCGGCAACAGACGCGTTGTTTTGGTGATGAAATCGCGTTTGTTTTCGGCACGGGCGTGTTCCAAAAATTTGCATGTTTCGACCGCCATGGTCAAAAATTCCAATTTCTCTTTTGTGTAAAACGACATAAGTCTGAATTTTGCTGCAAAGTTACAAAAATAGCCGCAAGTATCAAAATATACATTATTTTTTATGTGTGTGTGCCGATGGGCTTGCGGAGGGGTTCTTCAGTTTGCCGAACAATTTGTCGATGAGGTCGATGCGTCCGATCTTTTTGAGTGTGGCTTTGATTTGTGCGCGTGTTTCGGGCTTGTACCAGAAGAAAAATTGGCGTTGTGCGAGTTTGTCGTTGGGTGTGCGGGCCACAAAAATCGGCTTCAGTGTGTACGGATTCAGTCCGGTGTGGTACATTTCGGTGGCCAAAGTCATGGGCGTGGGCGTAAAGTCCTGCACTTGTTCCAACTGAAAATCGAGTTGTTTGGTTTCGATGGCTAATTCAGCCATCTCCTGCAAACCGCATCCGGGGTGGCTCGAAATGAAGTAGGGAATCAGTTGCTGATTGAGGTGCTCGTCGGTGTTGATGGTGTCAAACAAGCGCTTAAACGTTTTGAACAATTCAAAACTTGGCTTGCGCATCACTTGCAGAACGACATCGGACGTGTGTTCGGGTGCCACCTTCAGCCGTCCCGACACATGGCGGCTGATCAACTCGTGGGCATAGTCGCGGTTGTGTCGGTTGGTGGCCTCGTCGTCGGTGCGGTGCAGCAACAGGTCGTAGCGAACGCCGCTCCCGATGAAACTTTTTTTGACACATGGCAGTGCATCGACGGCTTGATACAAGGCCAAAAGTGGTGCGTGGTCGGTGTTCATGTTTTTGCATACCGACGGGAACGCACACGACGGCCGTCGGCATTTGGCGCACAGGTCGGCATTGCGGCCGCGCATCATGTACATGTTGGCCGAAGGACCGCCCAAATCGCTCAAATAGCCTTTGAAATCGGGCATTTTGGCTATTTTTCGGACTTCTTGTATGATGGATTTTTGGCTGCGCGACACAATGAATTTGCCTTGGTGCATCGATATGGTGCAGAAAGCGCAACCGCCCCAACAGCCACGATGTGTGTTCACCGAAAATTTTATCATGTCGAATGCCGGAATGGTTTTTCCTTTGTATTTCGGGTGCGGCATCCGTGTAAATGGCAGGTCGTACACGGCATCCAACTCGTCGCCGGTCATGGGCGCAAACGGCGGATTGATGACGACGAATTTGTCGCCGACAGGTTGTACCAAGTGTGTTTGGTTCAATTTGTTCGACTCTTCTTCGATGGTGCGAAACGTTTCGGCCGACAGACGTTTGTTCTTGACTACCGCGTCGTGCGAATGGAGCATTATTTGTTGTTCGAGGTGTGGCAGCGTGTCGGTGGTGTAACCTGTTTGTGGAATATGGTGGCAGGCTGCCATGGTTTTGCCGTTTCGGCAGGCTTGTGCGATGGCGCGCATCGGTTTTTCGCCCATGCCGTACACGAGCAAATCGGCTTGGCTGTCGATCAGAATGCTGCGGTGCACGCTGTCCGTCCAATAGTCGTAGTGCGAAAATCGCCTCAGGCTGGCTTCGATGCCGCCAATCACAATCGGCACGTCGGGATACAGTGTTTTCAGGATGTTGGCGTAAACGATGGTGCAGTTGTCGGGACGCAGACCGGCGCGTCCGTCGGGCGAATAGGCGTCGTTCGAGCGCCGGCGTCGGTTGGCAGTGTAGTGGTTTACCATCGAATCCATGGCGCCGGCGGTGATGGCAAAGAACAAACGAGGGCGTCCGAATTTCTTGAAATCGCGCCAATCGCCGTGCCAATCGGGTTGCGGTACGATGGCCACGCGCAAACCTTCGGCTTCGAGCACACGCCCGATGACGGCTGCACCAAATGCAGGGTGGTCAATGTAGGCATCGCCCGAAAAGAGTACAACATCGACGGTGTCCCAACCGCGGAGTTCCATCTCCTTTTTGGTTGTCGGCAAAAAATCGGTCAAACGATACTCCATACGCAACACGCCATGTGGTTAGAATCCGAAACTGAACCCTACTGTAAATGTCCAATTTTTGCCCTGATACAATTTGGGCGTGTATTTGTCGAGATAGCCTTGCGCATCGAGTCGGTCCTCGCTGGCTATGGCTTCGGACGTCGGGGTGTAGCCGCGTGCGTTGTTCCACTCCACGTTGACGACGGCGTAGGCGTTGTTCACCACTTCGTACACGGCCTTGAACGCCACAAGGTCGTTTTGCCACACTTTTTCGTTGAATGGTTTTTGCCGCAACGCCTCTTCCACCAACCGGCGAATGTATTGGTAGTCGTTGTATTTGGTGGCGTTGGTGTACGACAGGTGCAAACTGAGGCTGCGCACGGGTTTGTAGTTCACCGCCACATAGATGTCCTGCGAATTGTCGCCCAAGTAACTGCCCAAACAGTAACTGTTTGACGACCAAGTCAATGCGGAAATGGAATGCTTGTAGTTGATGATGTTTGTGCGTGTAAATTCGCCTTGTACCGACAGATTTTTAACCGGCCAATTGCTCACGTTGAAACCCACTTTGTACGACCACGGATTGCGTTCCTCGTTGCCTTTTTTCAGACGTTGGGAATTAAATTCGTCGAGAAAAACCGACCCGTACAGATGCAGATGTTTGATGTTGCGCGAACTGATGTTGAAAAAAATCATCGAATTTTGGTTTTCGGTGTTGTGCAAACCTTTGGTCAGCAAGTGGTCTATCGATTTGTAGTAGGCTATCGGGATGAAATAGGCGGCCTGTACGTTGTTTTCGGCATACACAATGGCGTTGCCAAGCGATAGGTTCAATCCTTGTATCGGTGTGAATGTCAGCATGTTGGCTGCTATGAATTTGTTTTGCGGACGGTATTTTTTTGCTGTTACGCCATCGTTGTAGTTTTCGACATAATATTTTGTGCTGTCGATGACATTGCTGACGAGCCAACCATGTATATAGTTGAGTTCGAACCACTTGCATGGGCGCAAGTTCAGCGTCAACATTGGGAAACTTGGCGCTCGTCCCGATATGATGTTCGAACCATTGTAAGCGTCGCCCCATTGTATCACATCTTTCACCAAACCGATGCTGCCCCACCATGCGTAGGCGCGTATGCCGCCGCGCAGGTCGCTGTAGTCGCCGCCGTACGAGGCCTCTTTGTATTCGCAGCCATCTACCTGATTGAGAAACGACGGTTGTGCCAAGCGCGCGCCATACATTTTATCGACCTGCATCGGGAAATAGTCGTTGCTGAGATAATTGCCATTGTACGATTGGTCGCGAAAACTTGCCCACACCGATACGTGATTGACAATGTCCATTTGGATGTCGGCACCGAACCAACGTTTCATCAGCAGCCCTTTTTTGCCGCCAATCAAATCCATACCGAGAATGGGTGTAATGCGCGCCTTGAAGTGCTTGTTGTTGTAGTGGAACGATGGTTGCAACAGCGACAGAGCAAATGTTTTCTTGTCGGTCCAACTGACGATGTTCTTCGGCACGGTGTCGCATTCGAGTGCGTAGTCGTTCAGATAGAAAAGCACTTCGTCCCGTTGGCGTTTGGTCAGAAGCGAATCTTTGGCTTGTGCTTCCCGCAATTTCTCGGCAATGTAATCGCGGCTGTAGGGCTTCACCACCGAGTTGATGCTGATGATGCGGTCTATGGCCAATTCGTCGATGAAATCGTAGATTTGCGTGTACGACAGATTTTCGGGAATGTCCTGCGAAAAACTTGCCAACGACACGAACAATGCGCTTATTACTAATAGGTGTTTTCTCATAAAATCAAGTCTGTTTGTAGGCTTCTGGTGGACGCTGTATGCCTGCGACCATTTGTGCGAACTCACAACGCTCGTTTGCCCGCATCGACCATCGTTAATCGGGGTGTATGCGCGCAATGTATTTGCCGATGATGTCAAATTCCAGATTGACCATCGACCCGACGTGAATGTCGTGGAAATTGGTGTGCTCGAACGTGTACGGAATGATGGCTACTTCGAAACTGTTGTCGGTAGGCGTGCAAACTGTCAGCGACACGCCATTCACCGTAACCGAGCCTTTGTCCACCGTCAGATAGCCGCGCCGGCGCATTTCCGGTGTGCTCTCGTATTCGAAGTGGAAGTAATAACTGCCATCGGCGTTGCGTATTTCTGTGCAGCGGGCGGTTTGGTCCACATGCCCTTGCACGATGTGTCCGTCGAGGCGGCCGTTCATCAGCATCGAGCGTTCTACATTCACTCGGTCGCCCACGCGCAGCAGCCCGAGGTTGCTGCGGTCGAGTGTCTCTTTCATCGCCGTTACCGTGTAAGCGCCGTTGGCAATGTTCACCACGGTCAGGCACACGCCGTTGTGCGCCACGCTTTGGTCGATTCTTAGTTCATCTACAAACGAACATTTCAGCGTAAAGTGTACATTTTCGCGGTCTTTTTCGATGCCGACCACTGTGGCTGTTTCTTCTACAATTCCTGAAAACATATTTTTTTTGAATTATTGGGTTTGTATTTTTTTTGCAAAGTTAATCGTAATTCGTTACATCTACTGCCAATCGGCAACCGCTAATCCGCCTTGTGGCACATGTCTCGTATTTTTTTTGTTGGGTGTTTATGGTTTGACTATCTCCCTATGCCCCGACTTGTTGAAACCTACGTGCTGATCAGCCCTTTGACTTTGAGTGTTGCCATGATGCGTTCGCTTTGGCGATGATATGGCTCCGTCAATGCTATGTTCGTTGTCATTTCGTCAGCGGCGAATAGTCGCGCGAATAGCGCAGGTGCTGTTCGGCGTAGCCTTCGGTGTAGTCTATCGACAAACCGGTGAAGTGGCCGTCGCTGTCGAACGAGGCTGTATAAACCGGATTGACAAAGCCTTTGTAGGGCGCAATGTCGAGGGTAGCATAGCGCGCCAACACTTCGTCGTGCAGACGGCGGTCAACTTTCACGGCATAGGCCTCGACAATATTTTGAGCTGCCGCATAGTCGCCGGTCGATTTGATGCGCTGAATTTCGGCCAACAGTTCGCCAAGGTGTTTTTGCACGAGTCGGTAATCGTTTATCACAACAAATGTTTTGCCGTCGCGTGTGCGGAATTCCACGGCGTGGTCGCCATCGGCTTGCGATTTCTGATACACCCAATTTGCAATGAGTTGGCGGTTGCGCATGTGCGATTCTTCGATGTTCTTGCCCGGCTCGATGCGCATCAGTTGGGTCATCAGTCCGTTCATAAAGTAACTGTAATACTGCGCTTTGTAGGCCGAATCGTTGGGCAGTAGACCGAGTTCCACCATTTTTGGGTCAGCCATGAAGTAGAGCCCGAACAGGTCGGCGCGCGCCTCTTCGATGGTCGAGCCATAGGCTTTGAGTGCATCCGGATCGACCCCGGGCAGCAGTTTGCCTGATCCGTGTCCAAGGCATTCGTGCAGGTCGGTATGCAGATTGTCGGTCTGATTTTTGTAGGCAGCCATCAAGGCGGTCTCGTTGGCGCTCCAAGCAAATTCTTCGCTAAAACCGTTGCCGATGGCCGATTGGTCGTAGGCTTCGGTGATGTTTTCGATGGTTACCGATTTCGAACCGTGCGCTGCGCGAATCCAATTGGCATTGGGCAGATTGATACCGATGGGCGTGGTGGGGTAGCAGTCGCCGGCCAATATGGCTGCCGTGATCACTTTTGCCGTAACGCCTTTCACTTGTTCTTTTTTAAACTGCTTATCCACAGGCGAATGGTCTTCGAACCACTGTGCGTTGGCACTGATGGTCTCGGTGCGTTTGGTTGCTTCGATGTTTTTGAAGTTCACTATCGATTCCCAACTTGCTTTCATACCGAGCGGGTCGCCGTAAGTTTCGGTAAATCCGTTCACAAAATCGATGGTCGATGCGGTGTCGGCCACCCACAAAATGGCGTATTCGTCGAAGGTGCGCAGATTGCCTGTGCGGTTAAATTCAATCAACCGTTCGATGACGGCACGTTGTTGGTCGTTTTCGGCTACGTTTTTCGCCTTTTCGAGCCAATAAACCACTTTTTCGAGCGCAGCCGAGTAGAGCCCGCCCACTTTGTAAACTTCCTCGCCGACAATGCCGTCGCGTTTCACCAATTTGCTGTTCAGCCCATACGACACGGGCTCGGCGTCGTTCGGGTCTTTCATGGCGTCGTAGAAAGCCTCGGCTTCGGCTTGTGTTACGCCATCGTAGTAGTTGCCGGCCGAGGTCAGCACCAAGTCGGCACCGGCTTCTTGGTTGGTGCGTTTGGGTAGCACGTTCGGGTCGAAAATCACCGGCACTATTTCGTTCAGCAGCGCATCGGCGGTCGCACCATCGCGCAGGGGCAGTTTATCGGCTGGTAGGCTGCGCACGGCCTGTTCGAAATAGGCTTGCGAAAATTCGGGCACAAACTTGTCGCCGGCGTAGTGGTGGTGAATGCCGTTCGACACCCAAACACGTTTCAGATAAGTTTCGAGAGCGCGAAAATCGGCCGATTGACGGTCTTGGCGTTCGTCGGTGTAGATGGCCTCGAGCAGTTGACGAATCGTCAGGTTGTATTTGCAGTTTTGGTCGTACAGAATGTCGCGCCCTTGCAAGGCGGCTTCGCTCAGGTAGTAAAGCAACTCTTGTTGCTGTAGCGACAGTTGTTCGATGTCGGGTACGCGGTAGCGCAGAATTTGCAGGTCGGCAAATCTGTCGACCACATAGTCGAAATCGCGCACGTCGGGCGTCGATAGTTGATTTTGTTGTGTGCCGCAGCCGGCCAAAGCGCATGCTGTAATCATTGTCAGAAAGGATTTTTTCATGAGTGTGTTATTGTTTATGTTAATATTATTCCGAAAGGGCAAAGATACGAAATAAAATGCAAATTGACAAGCAAATGCGCTTTTTTACGTTTTTTTTTGCGCACGTCAATTTATTTTTGTATATTTGCCAAATTAAACGAGCATTAAATATGTTGCCTTTAGCAGAACGTTTGCGTCCGAAAACATTGGACGATTACATAGGACAGAAACATCTGGTGGGCGCCGGTGCCGTGATGCGCAAAATGATTGAGTCCGGCAATCTCTCGTCGTTCATTTTGTGGGGGCCGCCGGGCGTTGGCAAAACGACTTTGGCCAAAATCATCGCCAATCGCATGGAACGACCGTTTTACACGTTGAGCGCCGTAACTTCGGGCGTGAAAGATGTGCGCGAGGTTATCGAAAAAGCCAAACAAGCACGATTTTTCAATCAGGCAAACCCGATTTTGTTCATCGACGAGATTCATCGTTTCAGCAAATCGCAGCAAGATTCGCTGCTGGGCGCTGTCGAAAATGGCACTTTTACACTGATTGGCGCCACCACCGAAAATCCTTCGTTCGAGGTCATCACGCCGCTGCTGTCGCGCTGCCAAGTGTATGTGCTGAAGTCGCTTGACAAGGACGATTTGCTCGAATTGGCACAGCGCGCATTGACACGCGACACCGAATTGAAACAACGCGACATTGTCATCGCTGAACCCGAAAGCCTGCTGCGATATTCCGGCGGCGACGCACGTAAATTGCTGAATATCATCGAATTGGTTTGCAATGCGCAACCCGAAGGCAAAATCGTCATCGACAATGCTACGGTTACCGAACGGCTGCAACAAAATCCGATGGCGTACGACAAAGATGGCGAACTGCACTACGACATCATTTCGGCGTTCATCAAAAGTATTCGCGGTAGCGACCCCGATGCCGCCATCTATTGGTTGGCACGCATGGTGGCCGGCGGCGAAGACCCCAAATTCATCGCACGCCGGTTGGTCATCTCGGCGGCCGAAGACGTCGGACTGGCCAATCCCAATGCGCTACTGCTGGCCAACGCCTGTTTCGATGCCGTGCAAAAAATCGGTTGGCCAGAAGGACGTATCCCGTTGGCCGAAACGACCATCTATTTGGCATCGAGCCCCAAAAGCAATTCGGCGTACATGGCCATAAACGATGCACTCGCTCTCGTCGAAAAGACGGGCAATCTGCCGGTGCCGCTGCATTTGCGCAACGCCCCCACCAAACTGATGACACAACTCGGTTATGGCAAGGACTACAAGTATGCACACGATTTTGCCGACCATTTCGTCAATCAGCAGTACAAACCCGACGAACTGAAAAATACGGCGCTGTGGCAACCGCAAGCCAATGCTGCCGAACAAAAATTGGCCGAGCATCTGAAAAAGTTGTGGGGAAAGTAAATTTTTGCTATTTTTGCAACATCAATCAAAAAAACTCTTATACACGATGAAAAAAATCACTTTTCTGATGGCTCTGTTGCTGGCGTGCGGCACGTTGACCGCCACTGCCGACGACAACATCGCTGTGGCTGCCGATTCGGTGGCTGCCGCAACCGATTCGGTAACCGCCGCCGTTGCTGCCAAAACACCCTATTGTAAATACAAAACGGCTACCGACGGACAAGCCAACGCCATGGCGTTCTTGATGAAACGCGAACAGTTTGACGAAGGCCGACTGAAACTCGGTCGCAAATACATCAAATATTACAGGCTGACAACGGCGCAACTTGCGATGCTTGCCGAAACATTCACATACAACGATTTCAAACTGAAATTTCTGAAAAAAGCGGAAAAACACTGCAGCGATCCGGAAAATTACACGGCACTCGTAGGGCAGTACTATGCACAATGATGCCGCACGCAAAAAATGCGGTCGGTCAGCGTTTCGGCCATTGTAACCCGATGGAAATCAGCATGATGATGGCCAAACATATCGGGTAGTATAGGTGTGGAATGATGGCCAACGGCGACACGGCCGCCAATCCCGAGGCCATCAGCAGTTGTGCACCGTAAGGAATGATGCCTTGTATGACGCACGACACGGTGTCCAGCAGGCTGGCCGTGCGTTGGGGCGTGATACCGTAGCGACTCGAAATGTCGCGGGCGATGTCGCCGGTCGTCAGAATGGCGATGGTGTTGTTCGCCGTACAGATATTGGCCAACGCCGTGAGCGATGTGATGGAAATTTCGGCGCCACGCCGGCTGCTGATGTGTCGTGTCAGTAGGTTGGTCAAAAAGGTCAATCCGCCATTCAGCCGCACTATTTCGAGCAAACCGCCGGCCAACATGGTGATGATTATCAGTTCGCACATAGTCTGAATGCCATCGCCCATCGAAGTGAATAAATCGATGAAACTGATGGTATTGCACGTTAACCCGATGATGCCGGCCGCCACTATTCCCGTCAACAAAACCACCAACACATTGATGCCGATTACGGCAGTCACTATCACTATGAGGTAAGGAATGACCTTAACCCAATCGACTGCAGTGTGGTGCGTGGCCAAATGAATGTTGCTGCCAACGACGGCGTAGATAATCAGTGTTGCCAATGCAGCCGGAATGACCAATCGAAAATTGGTGCGAAATTTGTCGCGCATGGAGCAGCCTTGTGTTTGTGTGGCGGCAATGGTGGTGTCGGATATGAACGACAGATTGTCGCCAAAAAATGCGCCGCCGACAACAATGCCTACCAACCACTCGAGCGAACAGCCTGTTTGCTCGGCCAAGCCTGTAACAATGGGTGTCAGCGCCACTATCGACCCGACCGATGTGCCAATGGACATCGATACCAGACAGGTGGCCAAAAAAATGCCGGCCGGCAAAAAGTCGGCAGGAATGGCGCTCAGCGTGAGTGCTACCGTGGCATCGACTGCGCCTACCGATTTGGCTACAGCGGCAAAGGCACCGGCCAATACGAAAATCCAAATCATGTACATGATGCGCGGGTTGGCAGCCCCTTCCGAAAAATGCGTGATGCGCTCGGAAAATGTCGTACCGCGCGTGATGGCAATGGCATACACCGAAGCCAGCAAAAAGGCTACGGCAATGGGAATGCGGTAGAAATCGCCGGCAATGACAGACCCGACCAAATAGACTAACAACAAAACAATGATGGGCGAAAGAGCCAACAATCCGTGGCGCGTTTGGTTCTGATTCATAGTAGTTTATGTTTTTTTTGCAAATGATTGTAGGCACGTTCGGCACAGACAGGCGTCGCCGTAGGCCTGATGCAGTTGCGAACGTGTCGCAGCCGACAACGCAATGCCTGCACACTGACATTGGAGCGGATTGTCGTGCCTACAAATAAACGTGGCACCGCAGCGCGGACAGGTTTTTGTGATCATTTGCGCAATTTGTTGAACGTGAATAGTTTATGCGACGACTGGCAAATGAATAATCCGCCGATGACAAGGCCGATGCCCAACCATTTACTCCACGTCAGTTGTTCGCCGAACAGCAGCAGCATGAGCAGTGCCGTGAACGCCGGACGAATGTTGTTGAAGGCGTTGGCGCGCGTAACACCAATGCGGCGCACCACGTAACAGAACAGCACAAAGGCTGCCACCGACGCAAAAATTGCCAAATAGACCACGGCTGCAAACGACTTCCAACTAAACGCAAACGTCGCGCAGTGTGGCAAATCGATGATGCAAAAAGCAGGGTAGAAGAGCAACAGACTGAAAGCCTGCACATAGAATACGATAGTCAGGCTGTTGTACTTGGTGGGAATTTTGCGCAGCAACACAGTGTAGAGCACGGCGGCAAACACCGCTCCGAACAGCAGCAACAAACCAGCCGGCGATGCAATGGCAAAATTGCCCGTGTTGGTTATCAGCATCAGCACACCGATGGTGGAAATGATGATGCCGACGATGTTGTTCCATGTAACACGTTCGCGCAGCAACACAAACGCAAACAGCGGCGCAAACAGCGGCCCTGTGCTCAATATCACTTCGGATATGGTGGGCGATGCCAACAGTTTCAGCCCGTAGGTCTCGAGCATGTAGTAGCAGAATGGCTGAATAATGCCGGCGGCCAAAAACAGTTTGATGTCGTGTTTGTCGAGCCGTTGCAGCGATTTGGTGGCACGCCCGACTGCAAACATCAGTGCCACGGCCAGCGTGAAACGCATGGTAACCAATGTCAACGGGCGGAAACTCTCCAAGCCGATGCCGGTGGCAATGACCGACGACGCCCATATAATCATGGCCACGATGATGGCGATGTAGGCTGTCAAATTTTTCATGTGTACTACCTGTAACAAAATTTTCTGCAAAGGTAGTAATTTTATTTGAGTTTTTGGTGCTTCAGTCGGATTTTGGAGCCCTTATTTTACCATTTGCGCCGTGGCGGCTATGCGTTTGTCGTCAATATTTGGCTATTTTCTTTGTCCTTATATGCACATGTTCATGGCGGTGCGCACTTCGTCGAGGGTGCGTGCGGCTATTTCGCGGGCGCGTTGCGAACCGTCGAGCAGCACCTGACGGATGTAGTCGGGTTGCGTTTCGAGTTGTCGGCGGCGTTCGCGCAGCGGACGCAGTTCTTCGTTCAGCGCCTCGGTCAGCATTTTTTTGAGCATACCTCCGCCGCCGTCGCCAATGCGTTCGGCTATGGTTTGCGGAGCGTCGCCGGTGCAGAGCGCAATCAGCATCAGCAGGTTGGCCACTTCGGGACGATTTTCGGGGTCGTAGGTGATGTGGCGGTCGGCATCGGTCTTGGCTTTTTTGATGAGGGCGGCTGTCTCGTCCTCGGTGGCGCTGAGCATGATGGCGTTGCCGCGGCTTTTGCTCATTTTTTGTGTGCCGTCCAAGCCCATGATGCTGGGCGTTTTGCTCAGCAATGCGTGTGGCTCGGGGAATACCGGGTTGCCGTTTTTACAAAATTTTTCGTTGAAACGGCGCGCTATCAGGCGTGTCATTTCGAGGTGTGGCAGTTGGTCTTTGCCTACGGGCACGACGTTGCCTTTGCAGAACAGAATATCGACCGCTTGATGCACCGGATAGGTGTACATGCCGGCGTTGACGCTTTTCAGCCCGGCCGCTTGAATCTCCTCTTTCACAGTTGGGTTACGGCTCAGTTCGGCATTCGATACCAAAGTCAAAAACGGCACCATCAGTTGGTTGGCTTCAGGCACGTAACTATGCGGGTAAATCAGTACGTTTTCGCCGGGTTCGATGCCGGCTGCCAAATAGTCGATGACGAGTTGTTTGGTGTTTTGACTGATTTCTTGATACGCATCGTGGTCGGTAAGTACTTGATAATCAGCAATGAGTATCATCGTTGGTACGCCCAGTTTCGATAGCCGCACGCGGTTTTGCAGCGACCCGAAATAGTGCCCGATGTGCAGGCGCCCTGTCGGGCGGTCGCCGGTGAGTACGCGGTATTTTGCCGGGTTGAGGGCAATGTCCGCTTCAATTTTTTTGCTGATTTCGACAGCCGTATCGTAACTGTTCGATTCAAATTCTGCCATAGTTTTTTTTTTCGAAAAAAAGTTATACCCTATTTAATTGCGTTCATCACATAGTCGATGGCTTCGTCCAATCCGTCGGCATATTTGCCGCCCGCCGATGCCATGAACGGTTGTCCGCCGCCGCCGCCTTGAATGTATTTGGCAGCCTCGCGTACTATGTTGCCGGCGTGGAACCCGGCGGCAACCATCGGTTGGCTGAGGAATATGGTGAGGGTCGGCTTGCTCTCGTAAACGGTGCCAGCCACAAGCATGAATTTGACGTCGGCAAATTTGCCTTTGAGGTGCGGAATGATGTTGCGGATGATTTCGGGCGAGGTGTCGCCAAGGTAGCGTATCACTTTGACGCCGTTGATGTCGATGGCGCTTTGCAGCAAGGCGTCGCGCAGGCGATTGGCACGTTCGGCCATGAACTCGTCGATTTTTTTGTGCAGTGCCGTGTTTTCTTCCAGCGATTTTTGTGCGGCCGATATGATGTCGGACGTGTTGTTGAACAGTTCGCGGATGGTGTTTTGCATGTCTTGTGCGTTGTCCATCATCTGTTCCACCATTTCGCCGGTGATGGCTTCGATGCGGCGTACGCCGGCGGCTATCGAACTTTCGGAAACGATGCGTACCATGCCGATGTTGCCTGTGGCGTGTGCGTGGGTGCCGCCGCACAGTTCGATGGACGAACCATAACGAACGACGCGCACGTTGTCGCCGTATTTTTCGCCAAACAAGGCCATGGCTCCAAGGCTTTTGGCTTCGGCGATGGGCATGTTGCGATGCTCGTCGAGTACGATGTTTTCGCGTATTTTGCGGTTGACTATATGTTCTACTTGGCGCAACTCGTCGGCGCTGACTTTTTGGAAGTGCGAGAAGTCGAAGCGCAGTGCTTCGGGCGTTACCAACGAGCCTTTTTGTTCGACGTGTGTGCCGAGCAGCGTACGCAATGCTTCGTGTATCAGGTGCGTGGCGGTGTGGTTGGCTTCGATGGCGTGGCGGCGGCGTTCATCGACTTGCGCCGTGAATGTGGCCGTAACATCGGTCGGCATTTGTGCCACAATGTGTATCGGCAGATTGTTTTCGCGTTTGGTGTCTTTTATGTCGATGGTTTCGGTGCCGTTAGTCAGCACGCCGGTATCGCCAACCTGACCGCCCATTTCGGCGTAGAACGGCGTTTTGCTCAGCACCACTTGGTAGAAGTCTTTGCCTTTGGTGCTCATTTTGCGGTAGCGCAGAATGTGTGTGTCGCACGTCAGTGTGTCGTATCCCACAAATTCGGTGTCGCCGGTGCTTACGGTAATCCAGTCGCCGGTTTCGACGGCGGCGGCGTTGCGGGCGCGGTCTTTCTGCTTTTGCATTTCGGTGTTGAAGTCGTCGATGTTCAGCGTCAAACCGTTCTCTTTCAGAATCAGTTCGGTCAGGTCGAGCGGGAAACCGTAGGTGTCGTACAATGTGAAGGCATCGACGCCCGAAATTTCGGTGCGGCCGACTTTTTTGGTGTCGTTCATCACTTTGTCGAGCAGGCGCATGCCTGTTTCGAGTGTGCGCAGAAAGGCGTCTTCTTCCTCTTTGATGACTTTTTCGATCAACGATTGCTGATGCTTGAGTTCGGGGTAAGCCTCGCCCATATTGTCGATGAGTGCGGGAATCAGTTTGTACATGAAGGCGCTCCGTTGCCCGAGGAATGTGTAACCGTAGCGCACGGCGCGGCGCAGTATGCGGCGAATGACGTAGCCTGCTTTGGCGTTGCTCGGCAGTTGTCCGTCGGTGATGGCAAATGCGATGGTGCGTATGTGGTCGGCTATCACGCGCATGGCTACATCGGTTTTGGCGTCTTGGCCGTATGCGCAGTGGCAAATTTCGCCGACGGCTTTCAGCAGCGGTTGGAATACATCGGTGTCGTAGTTCGACGTTTTACCCTGAACGGCCACGCAGAGGCGTTCGAAACCCATGCCCGTGTCGATTACTTTGTTAGGCAGCGGCTCGAGCGATCCGTCGGCTTTGCGGTTGTATTGCATGAACACGTTATTCCATATCTCGATGACTTGCGGATTGTCTTTGTTTACCAAGTCTTTGCCGCTCACTTTGGCGCGTTCGCTGTCGGGGCGCAGGTCGATGTGTATTTCGGAGCAGGGGCCGCACGGGCCGGTGTCGCCCATTTCCCAAAAGTTGTCGTGCTTGTTGCCGTCGATGATGCGGTCGGGGCTGACGAATTTTGCCCAGATGTCGGCGGCTTCGTCGTCGCGGCCGAGGCCTTCGGCGGGCGCACCTTCAAATACGGTTACATACAGACGGTCTTTATCAAGTTTCAGCACTTCGGTCAGGTATTCCCACGCCCAAGCGATAGCCTCTTTTTTGAAATAATCGCCAAACGACCAGTTGCCTAACATTTCGAACATGGTGTGGTGGTAGGTGTCGTGTCCCACCTCCTCGAGGTCGTTGTGTTTGCCGCTCACACGCAAGCATTTTTGCGAGTCGGCAATGCGCGGATAGGTTATCGGGTCGTTGCCGAGAATGATGTTTTTCCATTGGTTCATACCGGCGTTGGTGAACATCAGTGTCGGGTCGCCTTTGACGACCATTGGCGCCGATGGTACAATTTTGTGTCCTTTCGATGCAAAAAAATCGAGGAACGATTGACGGATTTCTTTTGAAGTCATAATATTGCTATTTTCTAATAATCAGATGTTTAAGTTTGTTTTCGGCGGTTTTGGCGCACGGTGTGTACGCACACGTCGAAAATGTTTGCAAAAATAGTAAAAAATGTCCGTTTGTACAAGAAATATGCAAAATGATGTGTTTTTTCTGAAAAAATCGCCGTTGTTGTTTGATGTATTGAAAGTTATTTTGTATTTTTGCAGTTGCTTTTGCAGGTCGTTCGCCGCTGTCGGTGGTTGCGACCGGTATCAAAATCGATTCAATGGCTCGAAGAGTAAAATTTCATTATAATCCCGAAACGCTGTCGTACGAGCGTGTGCCGGTCAAGTTTTGGGATGTGGTGGGGCGCATCGGCATTGTTTTGCTGACGAGCGCCGGCATCGGTTTGGCGTTTTTCTTTTTGTTTATCACTTTTGTGGAATCGCCCAAGGAGAAACAGTTGGTCATCGAAAACGCACGTATGCGGGCGCAATACAAACTGCTCGAACGCCGTCTCGACGACCTGCAACCTCTGCTCGACGACCTGCAGCAGCGCGACGACAATCTGTATCGTGCTATTCTTCAGGCCGAACCCATCCCATCGGGCGTGAGGCGCAGCACGTTGGGCAACAATCGCCGCTACGATGATTTTGCCGACATGGCCAACAGCGACCTTATAATAGAGGTAACCAAGCGCGTGGACGATTTGGCAAAGCAGATTTACATACAATCGCAGTCGTACGACGAACTTGTGCGGCTGGCCAAACAAAATGATAAAAAATTGCGCCACATTCCGGCTATACAGCCGGTGCTCAACAAGGATTTGAAACGGATGGCATCGGGCTATGGCGTGCGCATCGATCCGGTGTACCACACGGCACGTTTCCACGCCGGCATGGATTTTACGGCGCCTATCGGTACCGACATTTATGTTACGGGCGATGGCGTGGTCGAATCGGCCGGCTGGCGGCAAGGTTATGGCAACTGCATTACCGTCAACCACGGATTTGGATATGTAACCCTGTATGCTCACATGCATAAACTCGGTGTGCGTGTCGGCCAAAAACTGACGCGTGGCGACATCATCGGAACGGTGGGCAATACCGGCAAATCGACCGGCCCGCACTTGCACTACGAGGTGCGCTATCAGGGAAAACCGGTCGATCCGCGCAACTATTATTTCCTCGACTTGTCGCCCGAACAGTACGATGAGATGATACAACTTTCGCAAAATGCAGGGCAAATGTTTGATTAACAATGGTTTGTCAGAATATTTGATATATGGACGAAAAATACCTCAACCTCACCGAAGCCGACGAGGAGTCGATGATTCAACGCGAATTTGATGCCTTGCTGCAGGACTATGCAGCCACACGTCATACTCAAAAAACGGAAATTATCAAGCGTGCGTTCGATTTTGCCAAAAGCGCGCATCACGGCGTGCGCCGGCGCTCGGGCGAACCATACATCATGCACCCGTTGGCAGTGGCGCGCATCGTGGTCAAAGAGATTGGCTTGGGCTCGACCTCCATCTGCTCGGCTTTGCTGCACGATGTGGTGGAAGATACCGACTACACGGTGGAAGACATCGAAGAACGATTTGGCCCGAAAATCGCACAAATAGTGTCGGGACTGACCAAAATTTCGGGAGGCATATTTGGCGAAAAAGCATCGGAACAAGCCGAAAACTTCCGACGACTGATTCTGACCATGCCCGAAGATGTGCGCGTCATTCTGATAAAAATGGCCGACCGTCTGCACAATATGCGCACACTCGGGTCGATGCCGCCGGCCAAACAACTGAAAATCAGTGGCGAAACACAATATATCTACGCACCTCTGGCAGCTCGGCTCGGCTTTTTTCTCATCAAAACCGAACTCGAAAACCTCAGTTTCAAATACGAACAGCCGTCGGTCTATGCCAAAATTCAGGAACAAGTCGATGCTGTTACACCGCAGTTGGAAGAGTCGTACCTGCGATTCATCGGCCCCATCAAACAGATTTTGGATTCGTACAACTACAAATACACCATCACCTATCGGGTCAAATCGCCGTATTCCATCTTCCGCAAAATGCAAAACAAGCATATCCCGTTCGACGAAGTGTACGATTTGTTGGCCGTGCGCATCATACTGAAACCGCGCCCCGACGAGGACGAACGCGCCAACTGCTGGGTAACCTATTCGGCACTGACATCGCTCTACAAAGAGCACCCCGACCGCACGCGCAACTGGCTGAGCACACCCAAACCAAACGGCTACGAAGCGCTGCACGTTACTCTGATGAACCACGAAGGCAATTGGGTGGAAGTGCAAATTCGCACCGAACGCATGAACGAAATAGCCGAACATGGCTTGGCCGCCCACTGGAAATACAAAACCGGCACCAGCGAATTGTCCAACCTCGACTCGTGGTTCAAATCGCTGAAAGATATGCTCGACACGGCCGACTACGCCAATGCCGTAGAGTTTATGGATACGTTCCGCCTAAACCTCTACGCCAGCGAGATTTATGTGTTTACACCCAAAGGCGACATCAAAAAAATGCCCGTCAAATCGACAGCCTTGGATTTTGCCTTTGCCTTGCATAGCGACATCGGATTGCACTGCATCGGCGCCAAAGTCGATCACAAATTGGTGCCACTCACCTACGAACTGAAAAGCGGCGACCAAGTGGAAATTCTCACTTCGAAAAATCAACGCCCGCAGCCCGATTGGATTGACATCGTTACCATGCCGCGAGCCAAAGCACACCTGCGCGCCGTGTTCCGCAAAGAGTACCGCGTCGTACAAGAAAAGGGTAAAAAAGCCGTCGAAGACGAACTTGCCAAACTGAACATGCCACTGAACAACGTAACCACCACGCGCATCATCGAACACTATAAATATAATACAATTACCGAATTTTACAACGCCGTTGGGCGCGGTTTGGTCGATTTGTCGGACATCACTACCGTGGTGTTTCAAACCAAAAATCCGAGCAAATGGACGAAAATGTGGAAGTTGCAGTTCGGCAAAAAAAACGAGTCTGTCGAAACCGACCCGAAGAAAAAAAAGAAGGTGGTGCTCACCGATACCAACGTCGGACAAGGCTACACGCTGGCCGAATGCTGCCATCCCATACCCGGCGATCCAGTGCTGGGCTATCTGGACGAATACGGCACCGTATTGGTGCATAAGCGCGAGTGCCCCGTGGCGCTGAAACTGAAAAGCAACTACGGCAATCGGATTGTAACGGCCGAATGGGCGACCCACAATGTAAAGTCGTTCTTGGCCATGATCGAAATCAACGGCATCGACGAACGAGGCGTGCTGCAAAAAATTGTTACTGTTGTTTCCGAAGATTACGCCATCAATATCAAAAGTGTGCATCTCGAGGCCAAAGACGGCATTTTCACCGCGCAGTTTGGCGTGTATGTGCACAGCGCCGACGATTTGAATGTGCTGTGTGCCAACTTGCGCAAGGTGCCGTTTGTCAACTCGGTAGTGCGTATTTCGTAACCGCTCGGCATCGGATTGCTGCGCGCTTAGGTCGGTTTGTAGTCGAAAACTCCCTGTTGGTCGATTGTGCTGTGTGTGGTTGCACACTTTTTGTAACTTTGCAAACGGGTATCACTCGCCATCTAAGCGTGTCGTTTGCTGCTGTGGCTTTTAGGATTTTTTTTTGTGGCGTAGATTTATTGCAAGAACCTCACTTGCCGATGGTTTGGACTATATGCACTTGTTCGACGTTTGATGGTGTCCGCCAAAAAAATACGCCGCATTTGCCCCGATTGACACCTTGTGTGATGAATAAATTGTTTTTATTTGACGACAAATGACCTCTAAATCGAAACATTTTGAATATCTGATTCACATCGTGGTGTTCATTATTTTGTTCATCACCCTTTGCTTTTTTGCCGAAAAAACAGGCTCGAACTACGAAATAAATTGGTACTTGTTTCAGCGGCACGGAATCATCTTGTTGCTGTTTGCCGCACTGTTTTACATCAACTACTATGTGCTGATACCCAAAATCTATTTTCGCAAACAAAAAATGGTGTATTTGGCAATCAATTTACTGATTATCATTGCGTTGTCTTTCGTGGTGCAGTGGATGCAGCCACACGGATTTTCGCTGCGTCCGGCGCCCGATATGCCACACATAGGCGGCGCACGTTTCCACGACCGGCATGCATTGCTCCCGCGCCGATTGCTGTTCTTTTGCCGCGATATGTTGCTGCTGATGTTGGCTGTCGTGTTGGCATTGCTGGTCAAAATGATTGTGTATGTGCGCGAAATGGAAATCCGCAATCAAGAACTCGAAACGGCCAATACTAAAGCCGAATTGCTCAATTTGCGCAGCCAACTCAATCCGCATTTTTTGCTGAATACGCTCAACAATATCTATGCGTTGATACTTGTCGATACGCAAACGGCACAAACAGCGGTGATAGAATTGAGTAAACTGTTGCGCTATGTGCTGTACGACAATCGCGCCACATTTGTGCCGCTGGCCAACGAAGTGGCGTTTCTCGAACATTATATCCGCCTGATGCGGCTGCGCCTGACCGACAATGTCGATGTACAGACACGCTTTGCCGTTGCTCCCGAATATCATACGCAGATTGCGCCGCAAATTTTTATATCGCTGGTCGAAAATGCTTTCAAACACGGCGTGGCTCCCAATGCGTCAAGTCTCATCTCCATCGCTTTGTCCAATGCCGCCGACGGAAGCGTTAATTGTTTGATAATCAACACGAATTACCCGAAAACAAAACAAGATAAAGGAGGTTCCGGTATTGGGCTCGAACAGGTGCGCCGCCGCCTCGATTTGCTCTATCCCGGCCGTTACGAGTGGACGATAACCCTATCGGACGATCAAAAACTTTATACATCAAACTTAATAATCCGTACAAAATCATGATTCTGAAATGTGCCATTGTCGATGACGAACCGTTGGCGCTCCAACTGCTCGAAACTTATGTGCAAAAAACACCTTTTCTGCAACTCGTCGGACGGTATTCCAATGCGCTGCAAGCACAGAAAGGCATACAGCAACAACCTGTCGATTTGCTGTTTACCGATATTCAGATGCCCGATTTCGACGGATTGGAATTGGCAAAAATATTGCCGGAAACGACGCGCGTCGTTTTCACTACGGCATTCAGTCGCTATGCAGTCGATAGTTACAGGGTCAATGCGGTCGATTACCTGCTGAAACCATTTTCGTACGACGATTTCCTCGCTGCCGCCAACAAGGCTTTGATGCTTGCAAATCTACAAACCTGCACTGCGTCGGAACACGCCGATGCCGACACCCTCATCGTCAAAAGCGAACGCAAACTCGTGCGCATCAATCTGGACAAACTGCTCTACGTCGAGGCTATGCGCGACTATATGAAACTTGTGCTCGATGGCGACGAAGATATGCCCGTATTTTCGCTGATGAGCCTGAAAACGCTGATGGAACAACTGCCCGCCGACCGATTTATGCGCGTACATCGTTCGTTTGCCGTGCAACTGTCGAAAGTGCGGGTCGTCGAAAACGGACACATCGTATTTGGCAAAGTGCATATTCCCATCGGCGATATGTACAAAACGGCATTTTTCGAAGCGTGGGGTAGATAAAAAAAGGCTTGTTGCGCACATTTTTGCACGGATTTTGTACAAAAATTTCGAAACGTCGTTTTTTTTTGCTATCTTTGCCGATTAGATTGAACACAAAATTCCAACGTGCGCTTATGCAAGTCAAAATCATCAACACATCGCGTCACGCCCTGCCTGCGTATGCTACCGACGCATCGGCCGGCATGGATTTGCGTGCCAATTTGTCGGAACCGGTTACACTGAAACCGCTCGAACGCCGACTGATTCCTACCGGATTGTTCATCGAACTGCCTGTCGGCTATGAGGCTCAGATACGCCCTCGCAGCGGTTTGGCACTCAAACACGGCATCACCGTTCTCAATTCGCCCGGCACCATCGATGCTGATTATCGGGGCGAAATAGGCGTCATACTCGTTAACCTGTCCGCCACCGATTTCGTCGTGGCCGATGGCGAACGCATTTGCCAAATGGTGATAGCCCGACACGAACAGGCCGAATGGGTCGAAGTAACCGAATTGGCGGCCTCCGAACGTGGCGCCGGCGGCTTTGGACATACGGGAAAACAATAAACAACCCGATGCGTATGCAAAAATCGTGGCTCATAGCATGTTTGTTGGCAGTGGCGTGCAGCACGCAAGCGCAGCAACAGAATGTCGATTCGATATTCGCATGCCGCGTGGCTGCCGAACAACTCGTCGATTCGACGGCCGACCAACGGTTTGCGTATTGGTTTTTCGAGGGGACGCGCCATCTGCAACGCCTTGAACCCGACTCGGCTTTGCAGTGCTTCCACCAATGCTTGACCATTGCCCCCGATAATGCCGCTGTGTATTACAACATATCGACAGCCTATCAGATGAAGAAAGACTATCCGAAGGCGTTCGACTGCGTGCGCACAATGGCGGCTCTGCAACCCGATAATACGGAATATCAGGAAATGCTGATATCGTGGCTTGTGGCGCAATATCGGTTCGATGAGGCTATCGCCGGTTATCGGAATCTGCTGCGCCAAAAGCCGACCAACCAATACTATCTGACCGGCCTGCTCGAGTTGTATCAGATAACCGAACAGCCGAAACAGCAACTCGAGGTGCTGAAACGCTTGGAGGAACTGAATGGCGTGGACGAGGAAAACTCGTTCCGCCAAATGGCCATTCAGCAAGTGCTGCATCGCCCCAAAAAAGTCGAACAACAGATTAAAAAACTGATACGCAAATTCCCGAAAAATACGACCTATGTCGTCTTGTTGGGCGATTTTTATCTGTCGGCCGGCAACGACAAAAAAGCCATCCGATGCTACGACTCGCAGTATGCCAAAGACTCGACCGACGGCCATGTGTTGGCGGCTTATGCCAACTATTATTCGTCGAAAGGCAACGATGCGCTGGCCGACGAGTATATGTTGCGCGCCTTGAACGACCGACGTTACTCCATCAGCAACAAAATACAATGGCTGCGATCGCATGTGGCAACCTTGCTGCAGGCACACGATACCTTACATGCCGATTCTGTCGTGTATGGTGTTGCCGCCATGTATCCCGACGAAGACGAACTGCACACGTTGTTGTACGACTATGCACAAGTGAAACACGACACCGTCGCTTGTCAAAACTATTGGATACGACAAGTGCGTCAAAATCCGCTTGACGAGGAACGATGGGTAAATTTGTTTTCGTGGTACGAGAATGACCCTGCACGCATGGCCGACATCGTCGATGAAGCCATACGTCTATTCCCGAAATCGTCGCGTTGGTATTACTACAAAGCGGTGCTGTTGGTTACCGAAAAACGCACTTTGGAGGCCATCGAGATGCTCGATGCGCTGCTCGCCAACGACCAAACGGAAAATGCTGCGCGCGTATGGGCGCTGACGATGAAAGGCGATATTGCACAAACTCTGCAACAATACAGCACAGCGATGGCGTGTTACGAAGAGGTGTTGCGCATGGCGCCTGACAATATATCGGTGAAAAATAACTATGCCTATCTGTTGGCTTGTTGCAGCATCGATTTGGCCAAAGCCGAAACGCTCAGCAGCGCAGCGGTCAAAGCCGAACCAAACTCGGCAACTTTTCTCGATACCTATGCGTGGGTGCTGTTCATGCGCGGCGAATACAAGTTGGCGCGTTTCTATCAGGAGCGAGCCATTGCAGCAGCCGAAACGCTCAGCAGCGAGCTGTTGGAACATTATGGCGATATTTTGGCACAATTGGGCGAAATCGAATCGGCTATCGAACAATGGAACAAAGCGTTAGAACTGAATCCGCAGTTGCCGCGACTACACGAAAAGATCGAAAAACGACAATACATACCATATTTATTACCGCTCGACGATGAAAACAAAGAACCGCATGACGATGTACAGAAATAGCCTGTTTGCGCTTGCTTGTGTGGTGCTGATGTGGTTGGTGGCGGGCTGCAAAACCAAACAGGTGTCGCAAAAACCGACCGACCAACCGGCGGCTTATACGGTGAATCAGGTTCTGACCGAACAGCCTACCTTTGTCACGTTGCATATTTCGAAAATGAGTGTGGTGGCCACCTACGGCACGCAGCAACTATCGTTTCGGGCAACTGTCAAGTTGCTGACCGACAGCCTGTTGGTGTTGTCGGTGCAGCCGGTGGCGGGCATCGAAATGTTTCGTGTGGAGTTCACACCCTCGCAATTTGTGGTGGTGGATAAATGGAATCGGCGCTATACCGAAAATTCGTATGATTTTTTGCGTTATAAACTTGGTGTCGATTTGCGGTTCGATGTGTTGCAGAACATCGTGTCGAATCGCTTGTTTTTGCTGGAAAAAACGGATATCTCGGCTGCCGATTTTACGGTCGAAAATTTGGCCGGTGCGCCTACACAACTTCTACATTTGGCATCGGGATTGATACAACAATTCGAGGTGGTGGAGCCGGCTGCCATTGCCAAGGCGTCGGTGGTGGCCGAGCAGGGACGTTTGACGTGCGAATATGCCGGGCATCGGGTGCAAAACGGCGTGCGTTTCCCGAACGCATTTTCGATGACATTGCAGGCCGCCGGTCGTGTGATGACGTTGGCATGTACGGTCGAAAAAATGGAGTTTAACAAACCTTTGGAGTATGTGCCGCAGAATTTGTCGCGTTACGAAAAAGTTAATTTCTCGAAGATAATTCCTTGAAAATAAGATGATAAAGATGATAAAATACCGTTTGTGTCCGCTTGTGCTGCTTGTGTCGCTGTTGGCGATGCCGATAGTCGCGCAAACACGGCAGCAGTTGGAAGCGCAGAAGAAAAAAACGCTCGAAAGTCTTGCTCAAACCAATAAATTGCTTGACGAGACGCAAAAGTCGAAAAAGGGTAGCGAAAACAAAATCAATTTGTTGAAACGCAGCATCAACGAACGCAATGCGCTGATCAAATCGTTGAACGGCGAAATCAGTTTGTTGGAACAAAACATCGTACAACTCGAGGAAGAGAGGAAGCAACTTGAAGAAAAATTGGCTTTTCAAAAGGCGGATTATGCGCGTTTGGTGCGCGAGACGCATGCGCGTCGCAACTATTTTTCGCCGTTGCTATTCATCTTGTCGTCCGATAATTTCAGTCAGGCTTATCGCCGATTCCGTTATTTGCAGGAGTTGAGCGATTATCGGAAACGACAGGCTGCCGAGATTCTGCAACTGACCGGCGAGTTGGAGGCCAAAGGCTTGGCCTTGCAGTCGGACAAAGCCGATAAAGGGCGTGTAATGAGCGAAAAAGAGCGCGAAGCAAAAAAGTTGGAGTCGGACCGTCAGCGCGAAAAACAAATGCTGACCGAATTGCAAAAGAAAGAGGCCGACCTGAAAGCAAAACAGAAAAAGCAGCAGAAAAAAGCCGATGAACTGAATGCAAAAATCCAGAAATTGGTGGCAGCCGAAATCAAAAAAGAGGAAGAACGCCGGCGCAAAGAGGCCGCCAAGCAGGGTAAACCGGTTTATCAGATGAGCAAAGACGAGCAGTTGGTGGCCGGCAATTTCGAGAAAAACAAAGGTAAACTGCCGTTGCCTGTGGAACGCGGCTTCATCAGCGGACATTTTGGTGTGCAGCCCCATCCTGTATTGCCACATGTAACTACCAATAACAAAGGTATTTACATACAAACACCGGCCGGCTCGACCGCGCGTGCCATATTCGATGGCGTGGTTACAAAATGTTTCATGGTGCCGGGCAGCAATAGTTCAGTCATCGTGAAACACGGAAATTACCGTACGGTCTATTCCAACTTGACGGAAATTTATGTGAAAGAAGGCGACAAGGTAACCACCAAACAGAAACTCGGCAAAATATTCGTCGATACGGAGAACGACAACAAAACGGAACTCTATCTGATGTTGTACAAGGATACCGACATTCAGAATCCGGAGTTGTGGCTGGCCAAGTAAGTGGTTGCCGGCCGACGATTAGTCGCGCACAAAGTAATAGACGAGTTTGAATCCTGTGTCGAAATAGCCAAATTTGCGCACCACTTGTGTTTGTGTTGCCGCGTGATTGCTGTATAGCGCACTTTCGGTCAGACGATCGACCGGCACACCGGATTTGGTGTCGCTGATGCTGAGTAACGATAAATTGCTCGTTTTCAGTAGTTTGTGGTTGTTTACGGCCACGTCGGCATACAGACCGATGCCGATTTTATTACCATTTTTCAGCTTGATGTTGTAGGTGCCGTCCACAGCGATGGCTATCCATGCGTATGGAAACGAAACGAGTTTTCCTGCCGTAGTCATGGTGTTCGTGCCGGTGGCCAAGGCCAATGCGTTGTCTATTTCGACATCGTAGAGCGGGTAGTAACAGCGCAGATCGGCTTGGTGCAGTGTTTGCCGATAGGTGGAGGACAAGGCTATCACGGCTTTGGGGCCGATGTTCAACGTTACATGCTTGAAGTCGAGTGTGAGTTGCAGCGGAATGCCGAGATACCATTGATTGTGCCGTTCGGCGAGCCGTCCGATGGTGTAGTGCACATCCATGGCATCGCGCTCGACATCAATAGTAGAGTAGTTGTCGGTGTAATTTGTTGATACATAGTTGCTTGCTGCATAGGCAAAGTCGCAGCCAAGCCGAATGCCGACGCCGCGCCACAGCAGCGCATACGACATTTCGAGTCCGGTATGTATGTGTGGGCTGAAAGTGCCGAAGTCCGATTGGTAGGTCAGTCCCGTAGTGCCGATGCGTGCTCCGATGACCACATGGCGTGCCGACGGTGTTTTGCTGCGGTAACTGCTGCCGCGCTGGCTGCTGATGCAGTTGCACTCTTCGGCAAACGCCGCGGTGCCAATGGCAGCCAACAGCCACAGAACGATTATGTGTGTTGAGCGGTGGAACATGCCGGCGTGTTAGTTGACAATGAGTTTGACGTTGAATATTTGGCCAAGTCCCGTAACGACTTTAATGTTGTAAATGCCGACTGCCAGATTGGACGGCAACACGATGGGATAAGTGGTCGGCTCGATATGATAGTAGAGTAAACCGACATTGTCGTATATATCGACATACAGACCTTGCTTGTCGCTTTCGCTGAAATAGTATTCGATGACGGCGCTTTGCCCTGCTGCTACCGGATTTGGTATGATGCTGATAGTGTGTGCGTTGACGCATTTTGTCTCGGAAACGAAAATGTGCGCGGTGTTTTCGTCTATCATCATCAGGCGCAGCATATAGCATCCATCGAGCATGCGGTTTTCGGTATAATAATCATCGGTGGCACCTTCGATGCGTTCGCCGTTGTGATACCATTGGTAGCGCATTTGTGTGTAGTTGGGCACAAGAGTGTAGGCTTTGCGATTGTTGCAGAGCATTATCCAATCGTATTTGTTGACAATCAGGTCTTCGATATAGGTTCCGCCGGCGGTGCAGTTCATTATCAAGTGCGTGGTGGCTGTGCTGTCGCACGGCGTGGCGTCGTTTGTCGGGTTGGCAAATCGCTCAACGATAGTAGTGTCGGTGTAGAATAGTTGACCATTGTAGGTGATGGTGTCGCAAAACAGAATCGTCTGTTCGCTCTCCGGCGCATCGAATACTTGTATGCTGACCAAACGGTTGCCACAGGTAGAGGTTGTCGTGCCGGTTTCTAAAAATGTGGTGTCGGCGGTGTAGGTCTTGCCATCGTATTCCACGCGTCCGCAACCGCTCAATGTGAGTGTCTCGGTGTCGCTGAGTATGTCTATCGGCAGCAGGTTCGACACCACATAGCAATGTTCAAGCGATTCGTTGCCCTGCTCGGTTACCAATAATCGGAATAGATAGTGTTCGGCATCGTTGATTTGGTAAATTTCGGAGAGCGTCGAACCGGCAAAGTAGCGCCATTTGTTGATGGGCGCCCATGTAACACCGTCGTCGGCGCTGGTTTGCCACTGACAGACCAACGGCGGTGTCAGTGTACCATTATTTTTGAATGTGCCGCTGAAAATGGCGTAGTTGTAAAGACAAACAGGGGCATTTGGCACAAGTTCTATGTCAATCGAGGCCGATTGTGTGATCGATAGGTAGATGATGGCCGTATCGGCAAATTCGCCGCAGTTGATGCTGTATTGCAGCGAGTCGCGGCCGCTATGCGACCGTGTGGCGTTGCGGTAGATGAGCGAGTCGGCGTAGATGGTGGCGGTGGCGCCGGCTATGGTCGGTTGGGTGATGAGTGTGAATGTGGGCTCGGTACAAGTCCACGCATCGTTGTCCGATAGACCGATGGCTACTATGCTATCGCAAACGGATAGATAGGCGGTGTCGTTGCCGGCGGTTACTTGTTCGCAGTGGCGGACGGTCAGTTCCAGCGTTACGATACTGTCGCAACCCGACACTGCCGTCAGTGTGTCAGCGTAGAGCCCCGATTTGTTAAGTTGCTGATAGTTAAAGAAATACGATTCGTCTTCGCAGATGCGTCGTCGTATAGTGCTGCGTATTTCCGGACGTATGTTCAGTCGCAGTACGACGATGCTGTCGCAGCCCGAAGCCGCTGTCAGTGTGTCGGTGTAGATGCCGCTTTGTGTGCGATATTTGCCGCCAAACAGCATCGAGTCGCCGTGGCAAAGCATTTGTTCGAGTGTGAATTTAATCTCCGGCTTGATGTGCAGATTCAGTGTTACGATGCTGTCGCAACCCGATGCTGCCGTCAGTGTGTCGTTGTAGGTGCTGCTTTGCGTGCGGAAATGCCCGGCGAACAGCATCGAATCGCCGTGACATAGTTCTTGGTAGAGAATGGAACGAATTTCCGACCGTATTTGCAGATTCAAGGTTACGATGCTGTCGCAGCCCGAGATGGCTGTCAATGTGTCGATGTAGGTGCCGCTTTGTGTGCGATATTTGCCGCCAAACAGCAACGAGTCGCCGTAACACAATTTTTTATAGAGGGGCGTTCGTATTTCGTCGCGCACATGCAGTTCCAGCGTTACGATGCTGTCGCAGCCCGATGCTGCCGTCAGTGTGTCGGTGTAGATGCCGCTTTGTGTGCGATATTTGTCGCCAAACAGCAGCGAATCGCCGTAGCAAAGCATTTGTTCGAGTGTGAATTTAATCTCCGGCTTGATGTGCAAATTCAGGGTTACGATGCTGTCGCAACCAAATAGTGTTGTCAGTGTGTCGATGTAGGTGCCGCTTTGTGTGCGATATTTGCCGCCAAACAGCATCGAGTCGCCGTGGCAAAG
>SAMEA3663015__coassemble_130_pt1 | contig 61891 bp, 48 predicted proteins | sample SAMEA3663015__metabat2_low_PE_032 | metagenome-assembled genome bin SAMEA3663015 (sample SAMEA3663015) | pig gut metagenome | biome: pig gut; feature: pig-associated habitat; material: faeces | place: France | collected 2012 | reverse complement strand
AATCATTGCAAAGAGCTAATGCCTGATGAACCTTAAATACACTCATCATAGGATATACACTCTTATCATTAACTTTAACTGTATCTGTGTTATTAATAATAATTGCCACTCCAATTTCACCAGGACAAGCTGATACTATCCGAGAAATGCTATCAGTCAAAACATCTGTCAAAGGTGGATTTGTACTATTATTAGAAGTTGATTTAGAGAACAATAAAAAAACTAAAACTATGATACAAACTAAAGCTATACACAAAATTACAAGGCGTTTTCTTCTACTTTTTTTCATACTACGATTTTTAAACATTATATATTATCATGACAGACCCTGATTTATTATTTACTGCAAAGATACGAAATCTTACGGAAAATGAATTGGTTGTTTTTTTCGTTTGTTCTGTTTTTTATCAAATTATTTTCCGAGCGAATATGATTCGTCTTAAATAAAATAAAAACACCCAACTTTACATTCTTGGGTGTAAAATTGGGTGTTTGTTTTATAATTTGCTGATTTTCAGCGTTTATTGCGGAGAGAGAGGGATTCGAACCCCCGGTACCTCTCAGTACGGCGGTTTTCAAGACCGCTGGAATAAACCACTCTCCCATCTCTCCGTAGAAAAGTGGTGCAAAGGTACAATTTTTTTTTGGTTTCGCAAAATATTCATGCGTTTTTCTGCTCAATAAGTGTTATTGGAACAGAATAACGGCTTCCGATGCTCCTATTTTCAGTTGCCCGGACACTTGCCCCAAGCCTTGTTCGTCAATTTTTCCGTGGCGGCATACGGCAGTCCATTTGCCGGAGGGCAGCGTGTACGATACGGGTTTGCGGTTGCCGTTGAAAATGACCAAAATCGTGCGCCAAGTGTCGCCATTGGCATGGTCGTTCAGCGTGTAGGCCACAACATTTTTGGGCGTTTTGGCGTCGAACACCAGATGCTTGGTCACCATCTCGGCCGAAGTCATGCGGAATGCAGGGTGGGCTTTGCGCAGCGCAATCAGATTTTTGTAGTAGTCGAACAAATCGCGATATTTGGCTTTGTGGCTCCAATCGATGGCGTTGATGCTGTCGGGCGATATGTAACTGTTGTGTACGCCTTTTTTGTCGCGGAACACCTCTTCGCCGGCATACATAAACGGCACGCCTTGCGATGTAAACACGATGGTTTGTGCCAATTTGTCCATGGCCAGCAACTCTTGTTCTTTGATGTTCGGAATGGTGGCTTTCAGTTTATCGACAACGCAGGGGTCGTCGTGGCACGACACATAGTTGATGGCTTGTGCCGGCGTGGTGGCGTATGCTGTTTGGCTGTGTATGATTTTGGCCAAATCGATTTGCGGATGTGCCGTAGCGCCCACGATGCCGAATTTGATGCTCTCTTCGTAGCCATTGCCGACAAGGAATCCGCCTTTGTTGCCGTCCATCCAATTGCCGCGCAGTGCGTCGCGAATGTCGTCGCTGAATACGGCTGTCGGGTAAAACCGCGGGGCGCTTTGTTTCAGGGCACGCACATCTTCGGCAAGCGGCGAACCGCCTGCTGCCCAGCCTTCGCCGTGCATGCTGATGGTCGGGTCTATCTGGTCGAGCGCAGTGCGTATGGCGTTCACGGTCTCGATGTCGTGAATGCCCATCAGGTCGAAGCGAAACCCGTCGATGTGGTATTCGGTAGCCCAATATTTGACCGATTCGACAATGAATTGCCGCATCATCGGACGTTCGGAGGCCGTTTCGTTGCCGCAGCCCGACGAGTTGCCCCAGGTGCTGTCGTTGTAGAAACGATAGAAATAGTTGGGTACCAATTGATTAAGGTGCGATTCGTAGCCCACAAACGTGTGATTGTACACCACGTCCATAATGACGCGTATGCCGTTGGCGTGGAGCGTTTGTATCATTTGCTTCATCTCGCGTATGCGCGTTGCCGGGTCGTACGGATTGGTGGAATAGCCGCCTTCGGGAACATTGTAATTCTCGGGATCGTAGCCCCAATTGTAGAAGTTGGAGTCGAGTTTCGTTTCGTCGATGGAGGCGTAATCGTACGACGGCAAAATTTGTACATGCGTGATGCCCAATTCTTTCAAATGGTCGAGGCCGGTTTTCTGACCTTGCGGCGAGGTGGTGCCGCTTTCCGATAGGCCTAAAAATTTACCGGGGAAGTGGCTGCCGGAGGTGCTGTCGATGGTGAAGTCGCGCATGTGGACTTCGTAGATGACGGCATCGGTGAAATGCGCCATGGCAGGACGTTGGTCGTTTTCCCAATTTTCCGGATTGGTCTTCTGAAAATCGATGATGGCGGCACGGTCGCCGTTGACACCTACGGCTTTGGCCCAAATGCCCGGCGTTTCGTCGTACCATTGTCCGTTCTGATAGATTTGAAAGGTGTAGAATTTGCCTTCCAGATTTTGCTGCACATTGTAGGTCCAAGTGCCTTGCTTGGCACGACGCATGTTGTATGTGGCTAAAGGTTCGTCGCTCGATGCGTCGGCGTAGATGTGAAGCCGAACTTGTTCGGCGCCCGGCGACCATGTGCGGAAACTGGTGCGCGATGGCGTGAAGGTCGCGCCTAAATCGCAGCCTTCGTACACCGGATACTCGTCGATGGAGGTGTAGGTGGGCTGAATGTTGCAACTGCATACAAGCGTTGCCAGCAAACAGAGTGCTGAATTGAGAATACGTTTCATGTTGTTAGTTATTTTTAGGGTTAATATTGTTGCTCCATAAATAGGGTATTAGCCGTACCAACAGCAGCACGATGACCAACACGTTGGCCGGATGGAATGTTTGTGGCACACACCATTGGGTGATCAGCCCTATGCCGGTCAGCAGTGCCATGCCGAAGGCCGTGCGGCGTTTGACCGACATACAGCAACGCAGCGGTGCAATGATTGCCATAAAAATCCACAAAGGATTGACCCACAGCAGGTTCCAATTGGCATGGACGAGTGGGTGCAGCGAGAAAAACATCAGGTAACTGATGACGATGCCTGCAAAACCGGTCAAACCGAATAGACATACATCGAACCAATGCGAGATGCGGTGGCGTTTCAGGTCGAACCAAGTGAGCAGCGCACCAGCGATGCAGAGTAGGGCAAAAACGGCTGTCGGGTTGAGTGGCCACGGTGTGTTTTCGATGGGAACGCTCGGCTTGTCAACCAACGTGTGGCGTGTGGTTACAAGCGGCACTATGGTGTCCGGCGCGGTCTGTATCCATGTGGCATCAATTTCGTCGCGCAGGCAGAACGGAAAACCGATAGCGCCTTCGTTGCCGGCAGTTTGGTCGGCTTCGGCGCCCAAAATCAACGCTATGCCGAACGCAGTCCAATTCTGCCAACCGATGCATCCGTGTATGATGTCGCGATAGGTGGCTTCGGTGGTGTAAGTGCAGAGTAGTGGCGCGTCTATCACGTTCAGCAGCATATCGTAAGGTCGTGTAGCACAATTATCGAACACAAAATTGTAACGATAGAGCCTATTTTCGGGCTTGTAGTTTTCGACGAGTGCGTCGAATAGTTGTTGCCGTTGTGGCAAGGTCAGCGCCAGCACTTGTTCGTTGACGGCCGAACCGCGTTGTGCGTAACTCGCTATAAAATAGTGTGTGCTGCATAGTCCGATGGAATAATCGGTGGCGCCTTTGATAAATTTTGGAATGAAAAAATCGGTGTCGAAATCGAATACGCCATAGTGAAAAATCAGGTCGATGTGTTGCGTGCTGTCGCAGATACGCAGTGCCGTGTGTCCGAATTTTTCGTAAACCAACGTGCCGGGGTCGCAGGTGATAAGGCTGATGCGGCTCTGTTCGGTCAGTTGCGCTGTCGCCCAAAAGGTGCAGCACGCAAGTGTGAGTGAGAGTAGCAGTTTTTTCACGGCGTCGTCAGTTTGTGGTGATAGGGTTCGTAGTGGCGGACGTTCGTAGATGGGCGGACGGTGTTATTGCAGGCGCAAAACCATGCCGACTTTCGTCTGTGTGCCGTAGGGCAGGTCGTTTAGTTTGTAGAGTTTTTTCAGTTTGATGCCGTAGAGTTGTGCGATGTCGTGCATCGATTCGCCGACGGCCACTTTGTGTGTCTCGTAGCGCGGGTCGGCGTGGTTCTTTTTGGTCCACAGATAGACATAATCTTGTGCGTGGAGCAGTGTCATGTTGTCCATCAAGTCGTTGTAGTACAGCAGTTTTTTTACCGATATGTTGAACGCCTTGGCTACATTTTCTATCTTGTCGGGAGCGATGACGCGTATGCAGCGCACGCCATTGTTTTCTATCTCGATGTAGCCCCAAAGTTGTTCGTAGTTGGGTTCGTCTTTATAGAAATTTTTATCCTCTTTTTTGGCCTGATCCACCAAATCGTTCAGATTGTAGGTTTCGATGATGCGTATCAGTTTGGCTGGATAGTCGGGGTCGGTGGCATAACCTGCGCGGCTCAATCCGTGCGCCCACGAGGTGTAGTCCTTCAGGTCGTACTGGAACAGAAACGCGTAGCGCTGGCGTTTCAGAAACTGCGAATGATCTTCGTACGAGTCGATGACTTTTTTGTATTTGCGGAAACATTCGCCCAAACGGTCGTCGTCGTGATAAATGGTGCCGCCTTTCCAATCGCCGGTGCATTTGATGCCGAAATGGTTGTTTCCTTCGACGGCCAATCGGCCTTTACCTGCCTGCGATTCGAGCAACGCTTGCGCCATGGTGATGCTGGCAGGAATGTTGTGCCGCTCCTGTTCGGTGACGGCCAACTCGGCGTATTTCTCGATATATGCCTGAAAATCAGCATTTTTCTGGCTGTAGCCGGCACATACAACGCCGCAATAAAGTACTGTAAATAAAAAAACTCTCTTCATGAAAAAAACTATTGTAATGGTTCAATTTGCAAAAGTACAAAAAAAAAATCAATTTACATCGGATAGTGCCAAAAAGTTGAATCTTTTTCTCGATTCTGTGTTTTATTGTCGCATTTCGTTTGGCACGTGCCCCTAAATGTTGGGAGGAAGAAACTGCGTGCGAGCCCGAACGCGAGCGTAAATTAAACGCATCTCGTTATTTGATAGGAAAATATCAGTTGCATTTTTTTTGTTGACAAAAGAAATGAACACAATTAAAATAAGTGTCAATTTGCGTATTTTTCCGGCTGTTTATAAAAAATAGTGTGTGGGGGTTGCTTTGTGTTGCAAAAAAGCGTAACTTTGCAAATTGAATGTTTTTGCACCAAAAATCACTTTCTAAAACAAATATTATGGCAAAAGAAAAAAAATTTATGACGTGTGATGGTAATGCTGCCGCTGCGCACATCGCGTACATGTTTACCGAAGTGGCCGCTATTTATCCCATCACGCCGTCGTCGCCGATGGCCGAAAATGTGGACGAATGGGCTGCACAAGGTCGCAAAAATATGTTCGGCGAGACGGTTACAGTACAAGAAATGCAGTCGGAAGCCGGTGCTGCCGGCGCTGTGCATGGCTCGTTGCAGGCCGGTGCGCTCACCACAACGTTTACCGCTTCGCAAGGCTTGTTGCTGATGATTCCGAACATGTACAAAATCGCCGGCGAATTGATCCCGACGGTGTTCCATGTGTCGGCGCGTACGCTGGCAAGCCATGTGCTGTGTATCTTTGGCGACCATCAGGACGTGATGGCATGCCGTCAAACAGGGTTCGCCATGTTGGCCGAAGGCTCGGTGCAAGAGGTGATGGATTTGGCCGGCGTGGCACATTTGGCTACACTCAAATCGCGTGTGCCGTTCCTCAATTTCTTCGACGGATTCCGCACATCGCACGAGTATCAAAAAATCGAAGTCGTTGACCAAGAAGACTTGCGCCCGTTGGTCGATATGCAGGCTTTGCAGGAGTTCCGCAACCGCGCACTCTGTCCGCAACGCCCCGAAATGCGCGGCATGGCCGAAAACCCCGATGTGTTCTTCGCTCACCGCGAAAGTTGCAACCCGTACTACGACGGCGTGGCCGACATCGTTTCGGATTACATGGATAAAATCAGCGAAATCACCGGTCGCAAATATCGTCCGTTTACCTACTACGGCGCACCCGATGCCGAAAACATCGTCATCTGCATGGGTTCGGCCTGCGAAGCCTTGCGCGAAGTGGTCGATTACCGCAAAGGCGAAAAAATCGGTATGATAAACGTGCACCTTTATCGTCCGTTCTCGCTGAAATATCTGAAAGAGGCTATCCCTGCCACAACTAAACGCATCTGCGTGCTCGACCGCACCAAAGAGCCCGGCGCCAATGGCGAACCGCTCTATCTGGACGTGAAAGACGCTCTGCAAGAACTCGGCTTAGGCCACATCGAAGTAGTAGGCGGTCGCTACGGCTTGGGTAGCAACGACACCACACCGGCGCAAATGATGGCCGTGTACGACAATCTGGCCTTGCCGCAACCCAAAAACCACTTTACGCTCGGCATCAACGACGATGTTACGTTCACATCGCTGCCGCTCGGCGAGGAGATTGCCATGGGCGGTGCCGGCATGTTCCAAGCCAAATTCTATGGTTTGGGCGCCGATGGCACGGTTGGTGCAAACAAAAACTCGGTGAAAATCATCGGCGACACCACCGATAAATATTGCCAAGCCTATTTCTCGTACGACTCGAAAAAATCGGGCGGCTTCACCTGCTCGCACCTCCGTTTTGGCGACGAACCGATTCACTCAACCTACTTGGTAACAACACCGAACTTTGTGGCGTGCCACGTTCAGGCCTATCTGCACATGTACGATGTAACGCGCGGCTTGCAGAAAAACGGCACATTCCTGCTGAATACCATTTGGGATGGTGACGAGTTGAAACGCAACTTGCCGAACAAAGTGAAAAAATATTTTGCCGACAACCATATCAAAGTGTACTACATCAACGCCACAAAGATTGCGCAGGAAATCGGGCTTGGCAATCGCACCAACACCATTTTGCAATCGGCCTTCTTCCGCATCACGGGCGTCATTCCGGTCGAAAAAGCGGTCGAGGAGATGAAACACTTCATCGTGAAATCGTACGGCAAAAAAGGCGAAGATGTGGTGAATAAAAACTATGCCGCTGTCGATCGGGGCGACGAGTACCACTTGCTCGACATCGATCCGGCATGGAGCGCACTCGTCGAAGAACCGAAAGTGTACACCGATGGCGACGACTTCATCAACAAAGTGGTTCGCCCCATCAATGCGCAAGATGGCGATTTGTTGCCCGTTTCGGCCTTCAAAGGCATCGAAGACGGCACATGGCGCGCCGGCACGGCCAAATACGAAAAACGCGGTGTGAGCGCCTTTGTACCAACATGGAATGCCGACAACTGCATACAATGTAACAAGTGTGCATACGTTTGTCCGCACGCCTGCATACGCCCGTTTGTGCTCGATGCTGCCGAAAAAGAAGGCTTGAATGCCTCGATGATAGAGATGAAAGCACCGGCCGCCATGAAAGGCATGTATTTCCGCATACAGGTTGGTGTGATGGACTGCCTTGGCTGCGGCAACTGCGTCGATGTGTGCCCGGGCAACCCCAAAACAGGCAAAGCCTTGTCGATGACCAACCTCGAAAGCCAAATGGCCGAAGCCGAAAATTGGAAATATTGCGTTGACAATGTCAAAACAAAACAAGAGTTGGTTGACATCAAATCGAACGTCAAAAACAGCCAATTTGCTACGCCGTTGTTCGAATTCTCGGGCGCTTGCTCGGGCTGCGGCGAAACACCTTATCTGAAACTGATTTCGCAACTGTTCGGCGACCGCGAAATTGCCGCCAACGCCACCGGTTGCACCTCTATCTATTCGGGTTCGGTGCCTTCGACACCATACACCACCAACGAAAAAGGACACGGTCCCGCATGGTCGAACTCGCTGTTCGAAGATTTCTGCGAATACGGTCTCGGTATGCAAATCGCTCACAAGAAGATGAAAGAACGTCTTGCACGCCTGATGACCGAAGCACAAACCTGCGACTGCTGCTCCGACGAGATGAAAGCCATGTTCCGCGAATGGATTGACAATTGCAACGATGCCGACGTAACAAAACGTCTCTACGAACCGATTGTGGCTGCATGCGAGCAGTGCAACTGCGAAAAATGTCAGGAAATTCTGAAATACAAAGATCACCTCGTTAAACGCAGCCAGTGGATTATTGGCGGCGATGGCGCAAGTTACGACATCGGCTACGGCGGTCTCGACCATGTGATTGCCTCCGGCGAAGATGTCAACATCCTTGTGCTCGATACCGAGGTGTACTCCAACACCGGTGGTCAGGCATCCAAAGCAACGCCGATTGGCGCCATCGCAAAGTTCGCTGCTATGGGTAAGCGCGTGCGCAAGAAAGACCTCGGTATGATTGCTACCACCTACGGCTATGTCTATGTCGCCCAAATCGCGATGGGTGCCGACCAAGCACAGACCCTGAAAGCCATCCGCGAAGCCGAGGCTTATCCCGGACCGTCGCTCGTGATTGCTTACGCGCCGTGTATCAACCACGGACTGAAAGCCGGCATGGGCAAGAGTCAAGCCGAAGAAGCAAAAGCCGTAGAATGCGGTTATTGGCACTTGTGGCGCTACAATCCCGCGCTCGAAGCCGAAGGCAAAAATCCGTTCACACTCGACAGCAAAGAGCCGCAGTGGGAAAAATTTGCCGACTATCTGAAAGGCGAAGTGCGTTTTGCCAGCGTGATGAAGCAATATCCGGCCGAAGCCGCCGATTTGTTCCAAGCCGCCGAGGACAATGCCAAATGGCGCTATCGCAGCTATTTGCGTATGCAGAGCGAAAATTGGAGCGAATAACTACGCTTTTTGAATAAAAATAGCGAAATTCGAGTTAAACATCGCGTTTGACTCGAATTTTTTGTTTTGCTTATTTGTATATAAGTGTTAATCGGAATCATTAAATATAAAATAAACAATTCTGCTTTGGAATTGCAGATATTTATATTATTTTTGCAAACTAAACACCCTAAATCTATATGAAAACACAATTATTGCTTGGCCTGTTGTGTCTGCATCTGACATTGTCGGCTGCGACTGTGAAAGATAGCATATTGGCACTTGTGCCGGGCAGCGACGAGGTATTTAGGTATGGCTACAACGAGTTGTCGCCGGCCGACCAAGCCAAGTACGAAGCCATTCTGACGGCCATTCTGCAATTCGATGCCAACAAAGCCGGCGGTATCGACCACCGCGTGGACATTCCGTGGAGTAGCGATATGAATGCACTGACGGCCATGCTGCGGCGTATGCAAACCGATGTGCCGCAGTTGTGGGTGTTGTTCAATTATATTCCGCGCTACAACTATGACACTTACACGTATCAGGCGCGCATCTCGACGGTCAATACACCAGAAAGTTTTTTGCACGATTTGCTGACGATTGATACGGTTTTTCGTAAAATAACGGCACCGATTACGCCCGATATGAGTGCTTATCATAAGGTGAAAGTGCTGCACGATGGTTTTATTGCCGAAGTGAGTTATGGCAATCCGAGCGGTGCCAATGCCGGCAACATAAAAGGTGCTTTGATAGAAAAACGTGCTGTTTGCGAAGGCTTTTCGCGCGCTTTTCTCTATCTGTGTCAGGGAGTTGGCATCCGATGTGTGTATGTGAGCGGCAGTAATACGAATGGCCGACACGCTTGGAATCATGTCGAAGTCGATGGCAAATGGTATGTGGTTGACCTCACTGCCGATGGCGCATTCGCCGGTCATTGCGGCTACGATGGCTTTTTGCGCGGTCAAACCTATTTCGATGAGCACTATACCATTGCTGCCGATGATGTGCCTTACAACAATCTGCCAACTTTGTCCGCTACCGATTGCCCCGAACCAACACAGCAGCCGACAAGCGTGGAAACGTGTTCCGAAGTGCCGATGATCGATGTAACGCGCCCGATGTTCAATGTAGTGGGGCAGCGGGTCGGCGCCAATTATCGTGGCATTGTGATTCAAAATGGCAGAAAGTATGTGTTAAACCGATAGTCTGCTGTTAAAAATAGGCAACATACTATTTGATTTGATACAGAAAATTAGTAATTTTGCAAACTTATTTCGAGATAGAACCTAAATTATACCAACATAATGAAACTGAACGAATTAGAAGCAGTTGTGTTTGGTGGCAAACCCTTGGTCGTCGGCGATGCCGACCGCCAAAAAGTAGAAATGTGCTATCAGTTTTTGGCGGATTTTGCCAAAGATAAGGTCATTTACGGCATCAATACCGGTTTTGGTCCGATGGCGCAATATCGTGTTTCGGACGAAAATTTGCTGCAATTACAGTACAACATCATCCGCAGCCATTCGACGGGCGCCGGTCGGCCGCTGCCGTCGGAATGTGTGAAAGCAGCCATGGTGTCGCGTTTGTGCACGTTTTTGAACGGCAAATCGGGCATTCATTTCGATACGGTGAATCTGTTGTGCGAATTTATCAATCGCGATATTATTCCCGTGATACCCGAACACGGCAGTGTGGGTGCCAGCGGCGATTTGGTGCAGTTGGCGCATTTGGCGTTGGCGTTGATAGGCGAGGGCGACGTGTTCTACCACGGCGAACGCCGTTTGGCTGCCGATGTGATGCGCGAAAATGGCTTACAACCGCTCAAAATGTATCTGCGCGAAGGCTTGGCCATCACCAACGGCACGGCGGTGATGACCGGCATAGGGTTGGTTAACCTGCTGCGTGCCAAGCAGTTGTATCGCTCGGCGTTAAACGCGTCGGTGTTGGTGAATGAGATTGTGTCGTCGTACGACGATTTTATGGCCGAGGAGTTGAATAGCCTGAAAAATCATGAAGGACAAAACGTCGTGGCTGCCGAAATGCGCCGTTTGTCGGCCGGCAGCAAATGCTTGTTCAAACGCGCCGAAAAACTCTACAATCGCCACGACGAGGCAACGTTCGACCACAAAGTGCAGCCTTACTATTCGTTGCGTTGTGTGCCGCAGATATTGGGACCAATCTACGAGGTGTTGCAATTTACGGAAAAAATTTTGGTTGAAGAACTGAACGCTGCCGACGACAATCCGATTGTCGATCCGGAGACGCGCACGGTGTATCACGGCGGTAATTTTCATGGCGATTATGTATCGTTCGAAATGGATAAACTGAAAATTGCCATCACCAAACTGACCATGTTGATGGAGCGGCAGATGAATTATCTGTTTCACGACCGCATCAACGGCATTTTGCCGCCATTTGTCAATTTGGGCGTGTTGGGTCTGAACTATGGTTTGCAAGCCTCGCAGTTTACGGCCACATCGACTACGGCCGAGTGTCAAACGCTATCGATGCCAAACTATGTGCACAGCATTCCGAACAACAACGACAATCAGGATATTGTGAGCATGGGAACCAATTCGGCGTTGATTTGCCGGCGCGTGATTGACAATGCATTCCAAGTGATGGCCATTCATCACATGGCCTTGGTGCAAGCGGTCGATTGTTTGAAAATAGTCGACAAGTTGGCGCCGGCTACGCGTAAAATTTACGACGAAGTGCGCGCCATTGTGCCTGTGTTTATCGACGATACACCAAAATACAAAGAGATAGAACAACTTATTGCTTATTTGAAAAAATAGATCACTCAAAAAAATAACGAGCATGGATAAACAACAAATTACCGAAAAACTGAAAGTGTGTTTGGGCGACGAGTTCGAAGTGGCGCACGACAAATTTTCGACCGAAGCGTTGCTCAAGGACGATTTGGGTTTCGATAGTTTGGATATGGTAGATGTCATCGTATTGTTGAACGAAGAGTTCGAGGTGAAACTCACTTCGGAAGATTTTGTACATTGTCGCACGTTTGGACAGTTGGTCGATTTGTTGGCCGCACGTGCCCGATAAGGAATGGTTGTGCACACCAAAATAAATCGTTCGAGATGTGTGGTGCTGATTGCCGTAGAATTGTTGGAATAGAGTAGTGAACGGAGGAGCAATCAGAAAACTATGTCGGAACAAAAATGGACAGCAAAATCGCGTGGTAATCCGCTTGGATACCGCATCTTTATATTCTTTGTCAAACACTTTGGCCTGCGTTTTGCGTATGCCAATCTGTTGTATGTGGCACCATATTTTATTCCGTTTGCGCCGCAAGCCACCAAGGCCGTTTGGTATTATTATCGCCGCATATTGCATTATGGTGTGCCCAAATCGATGTGGTCGGTCTATCTGCACTATTTTCGTTTCGGGCAGTGCCTCATCGACAAGATGGCCATTCAGCATGGTTTGAAAGATAAGTTTCGTTATACGTTCGACAATTACGAGGCGTTTCTCGATGTGCTGAATGCCGGCAAGGGCGCCGTGCTGATAGGTGCGCATGTCGGTGCGTGGCAAATGAGCGCAAGTTTTTTTGGCAACTATGGACGCAAGATGCACGTCGTGCTGGTCGATAAGGAGTACGAACAGCTGAAAAAGTATGTCGATTTTCGGGAACGTGCGTTCCAAGTCATTCCTATCAATAAGACCGATGTGCTCGATACGATGCTGACCATCAAAAAAGCGTTGAACGTCGGCGAGTATATTTGTTTGCAGGGCGATCGCTATACGAATGACGAGCATACGTTGGAGGCTGATTTTATGGGCCGCGCCGCTGATTTTCCCGAAGGACCGTTTTTGTTGGCGTCGCGATTGCGTGTGCCGGTTGTCTTTTTTTATTCCGTGCGCGCCAATGGTGGATATACGTTTAAGTTTGTGATTGCCGATGTCGGCGGTCGTCGGTGCGATAAATACGATTTGTTGGCGCAATATGTAAACTCGTTGGAACAAGTGGTGCGCGCCCATCCGCAGATGTGGTTTAACTTCTATCAATTTTGGAAATGAAACAGATTTTACTCATTTCGGCAAATCGTTTTTGCGATCCCTATCCGGTCTATCCGTTGGGACTGTCGTACCTCAAAACCTATTTGTCGGCACACCTGCCGCACAATGAGTATAGCGTTCGTATATTGGATTGTAATCGACTGACAAATAGCGAGTTGTACGATGCTGTGGTAGCGCTCGACCCGTTTTTTGTGGGGGTCTCGTTGCGTAACGTCGATGGCGCCAATTCGTTGAACGAGGGCAATTTTGTCGAGGCTTATGCCGAAATTGTGGCAACCATCAGGCGCGCAACCAAGGCGCATGTGTCGATAGGCGGTGCCGGTTTTTCGATATTTCCGCAGCATTTTATGGACAGATTGCAGGCCGATTCGGGCATTGTGGGCGAGGGCGAAATAAGTTTGTGCCAACTGATTGAAAATTTGGCACATAATGCACCTTTGGACAACATCGAAGGACTGATTTTGCCGCACGAAAAGGCTCCACGACTGCCGCATACGCGCTATCTGAATACACTCGATGTAACATTCGAAGACAATTTGATCGATTACTATTGGCGCTACAGCGGCATGCTGAACATTCAAACCAAGCGTGGGTGTCCGTATCACTGCATCTACTGTTCGTATCCGGGCATCGATGGCTGCAGGGTGCGCACGTTGGACGTCGAAAAAATAGTGGCTGATATGGCGCGTTTGAAACGCGATAAAAATATCGATTATTTTTTCTTTACCGATTCGGTTTTCAACATCAACAACGCCTACAACGTGGCATTGGCCGAACGTTTGATAGCCGAACATTTGGACATACATTGGGGCGCGTATTTCTCGCCGCACAATTTGTCGGACGAGCATCTGCAACTATTTCAGGCATCCGGCTTGACGCATGTGGAGTTTGGTACCGAATCGTTGTGCGACGACACCTTGGCTGCATACGGCAAATTGTTCACATTCGACGATGTAAAACGCGTGTCGGATTTGTGTGTCAAATATGGCGTTTACTACGCACATTTTTTGATTTTGGGTGGCTATGGCGAAACACGCGCCACGCTGCGTACTACCATCGACAACTCGTGCCTATTGCAATCGACGGTGTTTTTCCCGTATGTCGGCATGCGCATCTATCCGCATACCAAGTTGCACGAAATGGCTGTGGCACAGGGCGTTTTGTCGCCCGACGATACACTTGTGGAACCGCGTTATTACATTGCACCTGATTTTTCGATTGATGAAGCGCGCACCTTGGCACAGGCAACGGGCAAAGCATGGATTTTCCCCGACGAACCACACAATGCGCTGATGGATACAATGCGCCTGAAACGTAACAAGAAAGGGCCTCTGTGGGAATATCTGCGGCGACCATAATCCCAAGACAATATGAATACACAACAGACACAACATTGTTATTGGGTGGCCGATTATATGATTTCGGCACTTGGGTGCGGCACCGACCTCAATGCCGAACGTATCTTGGCCTATCGCACGGGATTGACCACGCATGTCGATGCGTCGGTGTGCGATAAACCATTTGTCGCCGGTCGCATCGATTGGCAACAAATCGCTCCACGCGATGGTTATACGCGTTTGGAACGTTTGATGTTGATGGCTGTTGACAACGTAAAACGTCAGGTGGCAGCGCTCGATTTTGCCGGCGATGCTGTAGGTCTCATCTTATCGACAACGAAAGGCAATATCGACTTGTTGGCACAGTCGGCCATGAGCGATAAACGGCTCTTTTTGCTCGAATTGGCACAGCGCATAGCAACGGCATGCGGCGTGAATACCAAACCGATTGTCATCTCAAACGCTTGTATATCAGGCGTATCGGCTCTTATCGTGGCGGCGCGTCTGATAGCCGAAGGGCGTTTTAGGCACGTTTTGGTGGTCGGCGGCGACTTGCTCACGCAGTTTGTGGTGTCGGGATTTCAGTCGTTCAAGTCGGTGAGCGAACGTGTGTGTCGCCCGTACGATGCGGCGCGCGATGGCTTATCGATGGGCGAAGCATGCGGTGCTGTGTTACTTTCGGCCGATATACAATTCGGTGGTAACCAGCCTGTTACGATTGTGGGAGGCGCTATAACCAACGATGCCAACCACATATCGGGACCATCGCGCACAGGCGACGGGCTGCATTACGCCATCAGGCAGGCTATGTGTGAAGCGCAAGTCGAAAAAGCGGATTTGGCTTTTGTGAGCGCACACGGCACGGCCACGGTGTATAACGACGAAATGGAGAGTAAAGCGCTGAATTTGAGTGATTTACTCGATATTCCCACAAACAGTTTGAAACCGTATTTCGGCCATACGTTGGGCGCTTGTGGTGTGATAGAGAGCATTTTGTGCGTGTGGCAACTGCGCCATCGAACATTGTTCGGCACCCAAGGTTTCGAAACGTTAGGCGTGCCGTATCCGATGGCGGTATCGGCTGAACATCAGCCAATTACGAACGGCGATTGTTGCCTGAAAATAGCATCGGGTTTTGGTGGTTGCAATGCGGCGATGGTGTTGCGTCTTGGAGCCGGACCCGTCCCGGCTATGCCCTCGAACGTGGAACCGCTGCGTGTTGTGCGGCGTGTGGTGTTGACTTCGGATATACCGTTTGCCGAATTTATTCGCGATGAATACCACGCATTGAATGCTCCGAATATGAAATTTTTCAAAATGGACAATCAATGCAAATTGGGCTATGTGGCCGCCGAAAAATTGTTGCAAGGCATTGATTTAGAATACGATACAACGCGTACGGCGTTGGTGCTGACCAACCATGCCGCTTCGCTCGATACCGACTTGAAACATCAGCAACTGCTGAATGCACACGAGGTTGCTTCGCCGGCTGTGTTTGTTTACACGTTGCCAAATATTGTGAGTGGCGAAATCTGTATTCGGCATCATATTCAGGGCGAGAACACCTTTTTTGTGCAGGATTCTCCCGATGGTTTTGCGCGCGAATATGCTGCGTTGCTGTTGCATCGTGGCATTGCCGACCGTGTCGTGCTGGGGTGGTGCGAAGTACTGGGCGAACATTATGCGGCTAACTTTGAATTATTAACTCTTTAATACATAAATCACTATGGAACAATTGGTTGAGCAACTGAAGCAACAACTTATCGACGCTTTGAATTTGGAAGACATGACGCCGGCCGACATCGATGCCGATGCACCTCTTTTTGGCGAGGGGTTGGGTCTCGATTCGATTGACGCACTTGAGGTTATTCTGCTTTTGGAAAAAAAATATGGCATCAAATTGGAAGACCCGAAAGCCGCTAAACCACATTTTGCATCGGTGCGTGTGCTGGCAGAGTTTATCGCGGCAAATCGTACGAAATAAATAAGGAGCATGTTTCCGGTTAAAATTTCGGGTATCGGCGTTGTCTCGGCTCTTGGCATTGGGGTAAACGCCAACCTTGAGGCGTTGCAATCGGGGCGGAGTGGCTTGGGTGCCATTTCGCTGTTCGATTCCAACCATTGTGTGCCTGTCGGCGAGGTAAAGTGCAGCAACGACGAACTCCGTCAACGGCTCGGTTTGCCCATCGACAAGGTGTTTTCGCGTACGGCGATGCTCGGCATGATGGCTGCGCGCGAAGCCTTGGACGATGCTCAGATTGACACACATTGGCGACTCGGGTTGGTGTCGGCCACGTCGGTTGGAGGCATGGATCTCACCGAACAGTTTTATCGCGACTTTATGCGCAATTCCGCCGGCGGTCGTTTGCGTATGGTTGTCCATCACGATAGCGCCGACAGCACGTTGCACATAGCCGACTATTGCGGCATCGACCATTTTTCGACTACTATATCGACGGCCTGTTCGTCGTCGGCCAACGCCATTATGTTGGGGGCGCGCCTGATTCGTGCCGGTCTGCTCGATGTGGTGGTGGCCGGTGGCACCGATGCGTTGTGTCAGTTCACCGTCAACGGATTTGCTTCGCTGAAGATATTGGACACGCAGCCTTGTCGTCCGTTCGATGCCACGCGTGCCGGCTTGAATTTGGGCGAAGGCGCAGGCTACATTGTGTTGCAGCGTGCCGATACACCTTCTGTGCGGGATTATGGTCGCTTGCTTGGTTTTGCGAATACCAATGATGCAACTCATCAAACTGCCACTTCGCAGAGTGGTGACGGGGCATTTCTCTCTATGTCGAAAGCCCTGCAAATGGCCGAGTTATCAACAGCAGCCATCGACTATATCAATGTGCATGGCACCGGCACCGGCAACAACGATGCTTCGGAAGGCGCCGCCTTGCAGCGTATTTTTGGCGACAGCATACCCACGTTCAGTTCCACCAAAGCCTTTACGGGACATACATTGGCGGCAGCCGGTGGTATCGAAGCGGTATTTTCGTTGCTTGCCATGCGACATGGTGCGGTGTGGCCAAACCTTAATTTTACGACCCCGATGCGCGAATTGCCGCTTGTGCCCGAAACTCACTTTCGCGATGGAATAGCCATCCATCATGTGATGAGCAATTCGTTTGGTTTCGGTGGTAATTGCGCCACATTGATTTTTGGAAAATAATTTGTATTTTTGCAAGATTAACAGCACCCGTTGCTACAAACTAAAATCAGAGAATATGAAACAATATGAGGCCGTTATCCAAACAATGGAGCATTTAGGAGGTGTTGCAACGTTAGGACAACTGAATCAGGAAGTCTTTAAGATAAAAGATTGCATCTGGAAGACTAAAACGCCTTTTGCCAGCATTCGACGCATCGTGCAAACGGATAAAAATATCTATAAAATCAAGCCTGGCTTGTATGGCTTAATCAGTTACCGCGACCAACTCGAAAAAAACGGAATTATTGTAGAAACCGAGCATAACCACACATCCAACGAGTTTTTGGAATTTACGCATGCCTATTATCAAGGGCTGTTACTTGTCGTCGGAAAATTAAAACAGATGCATACATATATTCCCGCACAAGATAAAAATAAGAAGTTTTATGATGGTCAACGTTTGGGTGATATGGCTACAATGAACACGCTACCTTCGTTTTCGTACGAAAAAATGGTGCACAAAACTTCTACCATTGATGTTGTCTGGCTGAATGAACGCGTTATGCCACATTCGTTGTTTGAAGTTGAACATTCAACAAATATGCAAAACTCGTTGCTGAAATTCAATGATTTACAAGATTTCTATACGCGTATGATTATTGTGGCCGATGCTAAACGCGAAGCGGAATATTTGACAAAAATACAATGTTCGGCATTTGATCATTTGAGGAAATATCATCGTGTGGAGTTCCTCGATTATAAATCGCTCATCAGACAATATGAAAAACTTGTAGAAGAACAAACTTTTCAACTAATATTATAATAGTGGTACCATTTTAATTTATGCCTTTCATTAACGCTATAGCATCGGATAAAACGCTGAAAACCGACATCAAAGCACTGATTCCCGACCCGATGGTGCGGCGGCGCATGAGCCGCATCGTCAAACGCGGCGTGAGTGTCGGTATGGAGTGCTTGCTGACCGCCGGCGCCGATACGATTGATGCCATTATCACGGCTACCGGCTTTGGCTGTTTGGACGACAGCGAAAAATTTCTGCGAAATATTATCGAAAACGATGAACAACTGCTCAACCCAACGCCTTTTATCCAATCGACATTCAACACGGTGGGCGGACAAATCGGTTTGTTGTGCAAAAATCATTGCTACAACATGACTTACACGCACCGCGGACGGAGTTTCGAGAGTGCGCTGCTCGATGCCGTGCTGCTGCTCGATGCCGGCGAAGCACACAACGTGCTACTGGGCGCATTCGACGAAACTACGCCGACACAACACAAAATAATGGAACGCATGGGCTTGTGGCGTAGGGCACAGGCCGGCGAAGGGGCTTATTTCTTTGTCGTGTCCGACCAACGAGGCGCAAACTGCGTGGCTACAATTGACAGACCGGAGTTTCTGCAAACGCCTGCCACTGAAGAAAATTTGCGCCAACAGTACGCCAATGCGCTGATTTATAACGACTATGCCGAGTGCGGCGTGTTCCACACGGCGGCGGCAGCGGTGCTGTTCGAGGCAATCAACCGATTGTCGCCCGACACGCCGGAACTCACATTGTACAACACCTATTTCGGCACCATGCCGACCATGTTACATATTCGTGCTTGTTGATGACGGTTCTTGCTATCATATTGATAATAAGTGTTTTGACGTTTATGTTCTACGCTTCGTACAACGTCGGGTCGGGTGTGTATGTCAAGGCGGTGTGCCGCATCCCGACCGACCAAAAACAGGTGGCATTGACGTTCGACGACGGCATCGACAGAGTGCAAACGCCGTTGGTGCTTGATGTGCTGCAACGACACCATATTAAAGCAACATTTTTTTTGGTGGGCGAACGGGCGCAGGCGCATCCCGACATTGTGCGGCGCATGGTGGCCGAAGGGCATACCATCGGCATTCATACATGGCAACACCGGAATACATTCCCTTTTGGTTCGACTGCCACGATAACGGCTGACTTGCAGCGAACGCGTATCGTGCTCGAACAACTTGGCGGACAACCTGTTACGTGTTTCCGACCGCCATTTGGTGTTACCAATCCGCCTATCGGAAAGGCTGCGCACCGTCTGGGATTGACCACTGTGGGGTGGAGCATCCGCTCGCACGATACGAACCCGAAACGTCCACGCACCGACATCGTCAAGCGTATCGAACGGCGGTTGCACCCGGGCGCCATCATTTTGTTGCACGACAATAGCCCCAACAGTGAAGAGTTGCTCGAAAAAATTTTGGTCATGTTGAAACAACACGACTATACGATAACGAATTTGTAGTTTTTTTTATGAAACATTTATGTATTTTGATAATTTTATCGTTGGTTACTTGTGCGGCAAGTGCCGATGCCACGGCCATACTGACTAAACTGCAGACCAACGGCGCGGCTATCGGCACCATTGAGAGCCGTTTTGTGCAACGCAGGCATGTGCAGGCGTTGAAGGGCGATGTGCTGTCGAACGGGCGTTTTTATTATCAAAAAAACGATAAAATCTGCATGGTTTACGACCGACCGCAAGGCGATTTGTTGCTGATGAATGGCGACGATTTTGTGATGATAGCCGATGGTCGGCGCAGCGTTGTCAATGCACAAGCAAACCCGATGCTGAAACAGTTGCGGACGCTGTTAACTGCTTGTGTCAGTGGCGATTTCGAACGCCTGAAAACCGGTCGAAATACCCGACTTGTGGTTGACCAGACGGATACGCACTATATTTTGACCGCTCATTTTGACGGCTCGGCCAAAAAAATGTACGCTTCCGTTGTGCTGACGTTCGACAAACGGCAGTTGGCTTTAGTGGCGTTGCGGATGAACGAATCGAATGGCAATTTTACCGAATACACGTTTGAGTCGCCTAAATTCAATCAGCCGATCGATGAACGTATATTTGATGTTAATGGTAAATAAATCAACTTGTTAGTTATGTCGATAATGGTTGAATCGGATATAAAACAGCGTTTCAGGCAGTTGAACGGGGTGGTGCTGATGCCCACGTATAACAACGCCAAAACATTGTTGCAAGTGATAGACGATGTACGCCGTTATGCGGCCGACATTATGGTAGTGAACGATGGCTGTACCGACGATACGGCGGCGTTGTTGGCTTCGCAGCCCGATTTGCATGTCATTGCCTACGAGCGCAATCGTGGCAAAGGTTATGCTTTGAAAACCGGTTTGCGCGAAGCGGCGCGTCGTGGTTATGCGTATGCCATTACCATCGATAGCGACGGGCAACACTATGCCGATGATATTGCTGTCTTTGTGGAGGCTGCCGAGCAGTCGCCGAACACGCTGTTTGTGGGTGCACGCAATTTGCAGGCCGACAATATGCCTTCGAAAAATACGTTTGCCAATAAATTTTCCAACTTTTGGTATTGGGCCGAAACAGGCATCAAACTGACTGATACACAGTCGGGTTTTCGGCTTTATCCTTTGGCCGTATTGCCCAATTTGCATTTCATCACATCTCGTTACGAGTTCGAGGTAGAAGTGCTTGTGCGCGCTGCCTGGAAGGGCATCAAGGTGGCCAATGTGCCTATCAAAGTCTATTATCCGCCGGCCGAGGAACGTGTGTCGCATTTTCGTCCGGCGCGCGATTTTACACGCATCTCCCTGCTGAATACCTATTTGGTGCTGATGGCTTTGCTCATCTACTATCCGTGGCGTTTTCTGCATACGCTCACTTGGAGCAATATCAAACGTTTTGTGCACAACAATATTACGCATTCGCCCGAAAGCAATTTGCGTATGTCGTTGGCCATAGGGTGGGGCGTGTGCTGTGGTATATTGCCGGCGTGGGGTTATCAGATGTGGATAGCCTTGGCAGTGGCGCAGGTGGCCAAACTGAATAAGGTGTTGGCCGTGGTGGCCAGCAATATCAGCATTCCGCCGATGATTCCGTTTATCTTGTTTGGTAGTTATGTGCTTGGCTGTCAGCTACTTGGAAATCCTGTTTCGCTGCTGTTTAGCGAAGTTACGTTCGAATCGGTGATGGTGAATTTGTGGCAGTATGTGCTTGGTGCGTGTGTGTTGGCGGTGTTGACCGGCGTGTGTGTGTGGTTGGTTAGTTGGGCGGTGTTGAGTCTGTTTAGAAAAACGCATTGAATATGACCAAATTTTTTCTGACGATATACGATTTTTTCGAACGTCATCGCACATGGTTGTGGGTGTCTTTGTGTGCATCTGTTATTGTTATGTCGCTGATAGCGTGTCGGTTGCGATTCCAGACCGACATCATGAGTTTCGTGCCCGAAGGCGATCGGGCGCGCGACAAGGAGGTGCTGGCCGAGTTGCGCATCAAAGACCGCATTATTGTGATGTTTTCGACCGATTCCGACGACGTGTCGCCCGACGATTTGATTGCTGCCGCCGATGCGTTCGAAACAGCAGTTTGGCAGCATACCGATTCGGCACACATACTGCGGCTTGATGCTGCTGTCGATATGTCGGTGTTTGACAATACGTTAGATTACATCTATGGGCATATCCCGCTGTTTGTCGATTCGGTCGATTATGCCGCTTTGGATAGTTTGTTGCAGCCCGCAGTGTGCCGGCAGCGCATGGCGCAAAATTACGCCGATTTGCTGTCGCCTATGGGAGTCGGTGTGCAAAGCATCATTTTGCGCGACCCGTTGGGATTGGCCACAAAAACGCTTGCCGATTTGCAGCATTTCAATCAGTTCGAAGGTTACGCCATTTACGACGACCGTCTATTTTCCGACGACTATCGGACGTTGTATCTCTTTATCGATTCGCAGGACGGCGGCGACGCTTCACCCTTAAACGACGAACTGACCACTGCCATCGAAACATCGTTGCAGCAGGTCGAAAATCAGTGCGCCGGTGTGGCGGCCGAGTGCTACGGCGTACCACTGATAGCCACTTACAATGCGCGGCAAATTCAGCGCGACCTGATGGTAACGCTCAACGTGGCGTTGCTGGTGATAGTCGTTTTGGTGTTGCTGACATTCCGGCGCAAGCGCACCATCTTGTTGCTGATAGTGCCGGTGATTTATGGCGCTTTGTTTGCGGCCGCCTGCATTGTGCTGATACAAGGACAAATTTCGGCCATTGCCATTGGCACGGGCGCCGTGGTGCTGGGTGTGGCACTGAGTTATTCGGTGCATGTGGTGGCGCACGCCGGTCATAGCAAAACGGCGCGTCAACTTGTCGAAGAGTTGTCGTCGCCATTGACTATCGGCAGCCTGACAACCATCGGCGCATTTGTCGGATTGCAGTTCACCTCGTCGCCTCTGTTGCAGGATTTTGGACTCTTTGCCGCTTGCAGTTTGGTGGGAACCATGTTGTTTTGTCTTATCTTTTTGCCGCATTGCATGGTGGTTGACGGGCAACACGAAAAAACGCGTACTATGCAGTTTATCAATCGGTTGAATGGTTATGCGTACGACAAAAACAGATGGTTGGTTGGCGCGCTGGCGGTAGTGCTGGTGGCTGCTTGTGCGATGTGTGGCGATGTGCGTTTCAATTACGATATGATGCAGTTGTGTTACCAACCACCGCAACTCGACGATGCCGCTCGGCGCTTACAAAACCGCCCTGACGAAGATACTTCGATATTATTGGTGTCGCATGCCACGACAGCCGAAACGGCTTTGCAGGCTTATAGCACAACGCATGCGGTGGTGTGTGCGGCCGCCGATTCGAACAACATCGAAAAATATATGTCGGCAGCCACGTTCCTGCCGCCGAAAACGGTGCAAGCACAAAAAATTGCGCAGTGGAACAACTATTGGACTCCCGAAAAACGCCAATATGCCGCAACCGCCATACAACAGGCCGCCGGCCAAGTCGGCTTTGCCGATGATGCGTTCGATGCGTTTTTCGATATGTTGGCGGTTGATTACGAACCTGTCGATTTGCTGGACGAGATTCGCGGACAGACTTTGGCGTTTTCAAACTTGGTGGAACAGAACGATTCGGCGGTGTCGCTGATTATGCAGGTGTGGTTGGACGATGCCCAAAAGCAGACCGTCTATCGGCAAGTGGCACCGACGGCAGCCATTGTCGATCAGAGTTTTTTCATAGCCGAAGTAGCGCGCTCCATCAACAACGATTTTAATCTCATTCTCGGCATATCGTCGTTGCTGATTTTTGTCGTGTTGTTGGTGTCGTATGGCAGGGTAGAGTTGGCTGTGCTGGCCTTTTTGCCCATGTGTCTGAGTTGGTTCATTATCTTGGGCTTTATGGCCATTTTCGGCATCGAATTCAACATTGTCAACATGATTCTATCGACATTTATTTTCGGCATCGGCGACGATTTCAGCATATTCGTGCTCGATGGATTGTGTAGCGAATATCGTGTTGGCAAAAAGATGTTGCCGGCGCACAAAACGGCTATTTTCTTCTCGGCGTTGATGACGGTTATCGGCATGGGAGCGTTGCTGTTTGCCAAACATCCGGCCATCCATTCGCTGGCGCTGGTGTCGCTGTTGGGCATCATTGTGGTGGTGTTGGTGTCGTACATTTTGCAACCGTTATTGTTTCGTTGGTTGATAACTGCCAACACCGACAAAGGCGGCCTGCCGCACACCATAGGGAGTTTGCTGCGCTCGTTATGGGGTTTGCTGTTGATTCTGATTGGCAGTCTGTTGCTTGACGTGTTGATTGTCGTGCTGTTGCTGCTGCCGTGTCGCATGTCTGCGAAACAACGTTGGTTTCGGGGGGCGCTGCAGCACATTGCGCGGGTTATACTATATGCTATGCCCGGCTGTCATTTGCGCATTCATCGCCATGGCGAGACATTCCGACAACCGTCCATCATCATAGCCAATCATCTATCGATGATAGATTTATTGATCATGTTCAGTTTGTCGCCCGATATAGTCATCACGGCAAAATCGTGGGTGATTCGCAATCCGTTGTTTGCTTTGATAGCAAAATTTGCCGGATTCATCGATACGTCGAAAGGGGTGGAACAGATGGAGCAGACTATGACGGCCATTGTGGCACAACAGCAATCGTTGCTCATTTTCCCCGAAGGCACGCGTTCCGACGATTTGGAAATGCAACGTTTCCACAAAGGCGCATTCTACCTTGCCGAACACTATCATCTCGACATTGTGCCGATAGTGCTTTATGGCACAGGCAATGTTTATCGCAAAGGGCAACTCTATTTAGCCAACGGCACTATGGTGACCGAGGTGTTGCCACGCATCGCCTGCAACGATGCACGCTATGGCACCACTTACCAAGAACGGGCTAAACAAATTCGGCGTTATATGGCCGCCGAGTACGACAAATTGCGTGCTACATACGACACGATGGATAACGCCTATTATCGCACGGCATTCGACAAAAACTATCTGTATAAAGACGTGCGTGTGGCACGCATGGAACGTCGTATGGCACGCCAAAATCAATACTATCGTTGGCTCGATGCGCTTGTGCCGCGACAAGCCGCCATCTGCGAAACCGATTGCGGTTACGGCGAAAAATCGTTTGTGTTGCTGCTGCTGTCGCCACAACGCACGGCCGTAGCATTCGATGTCGATGCCGAAAAAGTAGCGTTTGCTGCACATGGCACACTCACTCAAAATCGAGCCCGCTTTGTGTGTGCCGATGCGTCGGCTGCCGAGTTGCCGCCGAGCAATGTGTTCATTATCAACGACTATTCCGATGAACTGTTTGCACAGTGTGCCGCCGGATTGGAAACGGATGGCAAAATTATCGTCATGAAAAACGGCAAGAATCATTTGCCGACAGCCGCCGGTTTTGTAATCACCGACAATCCGTTTGCGTGGATTTGTACGCGCGAAACAATTTGATAATCAATAAAATATGGAAAAATTTGAACCCTCTGACATAGAGTTTCGTTCGGCCGACGAGATTCGTCGCTTTCAGGAGGATAAACTGCACGAAAATTTGGTTTATCTGCAGGCACATTCGCCGTTTTATCAAGCCATGTTTGCCAAACACGGCATCGCGGTCGAAAACATTCGCACGCTCGACGATTTGCAGCAACTGCCGTTTACCGACAAGAAAGATTTGCAACAGCACAATACCGATTTTTTGTGTGTACCGCCGCGCGACATTGTCGATTACATCACTACATCGGGCACACTGGGCGACCCGGTAACCTTTGCTTGCACCGACCGCGATTTGAATCGCCTGGCCTACAACGAAGCCGTGTCGTTTGCATGTGCGGGCGTTACTGCCGATAGTGTGGTGCAACTGATGACTACGCTCGACAAACGTTTCATGGCAGGGTTGGCCTATTTTCTTGGTTTGCGAAAATTGGGCGCCGGCGTCATACGCGTTGGCAACGGCATTCCCGAATTGCAGTGGGATACCATTCGCCGCTTGAATCCCGATACCATCATGTGTGTGCCGTCGTTCATACTGCGCCTCGTCGAATACGCCGAACAAAACGGCATCGATTATCGACATTCGTCGGTGCGGCGCATCATCGGCATCGGCGAAGGCTTGCGCGACCAACACTTCAACCTCAATTTGCTCGGGCGCCGCATTCACGACAAATGGCCCGAAGTACAACTATTTGCCACCTATTCTTCTACCGAAATGTCGGCCACATTTTCGGAATGTCCCTGCGGATGCGGCGGACATGTACATCCCGAACTCATCATCGTCGAAATCATCGGCGACGACAATCGTCCCGTGCCCGATGGCGAAGTGGGCGAAATCGTCATCACTACGCTCGGTGTCGAAGGTATGCCTTTGTTGCGATTCCGCACAGGCGACATGGCGGCTAAAATAACCGATCGGTGTGCCTGCGGACGCCATTCGTACCGATTGACGCCGCTTGTCGGACGCAAAAACAATATGATAAAACTGAAAGGAACAACGCTCTATCCGCCTGCCATCAACGATGTGCTCGACAACACGGAATATGTGGCCAATTACGTTGTCGTAGTGCGCGACAGCGATGCCGGCACCGACGAAGTGGTGGTGCGCATCGGACTGAAAAAAGATTATCCGTATGCCAAATTGGCGCCAACGATTGGCGAGGCTGAATCGGCACTGATAAAAGACCTGAAAGATCGTTTCCGTGCGCGCATACGCGTGGCACCCATTGTCGAGATTTTGCCGCCCGACTTGATACAGAAAATCAATTTTCCGGCACAATCGCGCAAACCGATTAAGTTTATCGACGAACGACAAAAGTAGGGCAGACCCTTTACAGCAACGTCGGGCTGGGCTGTATGTTACCCGTCCGCCTCAATTGCCCGGCCGAAATCACCGTAATTACTTTGCAGTAAAAAGAAAAATATATATCTTTGCAAAACGATTGTCGGCGGACAATTTTGTAACATAATTCATTAATTTTTTGAGCTTTACGCTCTTATTCTCTGATTTCTAAAATCTGGTAAATTTTATAAGCAACGAGGATAAGTTAGCGAGAGGTTCACGCTTTCGGGCGTGAACTGTTTCGTGCTTGTTAGTTGCAACGGTTTACCAGAGCCTTGAAATCATCACCAGCAATCGAAATAGTTCTGCCTTTTTTGTTGCTTTGAAGAAAGAATAGACGTTGGCTCGCAGATGTTTATTCTTATCATAATGGAAGCAACCAAAAAATCGCTGATTGCCGAGATAAAGAAACGTGTCTCGGACAAAATCCTTGAGCAAACGAACGCCGATTTGCTTATCAAACTCATCAACAATGCCGACACGCTCGACGAAGCCATCAACATTGCGGCACTCGGCACCACCTACAAGCGCACCGGGCTGCACTTCGACAAACGGTTGGAGAAGATGAGCGACACCATTAAGTATTTTAAGAAAAACGAAGCTCTCTCGTTCCATACCGACGACAGCAAACCCACGCATAAACTTATTATTGGCGACAATTACGAAGCCCTACAAAACCTGCTGATTCAGTATCGTGGCAAGATTGACGTAATCTACATCGACCCGCCATACGGCAAGGACAGCATGGGCGAATTTGCTGCCACCAATTACAACAATGCCATCACACGCGACAACCTGCTTTCGATGCTCTATCCTCGTTTGGTGCTTGCAAAACAATTGCTGTCTGATGACGGTGTGATTTTTTGTTCAATTGATGACAAGAATCAGGCGTATGTGAAGTGCTTGTTTGATGAGGTGATGGGGGAAGGTAATTTCGTAGCGAATTGTATTAGAACCGCAAAAGCAGGAGGCGGTCATGATAGCAAATTTTTGGCTGTAGAATATGATTATGTATTATTCTATACCAAAAACATAAATAGTCTAAAGGTAAATATGCAAAGATTAGATGTTGAAAACGATGATAAATATAAGTTAAGTGATGCATTTGTAGCAGAACGTGGAAAATACTATTTAAGAGATATGGATTATAGAGGAAGTTATTCTAAATCATTAGATTATCCAATAATACTCAGTAATGGTAAGGAAATATATGCTGGAGGTGTGTTTGGAGAACCTAACACATGGAGATGGAGTAAAGATAAATTAGAATGGGGAATAAAGAATGAGTTCGTAGTGATTAACGAAGAAAAAGAAAAGGTTTATATTAAGCAATATCAATATGTAGATAATGAGAATAAAAAAAGAGAAAGGTTTGTTCCATATCGTGCCATTTTAAGTTTCTTAAATTCTGAAGGTTCCAATGATATTAGCAATATATTTAAAAATAAAGCTTTCGATTTTCCTAAACCAATATCGTTAGTGAAACACTTACTTGAAATATCGTCAAAACATGATTCCATCGTCCTTGACTTTTTTGCTGGCAGTGGCACGACAGGCCACGCTGTGCTTGATTCGAACAAAGACGGCGGCAATCGCACCTTTATCCTTTGTCAACTTAACGAAAAGACCGACACCACGCCCAACGGCATTGCCTACGATGTAACAAGCAAACGCCTCAAACGCATAATGACGGGCGAATGTTACGACGGCACAAAAGATTTCGAATGGATAAAGAAAAACAAACCTTACGGCGGTAACCTCGATGTGTATGAAATAGAGAGCGTTTCCAACTTTGAATGGACAGAAGGCAAAACGCCTTTCGATGTGATAGACGAAACGCTCTATGGCAAAGAGAAGTTTGCAAACATAAAGGAGAAAATCGAGTGGGTTTGCGGCAACTTCGACAAAACGCAAAAGTATTTGGAACAACAAAAGACGGAGGAGTAGGCTATGTTGCAGGAAGCAAAAGATTTACAGAATCGTGCGGTAACCAAAATGGTTTCTGTGCTTTCGCAAGGCAAGAAAGAATACACGTTCAAAGCGCCTACAGGCAGCGGCAAAACGTACATGATGGCGGATTTTATGAATCGTATTCTTGCCACTCAAAACAATGTCGTTTTCTTGGTTTCGTCGCTTTCGAAAAGTGAGTTGGCGGAGCAGAACTACAACTCTTTTTGTGCATTGGCGCAAAACGGCACATTTCCAAAACTCAATCCGTACCTGATAAATTCAGAGACAAGCGGTGAAAGTTCGTTATACATCCCAACAGACTACAATGTCTATGTTTTGCCTCGCGACCTTTACAAAGACAAAAGCAAACTCAAGGAAGAAGGCACGTTTTTGAATTTTCTGCAGACAACCACAGGCGATTTGCTGAGTGGCGGCACTGCGGGAAAATCCATTTTTGTCATAAAAGACGAATGCCATATTGCCACATCCAACCTTGATGAATTAGGCAGTTATTTCTCGGTTGTCATCAATTATTCCGCAACGCCCAAACTGTCGCGCCGGCAGTTGCCCGACGTGGAAATTTCAAACACCGATGCCGAAGAAGCAAAATTGATAAAACAGGTTGAATTTCAGCCCGAAACTGATTCGCTTGACGCAGCCCTTGACAAATTCGAGGAAATAAAAGCCGATTACACTAACAAACTGCGTGTGAATCCATGTTTTATCATTCAGATTTCCAATAAGGACAAAGCCGAAGAAGAGTTGAGCAACAACATTTTCCCAACGCTCAACAACACGAAACACCAAGACTTGAAATGGGTTTACATCACCGGCGACCAATCGGGCAGAGGTTGCCGCACCAACGATTCAGGTTTGAACAAACTCAAAGTATCGAAGTGGAAAGAATACATGAAAGGCACAGAATCAAGCATTTCGGTCATCATTTTCAAGATGGTTATTTCCGAAGGTTGGGACATTCCGCGTGCCTGTATGCTCTATCAGGTGCGCGATACACAAAGCAAGCAACTCGACGAGCAGGTTATGGGGCGTGTTCGTCGCAATCCGCGATTATTGGATTTTGAACGTCTGCCCAAAGATGCGCAGGACTTGGCTTCTACTGCATGGATATGGGGCATAAAGCCCAAAGAGATGGGACTTCCTAAACAGGTGAGCCTATTCAGAGACTATGGCATTGAATCCGAAATTCGCGTAACGCCAACAAAACTGAAAGTCGAAACAATAAACAACGATATTGATGTAAAATCCATACTTGAAGGTAAAAAGGAAAAACTGACGGGAGGAAGCATTTTTGAGATGTATCGCAATCTTTCACAATGCGAAAACGAGATACAAGATATTTGCTACAACTATGCCGACACGTACGAGAAATGGCGTTTGTTTGTGGAAAATATGGCAGAGGTGAAGAAAAAATACCACTCGTACATTACTGATTATGAAAAGAGTATGGAAGTTTGCGAGCCGGTAAGTTTTCCGTACGGCAGTTGTTACAACGAAACAGGAAACACGCTAACACTCGACGATTGGATTTGGTACAGAAAAGAAAATGATGAAGTCACCGACGAGTTCTCATTCGACAGCGAAGCCGAAAAGAAATGGGCGGAAGTGCTGAAAGATATTCGGAAAGGCAGTATTAAGCAGACCAATCTTTTGCAGGATAACAAATTCCTGTGGGGCAAGAATTTTCCACTCAATTCAGAAATCAAGTACGAGTATTTCGCCGATGGTATTCATGCATCATATCCCGATTTTGTTATGAAAGACAAAAAGGGAAGAATTCATATTTTCGAGGTGAAAAGCGTGAATAAATCATCATCACTCAATATCAGCGAAGAAGAATACGAAACAAAGGTGCGCAATTTGGAAGAATGCTATAAAGTTTGTTCTCAAAAGACGAAACATATTTTCTATTTGCCAATATTAGACGGCAACAAATGGAAAATTACCAAGTTTGAGAATGGGCAAAAAGATACCATAGACAAACGTGCTTTTGAAGAGAGTTTTCTCCTCTAAAACTTTTATTTCACCACATTCATTTTGCCAATATCTCCGGCGGCAAAATGCAGTATGTTGTCGGCTACACAGCGGCACATGGCCAAGCGTCCGTCGATGGTGCCGGTGCCTATGTGCGGCGACATGACTACGTTGTCCAACTGCTTGAGCGCATCCGAAATGTGTGGTTCGTGTTCGAACACATCGAGTGCAGCGCCCCACAACTTGCCGTTTTGCAGATTCTCGACGAGTGCTTGCTCGTCCACAATGGGGCCGCGCGCCGTGTTCACCAGCACGGCACCTTTTTTCATCGTGTCGAACGCTTTTTGGTCGATTAAATGGTGCGTTTCGGGCGTGTAGGGCAGTAGCAACACCACAAAATCGGCTGTTCGTAGCAATTCCTCCCGCGACACATAGCGCGCATGGCATTTTTGCTCGGTTTCATCGGACAATTTGTGCCGGTTGTGATAGATGATGCTCATGCCGCAAGCCACGGCGCGTGTGGCCACGGCCTGACCGATGCGCCCCATCCCGATAATACCGAGTGTTTTGCCGCAGATGCTGATGCCGAGGTTGTTCATCACACCGATTTCGATGTCGTTGGTTTGGCGCATTTTGCGGTCGAGTTCGGCGGTGCGGTGTGCGCATGCCAACATCAGTGTGAAGGTCTGTTCGGCGGTCGGGTCGATGACGGGCGCCGGCGTGTTTGTTACGATTATTCCGCGATTTTTGGCTGCTTCCAAATCGATGTTGTTGAATCCGACACCAAAGTTGGCTATCAGTTTCAACTGTTTGGCGGCGGCTATTGTTTCGGCGTCAATCGGATAGTCGTAGGTGGGCACCAGCACGTCGCAATCGACTATATTTTGCAATAATTCGGTGCGCGTAAATGCGCTTTCATCGGGAAAAATCAAGGTGTGGTCGCGCAGTGCGGCAAACCCTTCGGACGGCAGTTTTGTGGTCAGTACAATTTTCATCGGAGTAGTGCTGTTTTGGGCGTTGTGGTTAATGTAAGATTCTGAAAACGAGTTCTTTCAATATCTCGGCATCGTTTGCCGACACGTTGCCGAAACCTTTGCTTTGTGCATCGGCGCGGCGCAAATCGCCGATTATTTGGAGCGTTTTGCCCGTGTTGTAGTTGCGGGCTGCCTGCTGATAGTCGCGCACAAAATAGGGGTTGATTTTTAGTTCGGCGGCCACATTCATCTGACTTTTGTCTTTCAGCGAGTGGTAGAGCAGCAGGTTGGCAAAAAAGTTGAACACCACCGAGATGGTAACTATCAACGGATTGTTTTTCGGATTTTTCCCGAAATAATCGATAATTCTGTTGGCTTTTAGAATATTGCGGTCGCCCAACGCTTTCAGCAATTCAAAATTGTTGTAATCCTTGCTGATGCCGATGTTTTGCTCCACCAATTCGGGCGTAATCCGCTTGTTGTATCTGTCGGTCAGCAGAATCAGCAATTTGTCGATTTCGTGGACGATGCGCGAGAGGTCGTTGCCCAAAAAATCGGCTAAAATATTGGCTGTTTTGGCATCGATGCTGACGTTTTTTTGTTTGCCGTAGGCTGTAATCCAGCCGGCAACCTGATTGTCGTACAATTTTTTCGATTCGAACAGCACGCCTTTTTCGGCTATCGCCAAGGTGCTTTTTTTGCGACCGTCGAGTTTGTCGTATTTGTGGCAAAAGACCAAAATGGTCGATGGCTGCGGCTGTTGCAGGTAGAACACGAGGTCGTCATAATTCTTGATGCTTTGCGCCTCTTTCACGATTATTACTTGGTGGTCGGCCATCATCGGGAAACGCTTGGCGGCAATGATTATTTCGCGCAAATCGGTGTCTTTGCCATACACCACCATCTGATTGAAGGCTTTTTCGTCCTCGGTCAGCACATTTTGTTCGATGTAATCGGCAATTTTGTCGATATAGTAAGGTTCGTCGCCCGTCAGCATATATACCGGTTTATACGCTTTGCGCTGCAAATCGGCCATTATTTGTTCGTATGTAATCTCTTGTTTTGCCATTATTCCCAACGCAGATGTTTGATTGTTTTACTGTCGTTTTGCAGCGATTGTAGCGATTTGATGCCGATTTTCAGGTGTTCTTCGGCATACATGCGCGTAACCTGCTTGTCGCTCTCTTCTGTTTTGATGCCGGCTTCGTGCATCGGCATATCCGACACAAGCAGCAGAGCGCCGGTCGGTATCGAATTGAAAAATCCGACGCTGAACAGCGTAGCCGTTTCCATGTCGACCGCCAACGAACGCACTCGCCGCAGCGTGGCTTTGAATTGCTCGTCGTGTTCCCACACGCGCCGGTTGGTGGTGTAAACCGTGCCTGTCCAATAATCGTGGCCGAAATCGCGAATGTTCGACGACACCGATCGTTGCAGATTGAATGCCGGCAAGGCCGGAACTTCCGGCGGAAAGTAGTCGTTCGACGTCCCCTCGCCGCGTATGGCAGCGCTGGGCAAAATGTAGTCGCCTACATGATTCTTGTCCTTCAACCCACCGCATTTGCCCAAAAAAAGCACGGCTTTCGGGTTCACGGCCGATAGCAAATCCATGATGAGCGCTGCATTGGGACTGCCGATGCCGAAATTGATGATGGTGATGCCGTTGGCCGAAGCATTCGGCATATTGCTCTTGGAGCCCACCACTTCGACACCGAAAATTTCGGCAAATTTTTCGACATAACTATTGAAATTGCACAGCAAAATATATTCGCCGAACTCTTGCAGCGGGCGTTGCGTGTAGCGCACCAACCAATTTTTTACGATTTCTTCGCGTGTTTTCATATTTTTATGTGTTACTCATTTCGTTTGTCTGTTTATATTTTGTACCTTTGCAAGCGAATTATGCAACCGCTGAATCTTCCATATTACGAGCAAAAAATCCGATTAAATGGCGGAAAACGGCAAATTTTCGATGCCGTGCGTCGTCGGTATGTTGCGCTGACGCCCGAAGAATGGGTGCGTCAAAATATGGTGTCGCATCTGGTGGCGGCTTTGCATGTGCCTGCCACACGCATCAGCAACGAAACCCCCATCACGTTCAACGGCCTGTCGAAACGCTGCGATACCGTCGTTTACGATGCACACCTGCAGCCGCTGATGATAGTGGAGTACAAAGCGCCAACTATCGAAATTACCCAAAAAACATTCGATCAAATCGCGGTTTACAATCTGCAGTTGCAGGTGCCGTATCTGTTGGTCAGCAATGGCTTGCAACATATTTTTTGTCAGGTCGATTGGGTAAACAAACGTTATGTGTTCCGCCCCGAAATTCCCGATTATGCGCTATTGCTTCGCTGATTTTTTGCCGTTTTTGCCGTTTTTACCGTTGTTTTTATAAAAATTGTTGCCGTTGCGCATAGTTGTCAATGTCATGCTGCTGCTGTCGATGTCGATTTCGCCATGCGACATTTCGCGCAAATCGTCAAAAATCTTGTTGTCATCGGCCAAATCCTTGTTCCACGTTACATAATCTTTTTTCATGTTGTTGGCAATGAGCCGAATAAGTGCGGTGCGTTGCTCGCCCTCTTCGCATTCCGACGCTTTTTTTATCAGCGTTTGCAGCCAACGGCCATAGTGTTTGTATCTGATGTTTTGCGTGTTGTACGGAATGGGCTCCGGCTTGGGCAAATCTTGCGGTTTTTTCACGTCAAACGGGTAGTCGATGTCGAGTTTGAAGCCCGACATAATGTACAAATGATCCCACAATTTGTGTTTGAATCCTTCCACATCGCGCAGATAGGGAAACATGTTGCCCATCACATCGATGATGGTGCGTGCGCAACGCGTGCGCTCGGCGCGGTCGTCGATGGACATGGCATATTGAACCATCTGTTGGACATTGCGGCCATATTCGGGCATTATCAGTTCCGATTTCGGAGCATAGTGTAATGTGTTACTCATAGTTAAAGTAAAACTTTCGATATTTTGTATAATGTCTTGTTATTGAATTGTTTATAAATCTATTGCTTTTGGTTTCGTAGCCTGAAATTCTTTCAGATAAAATGGCTCGAAATAGGCCACATCTTCGAACGCGTGTGCTGCATATTGTGCTTCGGCCGGCGCTATCATATTCTCGGCCAATGGTGCGATTCCGTCCAGAAAAACGGCGTTGTCGTGCGCAATGGTCGAACGGCATTTGGCCGATCCGTCGCCGCAAAAATAGATTTTGTGCGTACGCAAAAGGTCTGCAAAAGCGTCGGTATCGATGATTTTTGCGGTGCAATCGAGCACTTTTCGCAATTTTGTGTCGTATAGCGCCGTGTAAACTTCCATGCGTCGAGCGTCTGTCATCGGGCAGATGAGGGCGTTTTCATCGGCAATTTCGGGCAGCGCGGCACGTGCCGTCAGTTGCAGCGTGTCGATGGCCAACAACTTGGCATTCAGACCGTAGCAAATGCCTTTGGCTGTCGAAACTCCGATGCGCAAACCTGTGTACGAGCCCGGACCGGCACTCACGGCGACAGCGTCGCATTGCAGGTGGTGGCTGCGGCAATATTGCAGCATTTCGTCGATGAAAACAGGTAATTTCGAGGCGTGCGACATCCCTTCGGTACACACACGCGACAAGCATAAACGCCCATCGTGCGAGAGTGCTACCGAACAGACCGTGGTCGATGTTTCGATGTGTAGAATAGTGGCCATGATTTGATACTCATTTTCTGCAACTGCAAAAGTACAAAAAAAATGGTATAACGCAAAGAAAAATCGTCTATTTTGTGCTTGTTGATAACTCTTGGGACAAAAAATTTGGTATAACGCCGTTTTTTGTCTATTTTTGTATGATTAAACGCAATTTGATTATGCCTGCAAATATCCAAGTTTACAAAGCCTCGGCCGGCTCGGGCAAAACTTATCGTTTGGCCTACGAGTATGTGTTGTTGCTGTTTCGCAATCGGGCGTGCGACCACCCGCACCGCAGCACGCTGGCTGCTACATTTACCAACAAGGCCACCGACGAAATGAAGCACCGCATCGTGCGCGAACTGTTTGCTTTGGCGCACTCCGACAAAGCGCCTTTTTTGGCCGAATTGATGCAGGATTTGAAATCCGAAGGCTTGTCGAAAAACGATATTCAACGTTTGGCACAGCAGTTTTTGAGCGACCTTTTGCACGACTATGGCGCATTCAACATCTCGACAATCGATCGTTTCTTCCAGCAAATAGTGCGGGCTTTTACGCGCGAAATCGGACTGCAGGGCGATTTCGGGGTCGAACTCGATCAGGATAGCGTGCTGAAAATGGCTGTGGACAAAATGCTGTTCGAACTCGACCCGTCGCGCAATCCCCAACTGCTCGAGTGGCTGAAACAGTACGTCAGCGAGAGCCTGACACCCGAAAAAGATTCGAATAAACCGACGGCATCGTGGATGCGTTTCAGAACAAACATCGAGGCACTTGGCCTGGAAATTTTCAAAGAATCGTACCTGCAGTTTGCTTCTTGTTTGGACCAAAAACTGAAAGACAAGACGTTTTTTGCCGACTATAAACAACAACTATATGCGCGTAAAATCGCCTTCGAACAACAAGCCAAGGATATTTGCACCTGCGCCGACAATATCCGACAAAAATACGACTTGCAATGGAATGATTTTAGCGGCAAAGACCGCAGTTTTGTTACCTATTTCGATTTCGGAAAACTAAAGTCGAAAAATTTTTTGCTCACCGCCACATTCCGAAATGCTATCGACAATATCGATAAATGGTGTGCCGCCAAATCGCCCCGCCGCGCCGACATCGAGCAGGCTTTCAACGGAGGTTTGAACGATTGCGCTCGCAAACTCGTTAGTCTGGATGTGGAAAAATATTTGTCGGTGTGTGCCGTGTACGAACACATCTACATACTCGGCATTTTGAGCGATTTGCGCCAGCAAATAGCCGACTATTGCCACGAAAAAAATGTCATGTTGATTGGCAGTACTACCGATTTTCTGAACCAAATCACGCAAGGCTGCGACACGCCGTTTGTGTACGAAAAAACCGGCACTTATCTGCATCATTTCATGCTGGACGAATTTCAGGATACGTCGCGGTTGCAGTGGCAGAATTTCAAACCGCTGCTGCAAAATAGCGTGAGCGAGGACAACCGGAACCTGATTGTCGGCGACGTGAAACAGAGTATCTATCGCTGGCGTAGTTCCGATTGGAATTTGTTGCAGAAGGGCATTCATACCGATTTTGTCAACAACCTCGATGTGAAACAACTCAACACCAATTGGCGCAGTGCACAGCATATCGTTGCGTTCAACAATGCTTTTTTTTCGCAGATTCCGGATTTAGTGCAAACTATTCTCTCGGAATCATCGGCCGATTTGGTGCGCAGTATATACAACGAAGTGGAGCAGAAACCGCATCGGACGACGGCCGGCCGCGTCAGTGTCGAAGTGCTCGCCGGCGACGACGAAAGCACATGGCAACAACGTGCGTTGCAGCGCCTGCCCGAAATCGTCGACGAACTGATTCGGAATAATTATCCGCTCAGCCGAATAACGGTGTTGGTGCGCAAAAACGACGAAGCCGTGCAAGTGGCCGATACGTTGTTGGCCGCCGGATACGAAGTGGTGTCGAACGAGGCACTATTGGTGGCCAATGCTGCCTGCATACGCTTGTTGGTGGCTGTTATGCGCTTTATGATAGCACCCGACAATACACTGAATCGCAAATTGATAGAAACATTGCTGACGGCACAAGAGGCCGATGTGCCATGTGCGCCGCTCGGCGAAACGGCCGATGAGTGGCTTCAGCGCGTTTTCCCCGACAACTATGCCGACATAGCAGGTTTGCGCAATCAGCCGCTGTTCCAACTTGTCGAAGGACTCATCTTGATATTGCATCTGCACGGCGCGGCCGCCAATAATGTGTTTTTGCAGGCGTTTCAAGATATAGTGTTCGACTATACGGCGCATTTTACCAACGACCTGAACGGATTTCTTGCTTATTGGGACGAAAAAAGTACCAAATGTTTTTTGCCGGCATCCGACACACAGGAGGCTATTCGCATAATGACCATACACAAATCGAAAGGACTTGAATTTGAAGCGGTTATAGTGCCTTTCTGCAATTGGAATTGCAAGGTGGACGGCATTCTGTGGTGCAAAACACCGACGGACGATCCGCTACTCGGCCAACTGCCGATAGTGCCGCTGAACGCCAAAAAAATGCTGACAAATACCTGTTTTAAGAACGACTACGAACTCGAACGCCTATACACGCTTGTCGATGTCATCAATGTGGCCTATGTGGCATTCACACGTGCCGAAAACGACTTGTACATACTCGGCCCAAAACAAAAAACGAAGCAAAATTCCTCGGAATCGACATCGCTCAATATCGTCAACCTGTTGGAGCAATATGTGCGCTCGCACGACGATATGCAAACCATTGCAGACGACGATACACGATTGCTTGTACAGATGGGCGACCTGCAACCGGTCGAGGCAACCGCCGAACAACACACCGCCGAATCGCTCACGCTCACTTACGACTCGGTGTCGGCTCTGCCACGACTCAAACTGCGATACACACCCGATGATGCCGGCAGCGAACGCCATTACGGATTGCTGATGCACGACATCTTGAGCCAACTGCGTACCGCCGACGACCTCCCGAAAATCTTACAACAACAGGTAATGAACGGCAAACTCACCGCCGACCAACTGCCACCTGTGCAAGACACTATCGAACAACTGCTCGCCAACGAACAAGCGCGCACATGGTTCTCCGAAAACTATCGTGTGCTGAACGAAACCGAAATCATCACGCCGCAAGGACAACTCTACCGACCGGATCGCGTGATGATGAACGGCCACGACGTGGTAGTGGTCGATTATAAATTTGGCACACAGCACGAACCGCGATACAACCAACAAGTGCAACGCTATGCCGAATTGATTCGGAGCATGGGCTTCGCCGTGAGCGGATACATCTGGTACGCGCAAACGAACGATTTGGAACAAGTGTGCTGATAAAAGTCGTGTGGAATACTTATTTTGTGTTAAAAACGCACAAGTCTGACTATAAATATGTATCTTTGCAAATTTAATGCACAATTTTTGTAGAACCGGTAAAAAAATAATCACATTATGCTACTTTCGATGACAGGCTACGGAAAAGCCATCTGCGAATACAACAACAAAAAAATCACGGTCGAAATCAAATCGCTTAATTCCAAACAAGTTGACCTATCGACACGCATCGCAAACGCGTACCGCGACAAGGAAATCGACCTGCGCAACTTGATAGCGCAACGCTTGGAACGCGGCAAAATAGACTTTGCACTGACGGTGGAAGACACCGACGGCAGCGCCGCAGCCTGCATCAATCAAACGATAGTGGGCAACTACTACAAACAGTTGGTCGAAATGTCGCAACAACTGCACATACCGCTGCCGGCCGAAGCCAATCTGTTCGACACGCTGCTGCGCCTGCCCGATGCACTCAAAATTGATACGCCATCGGTCGATGCCGACGAGTACAAGGCGCTGTTCGACACGGTCGGGCGTGCCATCGACCAACTCATCGCTTTTCGCCAACAAGAAGGCGCCGCCCTGCAACGCATGTTCGCCGAAAAACTCGAACACATCGGCGCATTGCTGCTCGAAGTCGATAAATACGAGGCGGAACGCATCGCTAAAATACGCACACGCCTGCTCGAAAATCTGACCGAAATCGAAAACAAAGTGGCTGTCGATCGCAATCGCTTCGAACAAGAGTTGATTTACTACATCGAAAAACTTGATGTGAACGAAGAAAAAGTGCGCCTGCGCAACCATCTCAAATATTTTGCCGAAACGATGGAACACGAACATGCCGCCGGCAAAAAACTCGGATTCATTGCCCAAGAAATGGGACGCGAAATCAACACGTTAGGCTCGAAATCGAACCACAGCGAAATGCAAATCATTGTCGTCAAAATGAAAGACGAGTTGGAACAGATAAAAGAACAAGTGTTGAACGTATTGTAAAAAAACTTGCGCAATGACAAACCAACAAGGCAAAATCATCATCGTGTGCGCACCATCGGGCAGCGGCAAAAGCACGTTGGAAAAATTCCTCATGGCACACTGCTGCCAAAACATCGAATTCTCGGTGTCGGCCACTAGCCGGGCACCGCGCGGCGACGAACGCAATGGCGTAGAATACTTCTTCCTGTCGATAGACGAATTTCGACAAAAAATAGCCGAAAACGCTTTCGTCGAATACGAAGAGGTGTACGACAACTGCTTCTATGGCACACTCAAATCCGAAGTCGACAACAAACTTGCCCAAGGCGCCAATCTGCTGTTCGACGTCGATGTCAAAGGCGGACTCAACATCAAACGCATCTACGGCGATAGGGCATTGGCCGTGTTTGTGCAGCCGCCGTCGGCCGACGAGTTGCGCCGCCGATTGGTCGGACGTGCCACCGATGCACCCGAAATGATAGAAAAACGGTTGGCCAAAGCCGCGTGGGAAATGCAGTTCGCTCCGCAGTTCGACGCCATTGTCGTCAACGACGACCTCGCAACGGCACAAACCGAAATATTGAATCTTGTAACCGAATTTTTAACCCGAAAATAAACAAAAAAAACTTATATCATTATGAAAGCGTATGTATTCCCCGGACAAGGGGCTCAATTTGTGGGCATGGGCAAGGATTTGTACGAATCGTCGCCACTTGCCAAAGATTTATTCGAACGCGCCAACGACATTCTTGGCTTCCGCATCACCGACGTGATGTTTGCCGGCGACGACGACGATTTGCGCCAAACCAAAGTAACGCAACCGGCTGTTTTCCTCCATTCCGTCATCTCGGCATTGGTGCTGGGCGACGACTTCCGCCCCGACATGGTGGCCGGACACTCGTTGGGCGAATATTCGGCGATGGTCGCAGCAGGCGCCTTGTCGTTCGACGACGGTCTGAAACTTGTGGCAGCGCGGGCACGCGCCATGCAGAAAGCGTGCGAAATGCAACCGGGCACTATGGCCGCTGTCATCGCTTTGCCCGATGCTCAAATCGAGGAAATTCTGAAAACCGTTGATGGCGTGGTCGTTCCGGCCAACTACAACTGCCCGGGACAATTGGTCATATCCGGTGCAGTCGAAGCCATCGATGCCGCCTGCCTGAAACTGAAAGAAGCCGGCGCCAAACGCGCACTCAAACTCGCAGTGGGGGGCGCATTCCACTCGCCACTGATGGAACCGGCGCGCGCCGAACTCGAAACAGCTATTCGCGCTACCGACTTCCACAAACCGATATGTCCGGTCTATCAGAATGTTGATGCGCTGCCGCACACTGCCCCCGACGAACTGAAAGCCAACTGCATTGCCCAACTGACAGGCGCTGTGCGTTGGTCGTACAGCGTGCAAAACATGATTGCCGATGGCGCCGACTACTTCAAAGAACTCGGACCGGGCACCGTGCTGCAAGGACTTATCCATAAAATCAATCCGGACGTTACAGCCGAATAATAAAATCACTTAATCGCTTAATAATTAGTAATTTACAAAATGAGAGTTATCATCGAACCGGATTACGCCGAAGTGTCGCGTTGGGCAGCACGCTACGTCGCCCGCCGCATTTTGGACGCCGCACCCACAGCCGACAAACCTTTCGTGCTCGGATTGCCCACCGGATCATCGCCATTGGGCATGTATCGCGAACTCATCAACCTGAACCGACAAGGCATCGTTTCGTTCCAACACGTCATCACATTCAATATGGACGAATACATCGGCCTGCCCGAGGAGCACCCCGAAAGTTATCACTCGTTCATGTGGAACAACTTTTTCAAACACATCGACATCAAACGCGAAAATGTCAATATTCTGAACGGAAATGCCGCCGATCTGACGGCCGAATGCGAACGCTACGAAGCCAAAATCAAGGCGGTTGGCGGCATCGACTTGTTCCTTGGCGGCATCGGCCCCGACGGACATATTGCGTTCAACGAGCCGGGCTCGTCGCTGGCATCGCGCACACGCCAAAAATCGCTGACTACCGACACCATCATTGCCAATTCGCGTTTCTTCGACAACGATGTCAACAAAGTGCCAAAAACGGCACTGACGGTCGGCGTGGGCACCGTGCTCGATGCCAAAGAGGTGCTCATCATCGTCAACGGACACAGCAAAGCGCGCGCCTTGCAGCATGCTGTCGAAGAGGGTGTTTCGCACATGTGGACGGTGAGCGCACTGCAAATGCACCCAAAAGGCATCATCGTGTGCGACTACGAAGCGTGCTACGAACTGAAAGTTGGTACGTATCGCTATTTTCTCGACATCGAAAAGGATAATCTGAATGCCGATAATCTGCTTTAATCGCCGCTAAAACGCATGAATGTAACGCAAAAAACACCACGCTTTGAAGTCGAAGCCGGCATCAACGGCTGTCTGTTGGTGCGCGATACGCACGACTCCGACCTCACATCGCTTACCAAGCACGCGCTCGGATTTTTGGAACAGCAATCGGCCAACCAAAACTTGCGCCGCACACTCATCGTGTCCGACATCAACGGCGACGAGGTGGTGTGCGAAATGTTTTATGCCAATATTCGACAAGTGATAAATTCACAGGCTGTGAATAGGATTGTTTTTATTGGAAATGACCTGTATTCGCACGCGAAACTGTTTGATATTCAGAATAAAGCATTCTTTCAAACAACTGCCGATTTTCTGGGGTCGGAAATCATTTCAACATTTCAAAACGAAGCCATTTTGATGAAAATTGCACCGGAATTTGAGCCGGAACGCATCTTGTCGCACCTACGCTTGTTGGCGCACGACACCGTGCTCGAAATCAACTTCGATGCCATGTTTCACAACATCGACTATTTTCGCTCGAAGTTGAAACCGACCACCAAACTGATGTGTATGGTGAAAGCATCGGCCTATGGCAGCGGCTCCATCGAAGTGGCACAAGCCATGCAACATCACGGAGTCAATTATCTTGGTGTGGCATTCGTCAACGAGGGCGTCGAACTACGACAAGCCGGCATCAATCTGCCCATCATCGTGCTCGACCCGATGGAAACGGCCTTGCACCATCTGTTCAAATATCGCCTCGAACCCGAAATTTGCTCGTTCCACTTCCTCAAACTGATTATTGCCGAAGCACAACGGCACGGCCTGACCGATTATCCCATCCACATCAAACTCGACACCGGCATGCACCGCGCAGGCTTCGAAACTGCCGACATTGCGCAAGTGTGCGCCCTGATAAACGAACAAACAGCCGTGCGTGTCGCATCGACGTTCTCGCATTTGGCTGCCGCCGACGAACCCACGCCGCCGATGGACGCATTTACCATGCAGCAAATAGCATGTTTTGCCCAAAATGCAGCCGCACTCGAACAAGGCATCGGCTACACGGTCATCAAACACACGCTCAATACCGCCGGCATCGAACGCTTCGCCAACTATCAATTCGACATGGTGCGCTTGGGCATCGGCCTGTGGGGCATGAATTGCGTCAACGAACAAAAACTCCGCAATGTCTGCTCGTTGAGCACGCGCATCATGCAACTGAAAACCGTCAAAGCCGGCGACACGGTAGGGTACAACCGGCGCGGCAAAATAGACCACGACACCGAAATCGCACTCCTGCCGATAGGTTATGCCGACGGCATGGACCGCCGCCTTGGCAATGGCATCGGAGCCGTATTCTACAACGGACAACGGGCGCCGATTGTGGGCAACATCTGCATGGATTTGATGATGGTGGACGTTACCGGACTCAATGCCGATGTGGGCGACGAAGTGGTCGTGTTTGGCGACAATCATCGCATATCCGACATTGCCACAACTTTGGGAACAATCCCGTACGAAGTGCTCACATCTATCGCTTCGCGCGTGCGACGAGTCTATTTCCGCGAATAAAAACCACCCGCACACATGGCCGACACCTATTTGACCATAGCGCATACATCCGAAGGATGTTACAAAGAAAAAGGCAGCCGATTTTTGGCCTTTGCATATCCGGTACGCACAACCGACGAAGTAAAAACACACATCGATGCCGCACGCAAAACCTACCACGACGCAAGGCACGTATGCTACGCTTATATGTTGGGAGGCGCCCGCACCGACTTCCGCGCCAACGACGATGGCGAACCGACGGGCACTGCCGGAAAACCTATTCTCGGGCAAATCAACGCACGCCAACTCTCCGATGTGCTGATTATCGTAGTGCGCTATTTCGGCGGCATTCTGTTGGGCACCGGCGGACTTGTGCAAGCCTACAAAGCAGCCGCAGCCGACGCTTTGGCCAATAATACGATTGTAGAACGAACGATAGAAGTGCAACACACCATACGCTACGACTACGCACAAACGAATAGTGTGATGCGCCTCGTTAAGGAATACGGATTGACCATCGTTGAACAACAACAAGCGTTGGATTGCACACTCCGATTTGCCGTGCGCCAATCGCTCGACGCAGCCGTCATCGACCGCCTGACCGAATATGCAACAAACATTAAACTGATAGATTAACCTATGAAAAAACGACATCTTTTTTTGACAGCACTCGCAGCCGTGGCAATCATGTTGTGCAGTTGTGTCTCCGAAATGGAAATATCGGTCGAACAAGTTTACAGCGTCGGCGTGTTCGAATCGGAATTTACACCCAACGATTCGGTGCTCGTATTGAAGTATCTGCAAGACAAAGCCTGCCCGTTGGGGGGCATCACCATGCGTTTCAAAAGCGATAGCATGTATGGCTGCGACAGCGCCTGTAACCAAGCTATGGCCGACATCACGCAGCGCCTTTCGGTTGCCGAATTGGACTCGCTGCCGCTCAGCGACAACTGCCGTTTCAAATACGCCGCTGCACGCTACGGACAAACCTACACACCGCCATACGAAACGATTGTGGTCTATGTCGGCGCATTCGACTACCAACGACAAAAATAAAAAAACACCTCAAAAGTGTTGCAATTATCAATTTTTTAATCTACTTTTGTCAAGTAAAATCTATTTATGTGCAAACAACTATTTAATTTGTATAAATAATTTTAATTAATTGTGTTTTGCACAATATTTGCGTTTTATACCAAAAAAGTTAATGTGGAATTTTAAAAAAAGGAGGTTATCATGAAACGCTTTTGCCTATTTCTTGCAGTAAACATGCTTGCTTCAGTAACCGTTTTTGCTCAGTACGACGACATCTATTTTAATCCCAAAACAGATATAAAAACCGTCAAAATAACGGTTTCGACCACGTCGTCGGCAGCAGCCACAACCACCGTTTCGGTTACAACTACGGCCGACCCCGACATCAGTCTGACGGAAGAAGACTACACCTACACCAATCGGTTGAACAAATTTCATAACAAAAACCTGCTGGTGCACATCGATGGTAACGACACCACGATTTACGACATCGAAAACGGTCGCTATATCGTTTCGGTAGGCGACGAGGTGGAAATAGAACCTTACAATGCCGCCGACAATAGTTCGGTAACCAATGTGTATGTCAATAACTACGACTACGATTATGGTTGGGATTATTATGGTTGGAACTCTTGGTATCGTCCTTATCGCTACTATTATGGTTATGCCTACTACGATCCGTGGTATTGGAGTTATTACGATGCGTGGTATCGTCCGTGGTACTATTATCATCCGTACGCTTATTGCCATCACCACCACCATCACCACCATCCGGTGTACCACAAACCGCACCATGGCGGAGGATCGAACCACAATGTGGGCAACAACTATGCTTACGCTTCGAACGAAACCTATCGTTTGCAGCACAACAGCGCAGGACGTTATGGCGGCACGCGTACGGCAGTAGGTAGCAGCAGCACCTCGACAAGTTCGCGCGGCGCAACGATACAAAGTTCGTCGGCACCGACACGCACGCAGGCCACACGCTCCGAAGTGGTGCGCGATGGTAACGGACGGTCAACCGCTACGCCGGCACAAACTTCCGGTACACGCCAAACGGTGCGTGTGTCGTCCGATGCAGGCGTACGCTCGGGAGCAACGCGCGTGAACAATGTACAAACAACAGGTGGAACCACACGCCAAAGTGTTACCGGCACATCGTCGGGTACGCGCAGCAGCGCCACTTCGACCTCGCAACGTTCGTCGTCGTCGAGTACCACACGCTCCAATGTGCAGTCAACGTCGCGTCAAACGCAATCGACCTCGCGCCAAACACAGTCGGTGTCGCGCGGTACGAATACAAGCACACGTTCGAGCAGTGTGTCGTCGGGACGCAGCAGCAGTTCATCGTCGTCGGGAACACGTTCGTCGAGCAGCGTATCGTCGGGCAGCCGCAGTGGTGGCAGTGTATCGTCGGGTAGTCGCAGCGGCGGCAGCAGCAACACGCGTCGGTAAAAAAACTGATATTTTATGTATCATCAAAAAAAAGCAACAAACCATGAAACGTTATAGTCTATTCTTGGCAATTCTTGTGGCGGCAGTTTCGCTGCAGGCGCAAGGTGTGTTCGATGTGATGCGTTACACCGGTACCGATATTATGGGTACGGCGCGCTACATGAGTATGGCCGGTGCATTCGGCGCCTTGGGTGGCGATGTTTCGGCAGTCATCGACAATCCGGCGGGTTTGGGCATCTACCGTATGGCCGAAGCCACTTTGACGGCCGATGTTACTGCCACCAAAGCCCAAACGGCGTGGGGAACCGATGCCTCGGCATTGAAGACAAATTTTGCGCTGAACAATGCGGCTTTTGTGTGGTCGTTTATCGACCGCGAGCAGACAAAAGGTTGGGTGGCCAACAACATTGGGTTTACATACAATCGTCTGAAAAATTTCAATCGCACCACGTTGGCTGTCGATGCGATGGCATCGCATTCGATGACCGATTTTATGGCCGATTTTACGGTCGGTATCGAAGAGAGTGCTTTGCTGGCCGAAAATAAACCTTATGATAATGTGGATATTCCCTATTTGTCGGAGTTGGCTTATCAGGGCTATCTGATAAATCCCGATACACTGACTGCCGGCAATTGGTATTCGCTGTTGGATGTCGACGAGAAATCGCAAGCGAACTACAAGGCTGTTGAGAATGGTTATGTTGACGAGTTTTCGTTTGCATACGGCGCCAACATCAGCAATGTGTTTTATTGGGGCGCAAGTTTCAACTTGCAAACTATCAGTTATTCGGTACAGTCGCTGTATGGCGAAAAGTTCGAAAAGGGTGGCGAGTTTACGCTTCGCAACACGCTGAAGACTTCCGGCGCCGGCTATAATTTTAAGTTTGGTTTCATTGTGCGCCCTGCCTCGTGGTTGCGTTTAGGTTTTTCGGTGCATACACCTACTTACTACACGCTGTCGGACTACCATTATGCGACGATGGATTACAACATCACTACGGATAAAAAAGGCAATCTTGAGACGCCTGTGGCCAAGGCGTATTACAAAATGCAGTCGCCGATGCGCTTGCAGGCGAGCGCGGCTTTTGTTTTCGGCAAGTCGGCTTTGGTAAGTTTCGACTATCAGTTTACCAACTACAAGCAAACCAAGATTGCGCAAGACCAAACGCAGTTGAGCGTAGATGATGCCTATGCCGATGTGATGACCGATATTAACGATTATGTGTCAAACGGACATTTGTTCAAACTTGGAGCGGAATATCGTATTACAGAAGGTGTTTCGGTGCGTGCCGGCGCAGCCTATCGCATGCCGCATGTGAGCGACGATGCGGTGAAAAACGTGCCACTGAACACCACGCGCACGGATATGGAATATTTTGCCGACAAAGGTATGTGCTATGGCTCGTTAGGATTGGGCTATCGCGGGCGCAAAGGTTTCGGTTTCGACCTTGCTTACGCCTACCGCTTACAACGCGACAGTTTCCGGCCTTATCCCGACAGCGCTACCGAAGCCATCGTCAAATCGCATGCACACAATGCGGTATTGACGCTGTCGTACAAGTTCTAAACGTTGAATAATGCTTTTTCGAAGAATCCTGCGGATGTGTTGCCGGCGGGATTCTTTTTTTATTCGAAGTATTCGAATGCGTCGATAATGTCGAGATAGACGCCATCGAAATCGGCGCCTAAAATGCGGTTCAGATACGAGTCGTCGGTGCCGTAGATAATGTGTTGCCATTCGGGCATCCAATAGCGTACTTTGTAGTTGCCTTTCCAAGCCGGATTTTCGGCTGCGAGCCATGTCGGTTTGCGGGTTTTCCATGTGTTTTGCCAATAGTAGCGATAGTTTTCGGCTTCGCCTATCGACATGTAGGCCACGACCAAGCGTGTGCCACCGTTGGCTTTGTGGCGCAGTTGCGCTATTTCGTCCGCGGTGAATGCGGTGCCGTCTTGGAAGAATAGGTCCATGATGACAAGGTCGTAGTTTGTGGCGCACACAGCATCGATGAATGCCTGTTTTGTGGCAAATTGTTCCGGATTGATGAGGTACAGAAAGTTTTTGGCTTCCGACAGTTGTGTGATTTTATCGGCATTTTCGTTATAGATGGGAGTCGTCGGTATTTGGTCGAGTGCCCGCCTGTGTGCTGCGAACGACACGAAGCCTTCGGCCCGATTGCGAGCGTAGGAGTCGGCACAATGCGCCGGTGTGGAGCAGTAGTCGGTTACGAGAATGGGGGTTCCGGCTTGTTGCGAGCGTTTCAGATAGTTTTTCAGATAGTTGGTGTTGTCGGCAGAGGTGGCGCGGTCGTCGCCGTCGTAGCCATAGAACAAATCTTCTTGCCCGTGACCATCGATGGCAGCCAGATAGTCGGCAGCCAATGCGCCGTTCGGGTCGCCGTCGCCGGTGATGAGTTCGATGCCGTTTTGCGGAATGACGCAGAAGGTGCTTTTTTGTTGCTTGGCGCTGTGGCTGATGGCGATGACAAATTGGCGCATTTCCTCTCTGAAATCGACATTTTGCGGGCGTTCGCAGGCGCTTAGGCATGCGGCGGCCAATAGTATGGAGCATGTTTTGTTCATTGACTGCAAATTTAGAGTTTTTTTTTAAGAAAAACGCACACAGACCTTGAATATTGCCGAAAAAAACGTATCTTTGTCCGAATTTAATATACCAAAAAGTCTATGAAACGTTTCGGTTTGTCTGTTTGTGTCGTGCTTTTGTCGGCGTGTTTGGCGAATGCACAATTATTATGGGAAATATCGGGTAATGGTTTGTCGAAAAAATCGTATTTGTTTGGCACGCATCATTTGGTGTCGGTCGATTTTTTGGATTCTATTCCGGGCATTTACAAGGCGTTTGATGCTTGTCGGACAGTGGTGGGCGAGGTGGTTGTGAACGACCCTACGATGCTGAAACGCATCACCGATGGTGCGCGCATGCCGACACATACACAGATGCGCAATTTGTTTTCGGAGGCGGATTATGCCAAAGTCGATTCGGCATTGCAGGCGGTGCTGAAAATGGGATTGTCCGATTTGGCGTTGCTCAAACCTGCCATGATTTCCAATCTGTATATGTTGGCCTATTATCAGCAACTTTTTCCGCGTGCGAGCGACGATTGGCAGTTGGACTCGTTTTTTCAGCAGATAGCCGAGCAGAAAAATATTCCGGTGGTCGGTTTAGAAACCGTCGATGACCAAATAGCATTGTTGTACAATTCGCAAACGCTTGAACGTCAGGCATTTTTGTTGGTTGGCATGGTGGAACAGTCCGACCGCGCTGCCGACGAAATGGCGGCACTGAACACTTTGTATAAACGCGGCGATTTAGATGGTTTGTTGTCGCTCTATGTCAACGATACCACCAAATATGCGCCCACGCAGCAAGAGATGTTTGGCATGTTGGACGAGCGCAATGATGCATGGGCGCGCCAACTGCCAAAACTGATGAGCGAGCAGCCGTGTTTCGTTGTTGTGGGCGCGTTGCATCTGGCCGGCGAAAATGGTTTGGTGGCGTTGTTGCGCAAGGCCGGTTACAAAGTGAAACCGATGAAAAACGGTCGGCGTTGATGCGTATAAGCAGTAGGATTTTATAAATTTTTGTCGATAAGTTGCCAAACCTCGACATCGACGTAGGTGTCGTGGCGTTGCAGCCAACTGCGCAAGGTGGCCGTGTGTGTGAATGCCGTGGCGCGGTCGAACAGCGCCAAACATGCCGCATTGTCGGTCGGAACATGTGCATACAGTTGTTTCAGATGCAGCACGCCAAACGCATAATCAACCAACAGATTTAGCGCTTCGGCCGCGAACCCTTGTCGCTGAAACGCTCTGTCGATCAGCAAACCCACGCCTGCACGTTGGTGCGTAGGGTCGAAATCGAACAAATCGACCACGCCGACGACCATCCGGTCGGCACGTCGCTCCACCATCAGGCGCAACTGCCGTCGGGCGTAGATGTCGTGGTCGGCGGTGGCGATGTATTGGCGCAGGGCATAGCGCGAGTAAGGCTCGACAGCGCAACCCACAGCCCACAGCGCGGTGTCGTTTTCCCAACGATAAAAGGCGTCCAAATCTTCGGGTTCGGGAGCGCGCAGCGTGATTCGGTCTGATGTGAGATAGGACATTGAAAAATGTGATAACTAAATTCACCACAAAGTTAGTAAAAAAAATTGCAAATGGCAGATTTTTTTGTATTTTTGCAAAAAAAATCAGTACAATGAGCAAAAAACAATTACCGCTGTTACAAAATATCACCATCACCGATGTGGCTGCCGAGGGCAAAGCGTTGGCCAAAGTGGACGACATGGTGGTGTTTACACAATATGTCGTGCCGGGCGATGTGGTTGATATTCAGTTGTATAAGAAGAAAAAAAACTACGCCGAAGGACGCGTGGTGCAAGTGCATCGCTACGCCGACAAACGGTGCGAGGCCGTGTGCGAACATTACGGCGTGTGCGGCGGCTGCAAATGGCAGATTCTGCCTTACGACGAGCAGTTGCGCTACAAACAGCAGCAAGTGGTCGATAATTTGACGCGCTTGGGACACATCGCATTGCCCGAAGTGTCGCCCATCATCGGGTCGAAAAAGATTTACGGCTATCGCAATAAGTTGGAATACACCTGCTCGAACCGCCGTTGGCTGACGTCCGACGAAATAGTCAATGCCGATGCCGGAGAACTGAATGGCGTGGGATTTCACATTCCGGGCATGTTCGACAAAGTGCTCGACATCCGCAAATGCTGGTTGCAGGACGACATCTCGAACCGACTACGCAACGAAATCAAGCGTTATGCGCTCGAACACGGCTTGGAATTTTTCGATTTGCGCCGGCAAACCGGATTTCTGCGTACGATTATGGTGCGCACCACCTCGACAGGCGAACTGATGTTGGTAGTAATCTTTTTCGAAGAGCATGCGGCCGAGCGCGAGGCGCTACTCAACCACTTGGCCGACACGTTCCCCGAAATCACGTCGCTGTTGTACGTCATCAACGGCAAATGCAACGACACCATCACCGACCAAGAGGTGCATCTGTTCAAGGGCAGCGAAGCCGTGTACGAGGAAATGGAAGGGTTGAGGTTCAAAATCGGTCCGAAATCGTTCTACCAAACCAACTCGGAACAGGCCTACGAACTCTATAAGGTGGCGCGCAAGTTTGCCGCCCTCACCGGCAACGAACTGGTGTACGACCTCTACACCGGCACCGGCACCATTGCCAACTTTGTGGCGCGCTCGGCAAAACGTGTTATCGGCATAGAATATGTGCCAGAAGCCATAGCCGATGCCAAGGTGAACTCCGCCCTGAACGGCATCGACAACACGCTCTTTTTTGCCGGCGACATGAAAGATATTCTCACTGCCGATTTTGTGGCCGAGTACGGCCGTCCCGACGTGATAATAACCGACCCGCCGCGTGCCGGTATGCACGAGGATGTGGTGAACGTGATACTTGCTGCCGAACCGCAACGCATTGTGTATGTGAGTTGTAACCCTGCCACGCAGGCGCGCGACTTGGCGCTGCTCGATGCCAAATATCGTGTAGCGGCCGTGCAGCCCGTCGATATGTTCCCCCACACGCAGCATGTGGAAAATGTGGTGCAACTCATTCGTCGCCACGAATAAACCTCGCCCGCAGTAGTTTTTTACAGCAGAATTGCCCTCGGTGTGCAGTGGGGCAGTTCTGCTGTTTGTTTTGGTTGGTACAAAAAATAAGAAGAAGAAATCTCAACAATTTCTTCTTCTTGTGGTGCCAACGGGAATCGAACCAGTGACACAAGGATTTTCAGTCCTTTGCTCTACCAACTGAGCTATGGCACCATCGCATTTTTGCGACTGCAAAGGTAGGTGTTTTTTTTGATACAACCAAATTTTTTGCGATACTTTTTTCTTAAAAATCGCAATGCGCTGATTACGAGCGCTTAACTAATGATAATTTTGTGTGTTCGCGCCGATGTTTTCAGTACATAAAAGCCTTTGCCGAGGTCTATGTCGTGTGTACCGGCGGGTAATGTTTCGCGATAAACGCATTTTCCGGTGGTGTCGAATAGGCAAATGGTTTCGTCGGCAGTCAGTTGCAGATGCAGTGCTTGCGGCGTGGTGTAATATTCGACGTGGTCGGTTGTCGGGTGTGCAGTGCCGGTGGTGGTGCCGTTGGCGGGACAAGTGCCTGCTGCCACGGCTTCGCTCCAAGTGGTGGCCACGCGGATGCCGTCCACCACAATCCAATCGTCGGCGTCGGCGCTGCGCAACACAATGTTTTCGGGGCAGATGTCGGCACACGATGTGGTGTTGGTAATCGACAGCAGCGGAGTAGTGGGCTCGTTGGCTGTGTATGCGTCAAGCAAGTAGAGGTCAATGCGGTCGTTTTTGTCGCCGTCGATCATCGTGTATTTCAGCACGACCAGATAAACCGTTTCGGCGTCGAGCACTTGTGTGTCGAATACGGGAGCCGCATCGCTGCTTTTGTAGAACGACAATCCGATTTGATACTGTTCGTTCAAATAGATGCGTCCGACAAAATTGAAATTGTTGATGCTGATGGCATCGCGCAGACTGAAAAAATAACTTTGTTTCGTTACCGTGTACGGTTGCAACATGAACGCCACATAGACGCTTCCCGATGTTTGTTTGGCGAACGCTTTGTGCGGTTGGTAACTGTTGTCTATACCGCTGATGAGTGCGCCGTTACCGATGCCGCAGCCGGCGTAGTCGTCGAATTCAAGGCCGTTTGTTATGGTTGTGGCCGATGTGCCGCCGTACATGGCAGTCCAGCCGCAGGCAGTCAGTGGCGTGCCGGCGGTGTACTCAAAGTTCTCGACCAACAACACTTCGGCCTGTGCCGCCGATAGTGTCAGCGCGGTGAGACATAAAAGTATAACTGTTCTTCTCATGGTTTTAATTTTGATTTGAAACGTTCGACAAAGATAGTAAATTTTGCTGACATGACCACTACAAATCGCACAAAAATGACACTAATAAATGATTTGCGGCTAATTTTCTGTCAAAATGGCGCATTTTGGTTTATATTACCGTCAAAATGGCGTTTTGCTGCTTTGGCATTTTTTTTGTATGGTGTATGTCGAACGCAAACTATTAAAAATCAACAATATGAACTTCAACAAATTTACAATCAAATCGCAGGAAGCCGTTCAGCGGGCTGTTGAATTGGCTTCGCAGAATGGCCAACAGGCCATCGAAACGCCCCATTTGCTGAAAGCGGTCATCGAAAAAGGCGAAAACGTGGTTTCGTTTCTGTTCGGAAAAATGATGGTGAACGAGCAGTTGCTGACATCGGTTGTCGATCGCGAGGTGGCGTCGTTGCCCAAGGTGAGCGGCGGCGAACCCTATTTGAGTCGCGAGACGAACGATGTGCTGTTGCGTGCCGAGGCGCTGGCGCAAAAAGACGGCGACGAATTTGTGTCGCTCGAATATGTGCTGTTGGCGTTGGTTGATACGAAGAACGCCATGCAACGCCCCTTGCAAGATGCCGGCGTGAACACCAAAGCGTTGCGCGAGGCGATAGCCGAATTGCGCAAAGGCTCGAAAGTGAAAGACCAAAGTGCCGAAACGACGTATCAATCGCTCGAAAAATACGCCATCAACCTGAACGAGCGGGCGCGCAGCGGCAAACTCGACCCCGTTATCGGGCGCGATGACGAGATTCGCCGCGTGTTGCAGATTTTGAGCCGACGCACCAAAAACAACCCGATTCTGATAGGCGAACCCGGTGTCGGAAAAACGGCCATTGCCGAAGGATTAGCGCACCGAATCGTGCGTGGCGACGTGCCGGAAAATCTGAAAACGAAACAGATTTTCAGCCTCGATATGGGTGCGCTTGTGGCCGGTGCCAAATACAAAGGCGAGTTCGAGGAACGTTTGAAAGCCGTTGTAAATGAGGTGATTAAAGCCGAAGGCGAAATCATCTTGTTTATCGACGAAATTCATACGTTGGTGGGCGCAGGCAAAGGCGAAGGCGCCATGGATGCCGCCAACATTCTGAAACCGGCTTTGGCGCGTGGCGAACTGCGTGCCATCGGGGCAACCACGCTCGACGAATATCAGAAGTATTTCGAAAAAGACAAAGCACTCGAACGCCGTTTCCAGATAGTGATGGTGAACGAACCCGACGAGGCAAGCACCATTTCCATTTTGCGTGGTCTGAAAGAGCGTTACGAAAACCACCACAAAGTGCGTATCAAAGACGATGCGATTATTGCCGCCGTCGAGTTGTCGAACCGCTACATCAGCGACCGTTTTTTGCCCGACAAAGCCATCGACTTGATGGACGAGGCTGCCGCCAAACTGCGTTTGGAGGTCGATTCGGTGCCTGAAGAGTTGGACACGATAGAACGCAACATCAAACAACTCGAAATTGAACGCGAAGCCATCAAACGCGAAAACGACCAACCGAAATTGGAGTCGCTGGCCAAGGAGATTGCCAACCTGAAAGAGGAAAGTCAGAAAATGCGTGCCAAATGGAGCAGCGAGAAAGCACTGATTGACAAGATTCAGCAATCGAAAATCGACATTGAACAACTGAAATACGAAGCCGAACGCGCCGAACGCGAGGGCGATTACGGCAAAGTGGCCGAAATCCGTTACGGAAAAATAAAAGCCGCCGAAGCCGCCATCGAAGAGAGCAAACGCAAACTGAAAGAGTTGCAACACGGCGAAGCGTTGATAAAAGAGGAGGTCGATAGCGACGACATTGCCGAAGTGGTAAGCCGTTGGACGGGCATTCCCGTAACGAAAATGATGCAGAGCGAACGCGAAAAATTGTTGCACCTCGAAGAGGAATTGCACAAACGCGTAGTAGGGCAGCACGATGCCATTGTGGCCGTGAGCGATGCCATTCGCCGCAGTCGTGCCGGGCTGCAAGACCCGAAACGTCCCATCGGTTCGTTCATCTTTTTGGGAACAACGGGCGTGGGCAAAACCGAACTTGCCAAGGCCTTGGCCGACTATCTGTTCGACGACGAAAACATGATGACGCGTATCGACATGAGCGAGTATCAGGAGAAGTTTTCGGCAACGCGACTCATCGGTGCGCCTCCCGGATACGTCGGCTACGACGAGGGCGGACAACTCACCGAAGCCATTCGCCGCAAACCGTACAGCGTGGTGTTGTTCGACGAAATCGAAAAAGCGCATCCCGACGTGTTCAACGTGTTGCTGCAAGTGCTCGACGACGGTCGTCTGACCGACAACAAAGGGCGCACGGTGAATTTCAAAAACACCATCATCATCATGACTTCGAACCTCGGATCGCAGTTGATTCGCGAGAATTTTGAACATCTGACCGACGCCAATCGCGAGAGCGTGATCGAAAAAACGCGCAACGAAGTGTTCGAGATGCTGAAACAGACCATTCGCCCCGAATTTTTGAACCGTATCGACGAGTTGATAATGTTCACGCCGTTGCAGGAAAACGAGATTCGGCAGATTGTCGAACTGCAACTCGACAACCTGAAACGGACGTTGGCCGAAAACGGTCTGACGCTCGATGTAACCGACGAAGCATTGCGTTTCATTGCGCACGAGGGCTACGACCCGCAGTTTGGTGCGCGTCCGGTGAAACGTGTCATTCAGCGGTATGTGCTCAACGAATTGTCCAAGCAGATTATTGCCGGTCATGTGGACAACCGGCGCCCGATTGTTGTCGGTATGCGAGACGGTGCGTTGGCGTTCGGCAATTAAACATGATGGGCGTACAATACAAAATCAGGCGAGGCGGGAGCGATTCCGCTTCGCTTGTCTTTATTGCGCCAAGCAGGCTTCGGTCATGCGCGACACTTCGTTCGCTTGCTTCAAGAAGCACACCTCCCTCACACCTACCGACTTCCGCGCACAAACCTCCGACCGCTGACACGGTCAGTTCAAGTATCAGGTTCCAAGTCAGAAAGTATCAGGTTTCAAATATAGTTACCATCAACTAAACTAACTTGAAACCTGATACTTTTATTCTCGCCCGTGGGTCGTCCCTGCAAGCGGTCTCATTTCACCAACACCTTTGCCAAGTCTGTCAGGTTGTTGGCAGCGGGAAGGTCAGGATATGCTTGCTGCATGGCGGCTACCAATTGTTCGGGTGTGCTACACTCCGACAGCAGTCGTTTCATTGTGCTCAAGTACTGAATCTTAAAGTGCACGGTCTCGGCGTCAGCAGCCCCTCCGTGTCCGCCGATAAAGAGGACGGCACCCGACTGCAACGAGCGTTCTGCTTCGGCTATCTCGGCATCTATTGCCTCGCGCGAGCCTACCTGCAAAGGACTGATATGTGCTTTCGCAGGTGCCCAATGGGTGTAATAGACTTTCTCTCCAATGAGCAGGCTCGCCCCCGGGAAGTCAGTTGCTGCGCCGTGGAGGAAACGAAACGAGATGCCTGCCCACTGCTGCGTGGAGTCAAAGGCTACCTCCGACTGCTTGCCCGTAGGCAGGTCGGTGATAGCATCGCCAAAGACCTCAGCGAAATGCTGCATCATGCCGCCATAGACTGTCCCTTTGGTGAAGGCAGGCATGCCCTCTGCCATCGTAATCTCATGGTGGTCGGTGCCGCCGACGTGGTAGTCGGCAATGCGCTTTGCCACCGGCTTGTTGAGGGAGTCTAAGTAGGCGTTGTACTCAGCAATGTTTTCGCGGAAGAGCGGCTGCTCCAAGGTTACAAGCGAATCGTTGCCCTCAATGATATAAGAGGCATCGCCCAATGCGTCGTTGGTGTAATAAACATGCAGTTTGAAACGCTGCAAATCATAAACCTCCATCTTGCCTTTGGCTTGTGCGGGTGTACCTAGAGCGACTACGCTCATCAGTACGGGGAATAAGTTTTTGTTCATAAGTGCTTTAATTTTGTTTGATTTCGCTGCAAAAGTACTGCTTTCTGTGGATTACACAAGAAGGCACAAGAAAGTAGGTTACTTACCAAAAAGTAGGAATTTCATCTGCAAAGGGATTGCTGCCGGCAAAAAAATGCACTTTTTTGAAAATAATTTGGTAGGCTTGGAAATCTGCTTACTTTGGGTAAGTTTTAAGGTGTATTATTTGCGTATTTTGGAAAAAAGCAGTACTTTTGATGCCGAAATCAAATTTTTTTATATAACCATGCGTAAGATTGTGAAGGAAGTGGACCCGCGGTATCAAAAGTGCCCGATACGCAATGTGATTGATAAGTTTGGCGACAAATGGTCGCTGTTGGTGCTGTACAACTTGAATGAGAAAGGCACGCTTCGTTTCAATGACCTGCACCGCGAGATGGCAGACTGCTCGCAAAAAATGCTCTCGCAGACATTGAAGCGTCTGGAGAGCATAGGAATGGTACATCGCGAGGTCTATCCCGAGGTGCCGCCGCGTGTGGAGTATTCGCTCACGGAGCGAGGAAAAAGCCTCATGCCCCATGTATCAGCCCTTATAGCATGGGCTGTGGAGCACTTCGAAAAAATCGCCTATACATAAAAGGATTTACGAATGATCGGGTACGCAGGCATTCACTCCGGTTACGCCACGACTATGTCGCGAGCGAGCTGACGGTCAATCAGTTGTTTCAAGTAAATAGGGCGGTTGATTAGCATGCTATTCGTTTTTTTTGGCGTAAATACGCATTTTTTGCGAATAAGTATTTTTTTGCACGTTTTCCAATAAATTATTTTTTTTGAAGTGCTTCGCTTGTTGTTATTGCGCCAAGCAGGCTTCGGTCATGCGCGACCATGCGTACTTTTTCTTTTCCGTTTCGATGTTTCGGATGAATCGAAGTTTGTTGTCGTCGCTGCAAAAATCGACCAACGCATCGGCCACAGCCTTGGCATCCACAGGAGTTACATAGCCCACTTTACCGTGTGGTACAATCTCGGCCAATCCGCCAACATTGGTAACGAGCATCGGTTTCGAAAAATGATACGCCACCTGTGTTACGCCGCTTTGCGTAGCCGTTTTGTAAGGTTGTACTATCAGGTCGGCCGCCGAGAAATAGATGCGCACTTGGTCGTTGGGAATGAACTGCGTGTGCCAAACGATTTCGCCCTCCAATCCTAATTGTTTCTCGAGTTGCGCATACTGTTCGGCGTTGTTGTAAAATTCGCCGGCCACAATGAGTTTTACACGATAGTGTCGCAGACGCTGGTCGGCAAAGGCGTGCATCAGCAGGTCGAGACCTTTGTAATCGCGTATAAATCCGAAGAATAACAAGTAACGATAGTCCGGATTCAACCCGAGTTGTTGTTGCGCCTCCGCCTGCGGAACCGGTTGGCCGAAATTGTCGTAAAGCGGATGCGGACACAGCATCACTCGAGCCTTCGTTGTACGAGGCAGAAAACGCTCGCAGTCGCGTTTTACGCTGTCGGACATCGCCACGAAATGGTCGATGCTGCGCACGAAATAACGTATCAGCCAGTTGTCCCAGAAATGCGGCTCGTGGGGTATCACGTTGTCGAGAATCGACACCACGCGTATGCCCTGCCTGCGCGCCAGCCGCGAGATAGTTCCCAAACAAGGTGCCATGAGCGGAATCCAAAACTTCACCACCATCAGGTCGGGCCGGATACGGCGCAGCAGTCGCGCCGTCTTCCACCAAGAGAAGGGATTGACCGAGTTCATCACGCGTGTGATTCGCAGGTCTGTCGGCGCGGGCTCGTCGGAATACTGCGTCTTGCCGGGGAAGAGGAAATCGGGATATTGGAGCGTGAAAGTCAGGATTTCGACCTCGTGCCCCTCGGCCATAAATTGCCTTGCCAAACGCTCGTTGTAAGTTGCGATGCCGCCGCCACGATATGGCCACGATGTGCCAAGAATAACGATTTTCATACGAAATGCAATACGTCTGTTTTGATGTTTGCAAAGATACAATTTTTTTTGATATATGGCGCCTATTTTATGCAAAAAGATCTCTTCGTGTGTCGATTTATAAAATATGGTGTATTAAAAAATAGTATATAAATATTTTTGTTTGTAAAATATTTGTCAGTTTGGCACAATGTTTGTATATTTGCGCACCGTAATCTGAAATCATAAAACTATCGATACAATGAACTTATCAGAATTAACCGACAAGATTTACGCCGAAGGCGTAGAGAAAGGTAATGCCGAAGCACAACAGATTATTGCGAAAGCCCAAGCAGAGGCGGAAAGCATCGTAGCCGAGGCAAAGAAACAAGCCGAGGCGCTGCAAGCGCAGGCTGCTGCCAAAGCCGCAGAACTCGACAAGAACACCCGCGCGGAGTTGCGCCTGTTTGCCGAGCAGAGCGTGAACGCACTCAAGACCGAGGTTACCAACCTGCTGACCGACCAAGTGGCACAAAGCAGCGTGAAAGCCGCTACAGCGGATGCCAAGTTCATGCAGGGCGTGATAGCGAAGTTGGCAGAGCAGATGGCAACGACTGGCGAGGTTACTATCGAGACCAAGGATGCCGAGGCACTGCGTAAGTACTTTGCAGCCAACGCCAAAGGACTGCTGGATAAGGGCGTGAAAATCAACGAGGTGAAAGGTATCAAGACCGATTTCTCCATCGTGCCTGCCGAGGGTGGCTACAAGTTGAACTTCGGCGACAAGGAGTTCGTGGAGTATTTCAAGGAGTTCCTCCGTCCGCAATTGGTTGAATTGTTATTCTAACTGCGTGTAGTTTGCGTACGTTTCGTAGTTTGCATATTTTTACGTAGGGTACGAAAACAACGAAAATCAACGGAAACAACGAAATATTTTCGCTATGGGTTACGAATGTTTATTGGCAGGCTTGCCTGATTTGAAAGCAGGGGGCGAAGCGCCTATGACGATGGACGCGCTGCTGGCTTTGCTGGATGAGACGCTTGCCGAGAAAGACAAACCGCTGCTGGCGCTGCTGCGCATGAAGAGCGATGACGCGCTGATAACCGAGCAGATGGAGCAGTACGATGACACCATCATCGGGCAACCCGATTGGTGGGAAGACGCGCGCAAGCACTTGTCCGAAACGGACTTGCGTACGCAGTTGCTCTACGAATACGGATTGAAATGCCGTAACCGCTTTGTTCGCGCATGGTTTGCTTTCAATCAGGATATGTGCAACGTGCTGGTGGCGACCATCTGCCGCAAGCATGGTTTCGATGTGCTCAAGGCGGTGGTGGGGCATAACCAAGTGGCGGAGATTCTGCGCAAAGCTCTGCCCGCCAAGGACTTCGGACTGGGCGGTGTGATGGACAACTTGCCGGAGGTGATGTCGCTCGTAGAGGTGGAGAGCCTCATGGAGCGTGAGAAACGCATGGACGCCCTGCGCTTTGCATGGCTCGAAGAGAAGACCCTCTTTGTAGATTTCTCTATTGAGAATGTCCTTGCCTACTACCTGCAAGCCGAGATGCTCAACCGCTGGTCGCTACTGACTGTAGAGCAGGGCGAACAAGTGTTCCGCACCCTCGTCGCTGACATGAAAAAAGGAATTAAATTAGAATAATTAGCAAAAAAAACAATATGACAACAGGAAAAGTTAAAGGTATCATCTCCAACTTGGTGATAGTTACGGTAGATGGTCCTGTCGCACAAAACGAAATCTGCTACATCACGGTGGGGCAAACCCAGTTGATGGCAGAGGTGATTAAGGTCATCGGCGACAATGTATATGCGCAGGTGTTTGAGTCCACCCGTGGTCTGAAAGTAGGCAACGCGGTAGAGTTCACCGGACACATGCTCGAGGTAACGCTCGGTCCCGGTTTGCTGAGCCGTAACTACGATGGTCTGCAGAACGACTTGGACAAACTCACAGGCGTGTTCTTGAAGCGCGGTGAGTACAACTTCCCGCTCGACAAAGAAAAACTCTGGCAGTTTGCACCTATCGCCAAAGTGGGCGACAAGGTGGAGGCAGCCGCATGGCTCGGCGAGGTGGATGAGAACCACCAACCCCATAAGATTATGGTGCCGTTTGTCTTCGAAGGCGAATACACGGTGAAGAGCATCGTGGCTGCCGGCGAGTACAAGATAGAGGACACCATCGCCGTGCTGACCGATGCCGAGGGCAACGACCACGAGGTTACCATGGTGCAGAAATGGCCCGTGAAGAAAGCCATCCTTGCCTACAAGAGCAAACCGCGTCCCTTCAAACTATTAGAGACCGGTGTGCGCACTATCGACACTGCCAACCCCATCTGCGAGGGCGGTACGGGCTTCATCCCGGGTCCGTTCGGTACAGGTAAGACCGTGCTCCAGCACGCAATCTCCAAGCAAGCCGAGGCAGACATCGTGATTATCGCAGCCTGCGGCGAGCGTGCCAACGAGGTGGTGGAGACCTTCACCGAGTTCCCCGAACTGGATGACCCGCACACGGGGCGTAAGTTGATGGAGCGTACCATCATCATCGCCAATACCTCGAACATGCCTGTGGCTTCGCGTGAAGCATCTGTCTATACCTCTATGACCATTGCGGAGTACTACCGCTCCATGGGCTTGCGTGTGCTGCTGATGGCAGACTCCACTTCTCGTTGGGCACAGGCATTGCGCGAGATGTCCAACCGCTTGGAGGAGTTGCCCGGTCAGGACGCCTTCCCGATGGACTTGTCGGCTATCATCGGTGCGTTCTATGCCCGCGCAGGATATGTCTATCTGAACAATGGTGCTACCGGCTCCGTTACCTTCCTCGGTACGGTGTCGCCTGCCGGCGGTAACCTGAAAGAGCCGGTTACGGAGGGTACGAAGAAAGTGGCTCGCTGCTTCTACGCATTGGAGCAGGCGCGTGCCGACCGCAAGCGTTACCCCGCTGTGAACCCCATCGACTCCTATTCTAAATATATAGAATATCCCGAGTTTGAGGAGTATATCAGCCAACTCATTGATAGCGAATGGCTCGGCAAGGTGAACGACATGAAGACCTACCTGCAACGCGGTAAGGAGATTCAGGAGCAAATCAACATCTTGGGTGATGACGGTGTACCCGTAGATTACCACGAGGAGTTCTGGAAATCGGAGGTCATCGACTTCGTTATCTTGCAGCAGGATGCTTTCGATAAGATTGACGCCGTTTGCCCGCTCAACCGCCAACAGTATATGCTCAACGTGGTGATGGATATCTGCAAGCACGACTACGACTTCCAGAACTTCTTGGAGGTAAGCGAATACTTCAAGCGTGTCATCAACCTCTGCAAGCAGATGAACTACAGCGAGTTCCACTCCCCCGAGTTCGAAGACTATCAACAGAAACT